>Ga0208240_1000051_pt1 | contig 10614 bp, 7 predicted proteins | sample MicForSoilPHH6_O_FD_188034 | JGI IMG/M metagenome (GOLD analysis project Ga0208240, IMG submission 188034) | Forest soil microbial communities from Harvard Forest Long Term Ecological Research site in Petersham, Massachusetts, USA - MetaG HF041... | ecosystem: Environmental > Terrestrial > Soil >... | reverse complement strand
TGACCCCGCTGGCCGTGCCGACCCTGCCCGGGGAGATCACCTCGCTGGCGGCCAGCGCGGACGGCAGCACGGTGGCCTACACGACGTTCGGCCCGGGAGCCGCTTACGAGGTCGGCGTGATCACTGGCGGCAGGACGCGGCAGTGGAGCGTGCCCGCGGGAGTGATCGCGGGGATCTGGCACGTCTCGGTGTCCGGCGACGGGGCCATGCTCGCGGTCATCACCCAGAGCCTGGGCCGGGCTGGCGTGGAAAACACGGCGTGGGTCCTGCCCACCGGGTCCGCGCCGGGCAGCCTCACGGCCAGGGCCAGGAAGGTGTATGACCACTCATACGTCGGCGGCGCCGGGCATGCGATGACGATCCTGGATTCGGCGCTGATCAGCCCGGACGGCCGCACGCTGTACCTCTCCACGACCGCCAGCTCGGCCAGCGGCAGGACCGTGACCGCGGTGACCGCGTACAGCACGGCGGACGCGGCATCGCTCGGCACGATATCGACCTGGGGGGGCGGCTACCCGGAGCAGCTCTCACCGGTTGGCGGCATGCTGCTCAGCTGGGACCCGGACTCGTCCACCGCCTACCTGATCAACCCGGCGACCCGGACAAGGACCACGCTACGCCTGCGCGGGCTTCCCCGCGTGCAGTACCTGACGCTCGCCTGGTGATCCAGCAAGACCACTCTTCGCCCGTTCTGCTGGTATGCCCATAAGTCAACCAGGCGGCGCACCGGCGACCGAGGAGCTCCGCACTGGTCGTTACGGCGCCGGGTGGCCGGGACGCCCGGCCAGGTCCTGGCATGCCTGGCGCACAGGCACGCCCGCCCAGCTGGCGGCGGCGCGGATATAGCCGACCGCTGCGAACAGGGCGTACTGCCAGAAATCATCGGCCTGCCACCAGGTGACCTCATCAAGCAGGTCCGGTTCGGTCCCGCCATGCATGGCCGCTGCGGCCAGCACCGCGTACTGGAGCTTCTTATTTTGTCGGCCCCGGAACGTGCACTCGGGCAAGAACCGCTCGGGCAGCCCCTCCAGGGGCAGCGGATCAACCCGGCTGACCCCGCACCAGTCCAGCGCGTCCCCGGCGAGGCGAAGGAAGACCTCGCCGGGGAAGGTGTTGTCCAGCGGGTGCAGCGGCGCAAGCTCGCCCGCCAGCTCAAAGATGTCAGAGTCGCGAGCAAGCCCGTCGAGCAGGACCCGGCGGGCGGTCACGGCGTCCCCGGGAGCGGGCCGCTTCCTGGCTGGCATACCACGACCGTAGGGCACAACCACCGGTCGCCCGCGGCCTTTCCGGCCGATGCCCGTCGTCGATCGGTGCAGCGCAGCGACGCCACCCGCCCGTTACACGCGTCGTTGCCTACGAGCTGCGTGACGCTCGCGAACCGCCTACGTCGGCATAACCGCGCTGAGAACGATGGGCACGGCGACACAAGACTGGTTGTTACGCGCGCCATGGTGGAGTGACTGAGTTAAGTCGTGCGGACCTCCGCCGCGCCCGGCGGCGTGCCCGTTGCGGGGTCAAGGGCGGCCACGCGGGCGTAGTCGCTGAACTCGCCCTGGCGTGCCATCGTGTCGAGCATCGACTGCAGGTCATTCGTAATGCGGGGCCGCGCTTCAGCCCGAGCGGGTCGGGTCGGCCGGCAGGTCTGGCGAATCACCGAGATCTGGTGATGACCTCTCACCTTCGCGCCGGCCACCGTTGGCCGTTGTGAGGATCCGCGCGGGCGTCAGGGGTGGCCCCGTAGCCCTGTTTGAAGGCCGGGAGGAAGTGGAGCAGGAGTGAGCTTGCAGGTATATGACGACTTCGGCAAGGCCGGCTACTCGCTGACGGATTACAACGAGAAGTGGATGACACCGAACGGTTTGGGAGAGATGGCTGTGGAGGATACGCGCTGCTTCAGCGGCGCGCGCCTCCACGTGAGCGCGGTCCCGTTCCAGACGGGCTCCGACGTCGATGTCGATGATCATCGGAAGTATCTAGCCGTCTCAACGCACACCTTTCCGGTGCCCCCCGACGGAACGCTCGTCCTGTCGGCGGACGTCAAAGCCTCGACTCCCGGTACGGTGCCCGGGCTGACCCAGCTCGGTGTCTACGGGCCGTCCGGATCTTGGCTTAACCCCGCCAAGCCGCCGGCGCGGCCGGAGTACACGGCCCGACGGTTGCAGGGACAGCAGGCTGGCGTCGTGATGAACGTACTCGACTTCTGCACGGGGCAAGTGTTCGACTGGTTCATCGCATCTGACACGGCCTTCGCACTGATCGAACGGCTGCCGACGGTTGTCACCGGGAACGTCGGCAACCCGGATTGCGGCGCCGCCACCGAGGTCGGTCTCAGCAAGATGTACACGCAGATCATCCGAGAGGTCCCGGTGCCCGCTGACCAGTGGCATCACCTTGACATCGCGCTCACTCGCCGCGATGGAGAGGCTTGGGTCGACTACTTCCTTGATCATCAACTGATCGCGCATGTAGAGAAGATCGGGATTCCGCTCGACAAACAGGGAGTCCCGTTCACCGGCATCTATACCTCGGTTGGCGACGGGGAGCTGGTCGCCGATCAACTAAACTCTGTGCGTTTTGGGCACGGGCTATTCTCGCTCCTGGACGCGTTCCCGTTTCAGCACCCAGAAGCACCAGATCTAAGTGTCTCGATACCCGTAGGGGACGCCTCCGACCGCGGCGCAGCCGGCCGCGCACGGCTATTCGGGCAGGGCGCCGCCGGATCTTTTGGCAACTTCACGACGTTGACGATCGCCGGGCCGGCCGGCAGGTCCGACATCGTCAGCGCGCTCGTTGCGGCGGCCAGCTAGCGCCGCTCGCGCCTGGAGTAAGCGCGCCCTTGCGCTTCTCGTCCTGGGAGAATCAGGCACTGCCTTAGGTGCAGAACCTCAGGGCCTCCATCCGCTCCAGGGGAGCGCGCTCAGACCACAGCTCGTGACCGCCGACGGTGCGCCCCGGTCACGGGCCAGCACAGCGACTCCGCCCCCCGCGCAGAGAAAAGGAGAGGACGATGCCATCTGTCAGGTATGAGAAGTCCGGCGCGGTAGGGCACATTATCCTGTGCAATCCGCCGCGCAACCTCCTCAACGTGGAGTTCTACCAGGAGCTGCGAGAGGCGGTCGTCAGTGCGACGTCTGAGGATCTCCGTGCGGTCCTCGTCCGTGCCGAAGGCCCGAACCTCTGCGGCGGCGGCGACCCGGCCGTGCTGCGAAGCCTGACCCCCGCCGCGTTCCGCCTCCTCATAACGGAGTACAACCAGAGCTTTCGCGCACTTGAGGCGCTGCAGGTGCCGACCGTCGCGGCCGTTCGCGGCCGCGTGTTCGGCGGAGGTGTCGAGCTGGCACTGTCGTGCGATTTCATCGTGGCGGCACGGGACGCGACTTTCCGTCAGATCGAGGTCTCTCTGGGGAACATGCCCATGGCGGGCGGCGTGCAGCGGATGGCGGAACGGATCGGCCGCTCACGTGCGGTGCTCTACGCGATGCTCTCGCTTCCGATGACCGGCGAGACGGCAGGTGAGCTCGGTCTGGCGAGCTTCGTCGTGGCCGATGAGGAGGTCGAGACCAAGGCCCTTGACCTCGTGCAGGAACTTGCGAACGGCCCCACCCGCTCATACGCCGCAGTGCGGCAGATCCTCAAAGCGTGGTCATCAGGCGGTGTCGCAGGGGCCGACGCGGTGATGCTCGATGTCGCGCTGGCCCTTCACGCGGCTGGGTGATCGCGATCATCGTCGCGATCGTGGCGATGAACACGTCGCAGGGTTCCGCCTACGCGGCGATGATGGTCACCGGGCCCCATGGCGTGCGGATGCAGCGGCACTCACCGCCCGGTGCTCATTACCTCAGCGCTGGCAGTGGCCGGCTGGCTGATCCTTCCCGGCCGCGGGTTCACGCCCGCGCACGGGTACGCGTCTGTCACCTCCGGTACTGACATCCGGGGCGCCGCCGGCGCGGTCTTGCACCCGACGCTCATCGCCCTGCCAGCCTCGGCGTCGCCGCCGCGGTACCCGACTCCGCGGCAGCCATCGGCCTGGTGCTCGGCTTGCTGTACCTGTTCCCGATCGCCGCAGCCGTCGTCTCCGACCCGACGATCTCCGGCACCTGCAGCAGATCGGCCCCCTGTCCGCCGGCCTGGACGTCAAGGCCACGATCGGGGTGAACAGCCTGCCGCTCACCCCGTGGCAGGGCCTCGGCGTCATCGCCCTCTGCACCGCCGGCACCCTCCTCCTCGGCGCACTTGCCTTAAAATCCCGCGATGCATGACGCCTTATACGAACCTGACCTGCGATTCACCGAGCAGGCAAGGGACAACTGAGACCAGAGCGCCGCAGAATAAGTTGTTCGGTTTACCCACCTAGGCCTGAGTGGCTGGGTGACCACGAGCGCCTATTCGGCAGGGAGACTGTGGACGGGCCTGGCCGTGCTTGCCGGGAATGCCCGGGGAAAGCCGATCTTGCCTTCGGGCGGCCAATTGAGGATGGTTGGACGATGTGAGCGTGTCGCAAGTGCCGACGTCGCTGCGGTCGTGGATGTCGGCCGTGAGCGAGATCGCGCGCGCGGTCAACGCCGCCGAGCCGCTGGAGAAGGTGCTGAACCGGGTGGCGGTGCAGGCGTGCGAGTTGATCGGCTTCGAGTTCTGCGCGGTTATGCTGGCCGACGAGCAGCGCCAGCGGCTGCACATCGCCGGCTGCAGCGGCCTGAATCCGCACTACCTGGCCCAGGTCAGCGGCGGCCGGTCGCTGCAGATCCACCCGCCTGGCGCCGCCCTGGACACCCCGGCGGCCCGGGCCTACCGTGAGGACCGCACGATTGTGGTCCCCGACGTCCGGGACGCGGCCAGCTACGGGCGGTTGCAGGATCTGGCCCCGACCCAGGGATACCAGGCCCTGCTGGCCTCCCCGCTGCGCGGTTCGGGTGAGAAGGCCGGAGTGATCGTGGCCTACTCGGTGACGGCCCGGGAGTTCGGCCCCCCGGAGCTGGAGCTGATCGAGCTGCTCGGCGGCCAGGCCGCGCTGGCCCTGGAGACCACCCGGCTGCGCGCCGAGCAGCAGGAGGTCATTCGCGAGTTGTCCCGGGCCAACGACCAGCTGCGCCGCGGCCGGGCCGTGCTGGAGTGGGCCGAGCAGCAGCACCACCAGCTCATGCAGCTGGTCCTGGACGAGGTGGAACTATCCGGGCTGGTCGGCGCGCTGGCCACCGCGCTACGGGCCTCGGTCACGGTGGAGGACGCCGACGGCCGAATGCTGGCCCGCGCGCCGGAGCAGGACTACCGGCCGCCGCCTGACCTGGCTGCCCGGCGGGCGGGTCCGGTGCGCGCCGCGCTCGACAACGGGGAGGTGGGCGGGCGCTACCAGGTGGTCCGGGTGCCGGGTGGCACGGCTGCCTGGGCCGCGCCGGTGGTGCTGGGCAGCGAGCTGGCCGGGCGGCTTTGGGTCACCGCGCCGGCGGCGGAGCCCGAGCCGGTCCAGCTGCGCGTCATCGAGCGGTTCGCGCTGGTCGTGGCGCTGCTGCTGCTGCAACAGCGGCATGTCCTTGACGTGCGGAGCCGGCTGTCCGGCGACCTGCTGGGCGACCTGCTGCGCGAGGGCGGTCCGGTCCACCCCTCGGCCGTGCTGGACCGGGCCGCGGCCATCGGGCACGACCTGGCCCGGCCGCACGTGGTCGCGCTGCTGGCTGTGGACGGCGTGGTTCCGGCCACGGCCCGGCTGCCCGAGCTCGTGCGCGCGGCGGCCGAGCCGGGGCCGGTCCCGCTGGTCGGCTCCTACGACGGGCTGCACGTGCTACTGCACCCGGCCGAACCCGATCCGGGCGACACGCTGCGTCGCGTCCTGGCCAAGACGGCCCAGGCGGTGGGCGGGCACGGGGTGGTGACGATGGTGGCCGGCCCGGTGGCCCGGGACGCGGCCGGCTACGCCACCGCGTTCCGGGTCGCCCGTGGCGCGCTGGCGCTGCACTTTACCGGTGGCCTTGCCGGCGGGTTCATCGACGCCGGAGCGCTCGGCCTGTCCGCACTGTTGCTCGAGATCGGCACCCCGGACGCCCTCCGGCGGTTCTCCGTGCGGCTGCTGGAGCCGCTGGAGGCACACGAGCAGCGGCATGGCGGCGACCTGATCGCCACGTTGAGCGCCTGGCTTGCGGCGGGCTGCTCCACCGCGGCCGCGGCGCAGGCCTTGGTCGTGCACCGTAACACGGTGACCTACCGGCTCGGCCGCGTGGAGCAGCTCACCGGGCGCCGCCTGGCCGACAGCAGCACCCGGCTGGAGCTGCAGATGGCGCTGATGATCCGGAACATCGCCGAGGTCGGCCCGGCGTAGTCGGGCGGGGCCTGCGGTCCGGATGTATGTGAACCAGACCAGCAACGGGACCGCTTTCCTGGGCTGGTGCACATGGCGGCGGGTACGCGCGGGGGGCAGCATCGGGAGTGCGCACTCGGGAGGTCACCGTTGAAACCACCGCCGTTTGACTACGCCGCCCCCACCACCCTGGACGAGGCGATCGGGCTGCTCGCCGAGCACGCCGGTGCCGAGGCCAGGGTGCTGGCCGGAGGCCAAAGCCTGATCCCGATGATGAACTTCCGGCTGGCCAAACCGGGTTACCTGGTTGATCTGCGCCGCGTGGCCGGGCTGGCCGGGATCCGGCGCGAGGGCGACACCCTGGTCATCGGAGCCATGACCCGGATGGCCGAGGTCGAACGGTCCCCGGAGGTGGCCGTGGCCGCGCCGCTGGTGACCGAGGCGATCGGCCTGGTAGCGCACGTGCCGGTCCGCAACAGCGGCACGGTAGGCGGCAGCCTGGCGCACGCCGATCCGGCCGCCGAGCTGCCCGCAGTGGCGCTGGCCCTGGACGCAAAGCTGGTCGCGGCCGGGCCGGGCGGGACCAGGACCATCCCGGCCGGCGAGTTCTTCACCGGGCCGTACGGCACCGCGCTCGCACCCGAGGAGATCCTGACCGAGGTCCGGCTGCCGGTCTGGCCTGGCGGGCACGCGTTCACCGAGTTCTCCCGTATACACGCCAACTTCGCGGTGGTGGCGGTCGCCGCGCTGGTAGACGCCGACGGCGACCGGATCCGGCGGGCCTCGGTGGCCCTGGCCGGAGTGGGACCGACCCCGGTCCGGGCTCATTCGGCCGAACGGGCTCTGCTGGGCACTTCCGGCGACGCCGAGACGATCCGCCGGGCGGCCCAGCTGGCCGCAGCGGACCTGTCACCGGCCGGGGACCTGCACGCCAGCGCGGAAACCCGGCTCACCCTGGCCCAGGTCTACTTGCGGCGCGGCCTGGAGCTCGCCGTGTCCCGCGCGCGGAACGAGAGGTGATCGGATGACTGCCATCAGCGTGACCGTGAACGGGCGGCCGCACACGGCGCAAGTCGAGCCGCGGCGGCTGCTGGTCGACTTCCTGCGCGAGGACCTCGGGCTGGTCGGCACCCACATCGGCTGCGAGCACGGGGTCTGCGGCACCTGCACGGTGCTGCTCGACGGGCGCAGCATCCGGTCCTGCATCACCTTGGCCGTGCAGGCCGACGGGGCCGAGATCAGCACGGTGGAAGGCCTGGCCGACGGTGCCGAGCTGCACCCTCTGCAGGACGAGTTCTCCGAGAAGCAGGGCCTGCAGTGCGGTTACTGCACCCCGGGCATGCTGATGCGGGCCAGCGAGATCCTCGCCGGGAATCCGGATCCCAGCCCGGCCGAGGTGCGCGAGGCCATCGCCAGCAACCTCTGCCGGTGCACCGGCTACCAGTTCATCGTCGAGGCCGTGCTCGGCGCGGCCGAGCGGATGCGCGCCGCGAAGGAGACCGCCTCATGACCACCGTCGACTCCACCACGGGCGACCGTATCGCCGCCGACCGGGCCGCCAGCGCTCCCCCGGTCCGCCCGCATTCCGCCGAGCGGCGCTGGGTGGGTCAGTCCATCCGCCGGGTTGAGGACCCCAAGTTCCTGCGCGGCCGGGGCGGCTACATAGCCGACCGGATCACCCCAGGCACGCTGCACGCCGCGGTGCTGCGCAGCCCGCACCCGCACGCCCGGATCACCGGCTTCGACGTGGCCGCGGCCCAGGCCGCCCCCGGCGTGCACGCGGTGATCACCGGGGCGCAGGCGGCCCAGCTGTGCGACCCGATGCCCGACTTCGGCCCCGACCCGACCAGGCACACCTGGCGCTGCCTGGCCGCGGAGAAGGTCCGGTACGTGGGCGAGGGCGTGGCCGTGGTGGTGGCGGACAGCCGCTACCTGGCCGAGGACGCGCTGGAGCTAATCGAGGTCGGCTACGAGCCGCTGCCCGCCGTGGTCGACCCGGAGCGGGCCCTGGACGCCGGGGTCCCGCTGGTGCATGAGGCGCTGGAGTCCAACTGCGCCTACGAGCGCAGCTTCGACTTCGGCGACGTGGATCGCGACTTCGCCGAGGCCGACCTGGTGATCAGGGACCGGCTGCGCTGGCACCGGTCGGGCGGGCAGCCGCTGGAGACGGTCGGGGCCATCGCCGACTACGACCCGGGCACCGGCGGCTTCGTGATCGAGACCAACACGCTCAGCTTCACCAGCTACCTGTTCATGGTGGCGGCCGCGCTCAAGGTCCCGGTTAACCGGCTGGACATCAGGCCGGCCCCGGCCGGGGGCAGCTTCGGCTCCAAGCTGTTCGCCAACAAGCCCGCCGTCATCGCGGCTATGTGCGCGCGGGCCACCGGGCGCAAGGTGGCCTACATCGAGGACCGGGTGGACAACATCTCCAACTGCGACCACCACGGCTCTGACCGGCTGTACGACGTGGAGCTGGCGGTGATGCGCGACGGCACCATGCGCGGCATCAAGATCGACACCATCGACGACTACGGCGCCTACATCCAGTTCGGCGTGGGCCACCACGGCAACGCGCTGGCCCAGGTGACCGGGCCGTACACCATCGGCAGCGTCCGGTACCGGGTCCGGGCCGCGCTGACCAACAAGAACCAGCAGGGCGCCTACCGCGGCTTCGGCTCGGAGGTGAACAACTGGATGCTGGAGCAGATGGTGGACAAGGCCGCCCGCGAGCTGGACCTGGACCCGGCCGCCATCCGCCGTAAGAACTTCATCCGCCAGTTCCCGTACTACATCCCGACCGGCAACGTCTACGACTCCGGCGACTACGACAAGGTCCTGGACAAGGCGCTGGAGCTGGCCGATTACGAGCACTGGCGGGCCGAGCAGAAGCGGCTGCGGGAGCAGGGCCGCTACATCGGCATCGGGCTGATCTCGGCCCAGGAACGCAGCGTGTTCTCGGCCACCGAGTTCTGGTTCTGGTTCGATGAGCCGGCCGCGCCGGTGACCTCCACGCCGGAGTCGGTGTCGCTGAAGGTCGACACGACCGGCGGGATCACCGCGATCTTGTACTCCTGCGCGTTCTGGGGGAACAGCCCGGAGACCATGGTGGCCCAGTTCGTGGCCGAGGAGTTCGACTGCGACCCGTACGACGTGGCCGTGGTCTACCACGGCAGCGGGGACGGGCTGCCGGCCACCGGGCCGGGCGGCTCCCGCACCACGGTCATGCTGGCCGGGGCGGTGGAGGGCGCGGCCGGCAAGATCAAGGCCAAGGCCCGCCGGGCCGCGGCCCACCTGCTGGAGATCGACGAGGACGACCTGGAATGGGCGGACGGCGGCTTCGGTGTCCGCGGTGACCCGGAGCGGCGCAAGACCCTCGGCGAGATCGCCATCATGCTGCACCTGTTCAAGCACAGCTTCCCGGCCGACATGACCAGCGGCCTGGACGAGTCGCAGGTCTACGACCACCCCTGGACCACGATGCCGTCGGCGGACCGCAAGGACCTGGGCGTGTTCTACCCGTTCATGGGGCATGCCTGCCACATCCCGGTGGTCGAGGTCGACATCGAGACCGGCGCGGTCACGTTCCTGCACTACGCGGCGGTGCACGACTGCGGCACGCTGGTGAACCCGCGCTCGCTGGCCGGGCACATCGTAGGCGGCACGGCCCAGGGCATCGGCACTGCGCTGTACGAGGAGTTCGTCTACGACACCGACGGCCAGCTGCTGTCCTCCAGCTACCTGGATTACCTGATCCCGACGGCCATCGAGGTACCGGAGCTGGCCATCGGGCACGTGGAGACGCCCTCGCCGTACACCCCGCACGGGGTCAAGGGCGGCGGCGAAGGCGGCCGGATGATGGCCCCGGCCGCGATCAACGCCGCGGTCAACGACGCCCTAGCCCCGCTCGGCGTCCGGCTGACCGAGCTCCCCATGACTCCCGAGCGGATCCTCACCGCCCTCCGAGCGTCCCGGAAGAAGGGATGAGCCCGCCGGTCGCGGTGGTGACGGGCGCCAACCGGGGCATCGGTCGGGCCATCGCAGTGGCGTTCGCCGCCGCGGGCTACACCGTGCTGGCCAGCGCCCGCGACCCGGCCAGCCTGGCGGACACGGTAGCCGAGGCGGAGAAGGCGGCCACCGCAGAGCCGCGCGGCGGCAGGGCCGTGGCCGCGGCCGGCGACGTCCAGGACGAGGCGTCCATGGCGGCGCTGGCCGCCGCGGCAGAGAACGTGGGCCCCGTCCATGCCGTGGTGGCCAACGCTGGCGTAGCCGGGCCGACCGCCCCGCTGCACGAGATCACCCTGGAGCAGTGGCGAGACACTATCGCC
>Ga0208240_1000050_pt1 | contig 10620 bp, 10 predicted proteins | sample MicForSoilPHH6_O_FD_188034 | JGI IMG/M metagenome (GOLD analysis project Ga0208240, IMG submission 188034) | Forest soil microbial communities from Harvard Forest Long Term Ecological Research site in Petersham, Massachusetts, USA - MetaG HF041... | ecosystem: Environmental > Terrestrial > Soil... | reverse complement strand
ATCGGGGAAGGACCGGACGCGGCCCCCGAACCCCGCCGCACCAGCCAGCTGAGCGACCAGCCAGTCTCGCTCGGCGCGGGCTTCGGTGTCCCCGGGCTCCCGCTCGTCCCCGGGCTCCCGCTGATCAAGCTCGGCGTCTAGGCGCTTCAGGCGGTTCCGGTATTCGGTTATAGCCGCCTGATCCAGCACGGGATAGGCCGAGCCGCCCTCGCCGACGGCACCGAGCGCGGACAGTCCGGCGGCCAGTTCGGCGGCCAGGATCTCCTGGCGCGGGTTGGCGAGCAGCACCGCCAGGTGGGTCATCCCGATGCTGTCCTCCATCAGGACGCTCCGGTCTCGCCAGGCCAGACGCCACTTCCGGCCGACCCGGTGGCATTCAGCGGCCAGGCCGGCTGGCCCGCGGGCATCCTGGTCGGGGATGGGCAAGGCCAGCGCGGCCGCCTCGCTCGCGGCCGTCGCCAGCTCGCCCCTTGCGGCCTCGGCGTCTCCCGGTTGGCCGCGGCGCTGGTACGCCTGCGCCAGGCGCCTCCGGGAGGCCACGACCGCGGGCCAGTGAGCTAGAGCGAGGTTGTGCTGAACGGCGGCTCGCAGATGATCGATGGCCTGGTCCAGGTGCCCAGACGTCAGGGACGCGACGCCGAGGGCCTGCTGAACCGACCCAAAGCAGGTAATGCCGAGACTGCCGACCATCGGCAGGCCGGCGTACGGGCGGAGTAGCTCGTAGGCCCGGGCGGACACGTCGGCGTCGCCGAGCAGGGCCGCGGTCTCCACGATGCCGTTCATCGTGCCGAGCCAGCTGCTGGATCGCGGCAGGCCGAGGAGATCGCTGCCGCACAGGACGCCCAGCGAACTGGCGGCCGTCCGCAGGTCCCCGCCCTGGGCCGCGGCGACCGCCAAGGCGGCTACCGCGGAGTTGTCCACCGCGCTGAGGTCCGGGGAGTGTTCCCGGTTGCGCAAGGCCGGGAGCAGTTCCGCGAGCCGGCCCTGATACCAGCGAATCGTCACCAGCTGGGCGCCGGACCACCATTCATGGTCGATGTCCCCCGCGGCAGCGCCGCTCGCGGCGCAGGCGCGAGCCAGGGATTCCGCGTCGTCGAGACGGCCCGCGCGGATGGCCAGCATCACGTCGATGGCGCTGACCACGAACGCGACGGCCAGATGGTTCTGCTGCTCGAGCTGATCGCGCAGCTCGCCTAGGTACCGTCCGGCGTGCGGGTCCCCAGCGGAATACGCGTCGACCGTCTGCCACAGCAGGCCCATCAGCAGATCGCTACGCCGTCTGGTGCGGAAGCTCACCTTGATCAGCTCCACGGCCAGTTCCCGGCGCCGCTGGACGTGCTCCGGGCCTAGCAGGCAGTGGTGGGCCAGGCTCAGCGCCTCGGCCAGGAGTTCGGGATCGGCCGCGGCCCGGGCGGCGTCAAGCTCGGCCAGGATCGCCTCGTGCCCGCCCCGGACATAATCGGCCTCCCCCGCCAGCCGGGTCCGGATGCGCAGCGCCAGCGAAGAATGCGGATCGAGCAGCGACAGGACGTGCTCGAGCCGCGACTCCAGCAGCACCGCGCCGGTGACCGTGCGGCGCTCGGAGACCCACAGCCCAGCCAGGCCCAGCGCAGTCAGGGCCATGGCCTGCGCATCCCCCGCCCGCTCGGCGAGCTGATAGGCCCGCTCGAAGCTCTGGCGGCTGGCCAGCAGGTCGCCATCGACCTCGCGGGCACGGATCCCGGCTGCGAGCGCGGCGCCGAGTCCGTCGGCCGGATCGGTGACGAGCTCCAGCCGACGAGCCGGCGTAGCCTGGCCCGCCTCGCCCGTCATAGGCAAAATGTATTCGCCGCGCGTCCTTACCGTCGAGGCTTACGGCCCGACCGCCGGGTTCCTCTATATATTCACATCGTTGACCCTCACCGGGAAGGCGGATCGATGTCGGGCGAGACCAGTCCAGCGCAGGAGCGGCGGGCCATAGATACCACGGTGGCCCACAGCGCCCGGGTCCATGACTACTGGCTCGGCGGCAAGGACAACTTCGCCGCCGACCGGGAGGCGGGCGACGCGGTCATGGAGGCCTACCCGGGGATCGTCATGTCGGTACGCGCCAACCGGGCGTTCCTGGCCCGCGCGGTGCGGTTCCTGGCCGCCGAGGCCGGGATCCGGCAGTTCCTGGACATCGGCACCGGTATCCCGGCCGCGAACAACACGCACGAGGTCGCGCAGTCCGCGGCGTCGAACTGCCGCGTGGTGTACGTCGACTACGACCCGGTCGTGCTCACCCACGCCCGCGCCCTGCTGACCAGTTCAACGCCCGGCGCCATCGACTACATCGACGCAGACCTGCGAGATCCGCAGACGATCCTGGGGCACGCCGCGCGCACCTTGGATTTCTCCCGTCCGGTGGCGGTCATGCTGATCGCGATCATGCACCTGATCGTGGACGAGGACGACCCGTACGGGCTGGTCGGCCACCTGCTGGATGCCGTACCGGGCGGGAGCTACCTGGCTCTGTCGCAGGTGGCCTCGGACATCCAGGCGGAGCAGATGGCTGAGGCGGCCAAGCGGTACAACCGGCTCGCGCGGGAAACCCAGCGCCACCGCGACCGGGCCGAGGTCGCGCGTTTCTTCGACGGCCTGGACCTGGTCGAACCGGGCCTGGTACCGGTCCAGCAGTGGCGGCCCGCCTCCGACCTCGAGGCCAGGGCCCGGTCCGCCATGTGGGGCGGCGTGGCCCGGAAACCATAAACCGCCGTGCCGGCCCTGGAGACTGGGCCGCGACGGGCTGAAAAAGCGTTCCCGGGTCAGCCTGCGGGCCGGCCCGGGAACGCTGGAACTGGCCGATCTACCCCCCCGAGATGTCGCTCTCGGAGAGCTTGATCACGTGCCACATCCCGTCGATGCCGTTGCCCTTCGTGCTCAACGTAGACGCGCCGGCGTAGGTGTACAGGGGGTAGCCGTTGTAGGTGATGACCTTCGTCCCGCCTGCCCCGGTGACCACGCCGAAGCTGCCGGGGAAGTTGTCCGCGGGCCCGGCCTTGGGCATGCCGGTGACCGGAGTCCATACCGAGGCGCAGGATCCGGTGCAGGTCGGCGCTCCGTCCTTGCTGTCCTTGGCGTAGGTGTACACGACGTAGCCGTCGGCCTTGGCCATCACCCAGCCGAGGTTGGAGTGCTGCACGATAAGGACGGTCGTGCCGATCGGCGGGAACGTGACCCCCGCGTTGGTGCTGGGCTGGGCCTCGGCCGTCTGCTTGGATGCCGAACTCGACCGCGTCGCCTTGGCGTTCGCCGTCGATGTGGGCGAGGACGTAGACGAGGACGACCCGGTGCTGGCCGACGATACGGCCGTGCCCTGGGTTGCCGTATCAGAGGCTGCGCCTGCGGTCGAACTCGAACTCGACGATCCCCCGCATGCGGTCAGCAGCAGTACCAGCGAACCGAGCCCGGTAGCTACCGTCCAGCCGCTCTTGCGCATATATCTATCTCCTTATCGCAGGACCCGGTGACCCGGGTCCCGTAGCGACTTGCCGGAAACTCAGAAACTGGCCGTGACGTCCTTCGCCGAGAGCTTGATCACGTGCCACTTGCCCTCCATGCCGTTGCCCTTCGTGCTCAACGCTCCCGCACCCTTGAGGGTGTACAGGGGGTAGCCGTTGTAGGTGATCTGCTTGCCGCCGTTGGACATGGTGACCGTGCCAAGCGTGCCAGGCAGGGTGTCAGCCGGACCGGCCTGCGGCAGGCCGGTCACCGCGGGCCAAAGCGCGGCGCACGAACCGGTGCAGGTCGGCGATCCGCCCTTGGTGTCGCCCCCGTAGGTGTACACAACGAAGCCGCTGGCCTCGGCGAGCACCCAGCCGGCCTTGGAGCGCTCCACGATTAGGACCCGGGTCCCCGGCGCAGGCCGACTCACCCCGCCCGAGGGCTGACCGCCGGTGGCCGGCGTCGTACTCGAGGCACCCGCGGCTGACGACGATGACGACGATCCCCCGCACGCGGTTAGCAGCAGTACCAGCGAGCCGACCCCCGCAGCAGCTACCGCCCACCCGCTCTTACGCATAACGTCTCTCCATTCAAATGTTCCATGGGGTTTCATCCGTTCCCGATACGCCGGAAACGTACCAGACCGCCGGCTTCGCCGGTGGCTACTTAGCCGCTACTTAGTCATCCGGGCGCACAGCCAGGCGAGCGACTGCGGGTAACGGTAATCGATGCCTCCGTGCCCCGCGTCGAAGAGCTCAAAATGTACCAGTTTGTCGGCTACGCCCACGTCCCGGAGCGCGGCACGGAAGGCCCCGGCACCGAGGTCGAGATGATACTCATCCCGCGTTCCGGCATCGATCCAGATGGCCCGCAGCCCGCGCAGGGCCTCGGCGTGTGCCGGCACCATCCGGACCGGATCCCAGTCCAGCCATCGTTGCCAGACGGCGGTCCGGAGCACCCCGGTCACCGGGTCGAACGGCAGGTCTACGGTACCGTCCTGCTGCGCGGAGAAGCACGCCGCCACGCCGAGCACCTCCAGCAGGGCCATGTCCTCTTCTTTGGTGAAGGCCACCCTCGAGGAGAAGTCCTCCCACCAGCGCCAGATGTCGCCGTCGTAGCGGCGCAGATGCCGGACGGCGTCCGCGAACGCGGGCAGGTAGCTGTACTCATACAGCGTGTCACCCGCGTGCGTGGCCAGCGCCCCGAACAAGTCGGGGCGGAGCATGGGCGTGATCATCGCGCCGAATCCGCCGCTCGACTTGCCCATGATGGCCCGGTGCGCGGGATCGGGGAGGGTCCGGTAGCGCGCGTCCACCCAGGGCACGACCTCGTCGCACAGATAGGAGTGGTAGCGGCCGGTGCCCGGTGAGTCCACGAACTGGCTGCCGCCGTATTTGCTCCACGCGTCGACGTACACCACGATCGCGGGCGGGGCGTCGCCGGCGGCGAACACCGCGTCGGCCGCTTCGGGGAAGGGCAGCCGGTAGGGCGATCGGTTCCGCCACATAGCCACGTTGCCGGTGTAACCCTGGATCACGTACACAGCCGGGTACCTGAGCCCGGGATCCTCGTCGTAGCCCGGCGGCAGGTAGACCAGCAGCGGTCGCTCGTGCGGGTCACCGAGCGGGTTGCCGCGCAGCAACTCGCTACTGATGACCCGCTCATCGATGCGGCCGGCGAGATCGGCGGACCAGGGCAGCACGGCGCTCCTTCCAGACGGCTTCCAGGCGATGGACCCCTAGCCTACGAGGTGACCGAGGATGGCCGCAGTGACCGGGCCCGGGGTCTGGTACGGAGCCAGGTGAGACGTGCCGCGGATGACCGTCAGCCGGGAGTCGGTGATGCCGAGGGCGGTCCGCGCCCCCTGCCAGGGCGGGGCGGCCGGGTCCTCCGCGCCCGCCAGGACCAGCGTCGGCGCCTTGATCGCGCCGAGCGCGGGAGCCAAGGGGTTCAGGTCCAGGTCGGCGATGGCGTCCGCGCAGCCCGCGTAGCCCTGGGGATCGGTGCCGAGCAGCATGTCCAGGACCGCAGAGACGGCCGCGGGCTGGCGCGCGATGAAGTCCGCGGTGAACCAGCGCGGCGGGGTCATCTCGCTGATCGCGGCCATCCCGGCCGAGCGCACCAGGGCGGCCCGGTCGAGCCAAGCCTGCCGGGACGGCATAGGGGTGATCGCCGCGCAGCAGACGACGAGAGAGGAAATCCGTTCCGGCGCATTGGCGGCCAGCCAGAGCCCGATCATGCCGCCGATGGAGATCCCGCAGTAGGCGGCCGTGGTAACGCCGTAGTCGCGCATGAGGCCGAGCACGTCGGTGCCGAGTTCGGCCATCGAGTAGGGCCCGGCCGGGGCGGGCGAGCGGGCCCCTGCTTCGCCGTGCCCGCGCAGCTCGAACCTGAGCAGGCGGAAATGCCGCTGCAGCACCGGGACCTGTGCCGCCCAGATGGCCCGGGTGGTGCCGATCGGGTTCGCGAGCACCAAGACCGGCGCGCCGTCCGGCCCGTCCAGCGAGGCCGCCAGCCTCGCTTCAGACATCGAGTTCAGACATCGAAGAAGACCGTTTCGCGCTCGCCTTGCAGCCAGATGTCGAACCTGAGCTCGCCTTCGGGCTCGGGCACGGCGATGAGCGTGGCCCGGCGGGCCGGCTCGCTGATCGAGCACAGCACCGGGTCGACGGCGTTAGCGGTCTGCTCGTCCGGGAAGTACAGCCTGGTCACTACCCGGTCGAGCAGGCCGCGCGCGAACACGGACACGTCCAGGTGCGGCGCTTCGATGCCGCCGTCGGGGGTGGGCAGCGGGCCAGGCTTGAGGGTGACGATGCGGTACGACCCGTCCGGCGCGGTCGGGCACCGGCCGAAGCCGCGGAACCCGTGGTAGCCGCCGGGCGTGGCGCCGCGCGGGTCGTCCGGGTGGGCGAACCGCCCGTCCGGGCCGGCCTGCCAGGTCTCGACCAGCCCGTCGGGGATGATGTTCCCGGCGCCGTCATACATCCGGCCCACGATCGTGATGGCGCCGGGGGTGCCCTCGGGCACCACGTACGGACCGTCGGGCCACGGCAGTCGCATCGCGAAGTAGGGGCCCACGGTCTGCGAAGGAGTTATCCCTGGCACGCGTCGCTCCGCTCTGTATATGGTCGGGGCCGGATCAGGGTGTATCGGTCACTCGAACACCGACGCGGCCCGGCCGCGCAGCACGATGTCCCAGGTGTAGCCGAGCGCCCACTCGGGCTGGGTCAGGTCCATGTCGAAGCCCGCGATCATCCGCTGCCTGGCCTTCTCATCGGGCACCGAATTGAAGATGGGGTCCAGGGGCAGCAGCGGGTCGCCCGGGAAGTACATCTGGGTGACGAGCCGCTGGGTGAACGCGCGGCCGAACAGCGAGAAGTGGATGTGCGCGGGGCGCCAGGCGTTGTAGTGGTTTCCCCACGGGTAGGCGCCCGGCTGGATGGTGACGAACCGGTACCGCCCGGCCGAGTCGGTGATGGCGCGTCCGATCCCGTCGAAGTTCGGGTCCAGCGGCGCCGGGTGGTGCTCGCGTGAGTGCCGGTAGCGCCCGCCCGCGTTGGTCTGCCAGATCTCGATCAGCGTGTCGGGGACCGGCCGCCCGTCGGAGTCGAGCACCCGCCCGGCCAGGATGATCCGCTGTCCCTGCGGCTCGCCGGCGTGCTGGGTGGTCAGGTCGGCATCGGTGGCGGTAATCAGGTCGTCGCCGAGCAGCGGACCGGTCACCTCGGTGAGCCGGTGCGGCAGCAACACCAGCGGCCGCTCGGGGTGGCGCAGGACGGTCGAACGGTACCCGGCGAAGTCCAGCGGCGGGTGCACCCCCGACGGACGCTCGTACGAGGGCAGGGCGAGCTCGCCGGAGCCGGTAAAGGCCGTCGTCGAAACCTCAGCGGTCATGGGTGCTCCCTATTTTCTCCCCCAAGGCCCGCCCTTTGGAGGTTGCGCAACGCGTCGAGCTCGGCCGGGCTGGGCCCGGCGATGATCTCCGGATCCGCGGCGACGGCCAGGTCCCAGCCGGTCCGCTCCTTGGCTGCCACTGCGGAGACACCCGGGAACAAGCCGGTCAGGGTGAACTCGAACGTCACGGGGTCGGGCTCGAGGACGCCCAGGTCGGTGATGATCTTCTTCGGCCCGGCCCCGGTGAGCCCGAGCCGCTCACGGTCCCCCGGGCCTGACCCGTAGCCCACTGAGGTGACGAAGTCCACCCGCTCCACGAACGACCGACTGCTCTGCCGGACCACGACGATCACCTCGCGGCACGAGGCCGCGATCTCCGGTGCGCCGCCCGCGCCGGGCAGGCGCACCCTGGGGTGCTCGTAATCCCCGCCGATGACGGTGGTGTTGATGTTGCCGAACTTGTCGATCTGGGCGGCGCCCAGGAACCCGATGTCGATGCGGCCCGGCTGCAGCCAGTAGTTGAAGATCTCGGGCACGCTGACCACGGCGTCCGCGGTCTCGGCCAGAACGCCGTCGCCGATCGACAGCGGCAGCTGGGATGGCTTGGCGCCGATCGTGCCGGACTCGTAGATCAGCACCAGCCCCGGCGCGTGGGTGGCGCGGGCCAGGTTCGCGGCGGCGCTGGGCAGCCCGATCCCGACGAAGCAGGTCATCCCCTCCCGCAGCACGCGGGAGGCGGCCACGGTCATCATCTCGTCCGCGGTGTAGGTCAGCTCGCTCAGCACCGCTGGGTCGACGCTCGCCTGGCCAGTCATGACCGCCCCGCAGGCACGGCGTATACGCGCTCGTCCAGCCAGCGGGTGAACGCGTCGCGATCGCGGCCGATCGCATCCCAGGCCACGTAGTAGTCGTTGTCCCGGACCGAGTAGCCGAGCGCGTAGGACGGTTGCGCTCCGCCCGGCGCGTGTGCCACGTAGCTCACCGTCCAGCTGGGCAGGACCACCGCCCCGGGCCGGGGGTCGAGCTGTTCCACGATCTCCTCGACGGTGACCACCGACCGCTGCGATGCCAGTACCGCTTCCTTCTGCACGCCCGCGATCCCCCAGAACTGCACGTTTCCCGACCGGTCGGCGCGCTGGGCGTGGATGACGGCCACGTCGGGCCGGATGGCAGCCACCGCGGTCAGCGTCTCGCCGGTGAACGGGCAGGTGATCGGCTTGATCGTGGGGGCCACGTCGTGGTCGCCGTTGAGTGACTCCAGGCCGGTGCCGTTATATCCGCGCAGCACCGCGAACGGCAGCCCGGACGCGCCGGCCACGTAGCGGTTGGCCATCCCGGCGTGGCTGTGCTCTTCGATCTCCAGGGCGGCCGGCCAGGCGTGCTCCACCGCGTCCCGGAACCGGTGCAGCGACCCCACCCCGGGGTTGCCGCCCCAGGAGAAGATCAGCTTGCGCGCGCAGCCGGCCCCGATGAGCTGGTCGTAGATCAGGTCCGGCGTCATCCTGATCAGGGTCAGGTCCCGGCGCCGCTGCCTGATCACCTCGTGTCCGGCGGCGAACGGGATCAGGTGCGTGAACCCCTCCATGGCCACGGTGTCCCCGTCGTGAATCGCCCGCTCCACGGCTTCGGCGAGTGAGACGATCTCCGCCATTTCGCTCCAGTTCTCGTCGCTTAGCAGAACGATACCGCCTCAGCGATCGCCAGGAGTACAGGCGTTCGCATGTCGGACGGCTTGCTGTGACCCGAGACCAACTTCCCAGCTAGCGAGCCTATGCCGGGGAACAAAGCAGGTCCACACCCCGCGAATGAATCCCGGGGTCCGAGGTCTGCAGGCAGCCGGAGCAGGCTGATTCCGCGTCAGTACGTGCGTCCCGCAGTGCGCTCCCACCACGAGTCGCTGCTGCACCACAGCACGCCGGGTTACTCGCCGGCGCCGACCTCGGACAGGACGCGCTGGGCGACGGCGAAGGCCCGGTTGGCCGCCGGGACGCCCGCGTAGACGGCGACCTGGAGCAGGACCTCCTGGATCTGCTCGGGGCTCAGGCCGTTGCGCAACGCGGCCCGGACGTGCATGGCCAGCTCGTTCTCGTGCTGCAGGGCGGCCAGCATGGCCAGCGTGATCATGCTGCGCTCGGCGCGCGACAGGCCGGGACGGGACCAGACATCGCCCCAGGCGTAGCGCGTGATGAAGTCCTGGAAGGGCTCGGTGAACGAGGTGGTCGTGGCTACCGCGCGGTCGACGTGCTCGTCCCCCAGCACCGCCCGCCGGACCGTCATCCCCTGCCGGGCGCGCTCGGCGTCATCCATGGTCTTCTCCCTCGGATAGCTGGGCGTCTAGCACCTCGTGGGCCGCCAGGGCGGCGGTGACGAAGGCGTCGGCGGCGCCCAGGTAGCCGGCCGGCTCCAGGGCGGACTCGATCTGCTCCGGGGTGATGCCCGCCGAGGCCAGCCGGCCCTCGAGCTTGGGCACGGCCAGCAGCACGTCGCGCAGCGGCAGGCCCGCGCTCACCGCCCGCTGGCCCGCCTCGGCCACCAGGTCGTGCGCCTGAACCCCGCCGAGCACGCCGGCCAGCAGCGACGTGACGTGCTCAGCGAGCGGCAGATCCTTGGTCGCGGCCAGGTTGGCCGCCATCCGCGAGGCGTCCACGCTGAGCCCGGACAAGAGCTCGGCCGCCCAGCTGGCCGCCGAGCCGGTCAGCCGCAGCAGCGCGGTCAGCGGCTCCCATTCGGCGTGCCACGCCCCGGCGGCGCGCTGCAGTTCCTGCTCGGCGCATGCGACCAGGGTGGCCAGCAGGCCCGGCGCCTGCCTGGTGCAGCCGAGGATGGCGATCGACGCCACCGGGTTGTGCTTGTGCGGCATCGCGGAGGAGCCGCCGCGGCGCGGGGACGCGCCATCGCGCGGGGCCGGTTCGCCGCTGCCCTCACTGACCTCGGCGATCTCGGACTGAGCGAGCAGGGTGACGTCCCGGGCGATCTTGCCCAGCGCCGCCGTCACCCGGGTCAGCGCGGTGGCCAGGTCGATGATCCGCAGCCGGTCGGTGTGCCAGGGCAGCACGGGGCGGGCCAGGCCCAGTTCCTCGGCCAGCAACGCCACCACCCGGGGGCCGTCGTCGCCGAGCGAGGCGAGGGTGCCGGCCGCGCCGCCGAACTGCACGGCGAGCCGGGTCCGCCGGGTCTCCGCCAGCCCCGTGATCGCGGCGTCCAGGGCGGCCAGCCAGCCAGCCGCCACCGCCCCGAACGTCACCGGCACCGCCTGCTGCA
>Ga0208240_1000049_pt1 | contig 10739 bp, 10 predicted proteins | sample MicForSoilPHH6_O_FD_188034 | JGI IMG/M metagenome (GOLD analysis project Ga0208240, IMG submission 188034) | Forest soil microbial communities from Harvard Forest Long Term Ecological Research site in Petersham, Massachusetts, USA - MetaG HF041... | ecosystem: Environmental > Terrestrial > Soil... | reverse complement strand
GCGTGCCGATCGAGCTGGGTGAGGCCCGATGACTACGGACGGCTGCGGCGCACCCGCCGGCGGGGTCAGCGCGCCCGCCACGGCCGGCAGCCAGGCGGTCGTGGAAGGCAAGGTCGTCCACCAGGGCGCCGCGGTCTCCACCGGGTACGCGCGGCTGCTCGGCACCGGCGAGGAATTCGTCGCTGAGGTCCCGCTGGGGACCGACGGCGGCTTCCGGTTCTTCGCCGCGCCCGGTTCGTGGACGCTGCGCGTCCTGGCTCCGGGCGGCCTGCGCGCCGAGCGTTCGGTCCAGGCCGACTACGGCCAGGTCACGACCGTCGACGTCACGATCTGAGTTCAGTCAGCCACGAAAGGGCGCAGACGCCACGTTCTATGATGTCTGTGCCCTTTCGGCCGCCTGAGAGCCATCCCCTGGATTCCTCACTGGTCTACGGACGCCGTGCAGAAGCGACCTCCGCCGCCGGTACCGTGGTGGTCGCCGCTGACCCGGCCGACGCCGGTAAACATGAATTGGCCGAACGGTCCGTGGTTTGACGGTCCGGGTTGGTACGTGTCGTGGCCGGTTTGCGCGCGGCAAGCGGTTCGTCCAGCACATGACACCACCGGGGCAGCAAGGCATTCTTCCTGAGCGGCTGCGTTACCTTGCCTGGGCCGTTGCGTGGGCCGTTTACTCGCCGGTAACCCGTTCTGCGGTGTGGAAGGCCTCGAGTGCCTCGCCGGGGGTGTCGTAGTAGGAGCCGGGGCCGAGGGCGGCGCTGATGCCGTAGCGGTCGAGCTGTTCGCGCACCGGGCCGAGGACGCTGCTGACGGCGAAGCGGATGTGCCGTTTGCGGAGGTGTTCGATGACGCGGGTGAGGACCGCCGCCGCGGTGTAGTCGACGTCGCCGATGGCCGCGGCGTCGAGAACCATCCACCGCAGCGGGCTTCCCTGCGCGGCCAGGGCCGTGACGTCGTCGATGAGGCGGGAGGCGTTGGCGTAGTACAGGCTGGTGCCGAACCGGTAGATGACCAGTCCTGGCTCGGTCCGCGCGCCGGGCCGGACCGGGGCAGGCTGCCAGTGCCCGGCCGGTGACTTCACCAGCACAATGTTGCGTGGGTTGTAGCTGTGGCGCAGATGGTCGATGACCGAGGCGACGACGGCAAGCACGATGCCTTCCTCGACCCCGAGGATCACGACCGCGGCGGTGGTGAGCAGGGCAATGGCGAACTCGTGGCGACGGCAGGCCAGGATCCGCCGCATCCCGGCGACGTCGATGAGCCCGGCAGCGATAAGGAAGACGATCGCGGCCAGGGCGGCGATGGGCAGGCTGGCCAGCGGCCCGGTGAGCAGCAGCAGGACGATGAGCACCAACGCGCTGGTGGTGAGCTGGGTCAGCTGGCTGCGCCCGCCCGCGCTGTCGGCGACCTGGGTCTGGGTCGGGCTGCCGTTGACGACGAAGCTGCCAGAGAACGCGGCGGCCACGTTGGCGGCGCCCAGGCCGACCAGGTCGGTGTCCTGGCTGAATGCCTCCTCGTATTTCACCGCGTAGGCGCGTGAGGTCGCCGCGCTCTGGGCCAGGATGACCACGAACAGCGACACCGCGGTGCCGAGGAGCGCGGCGGCGTCATGCCGGCCGAGCGCGGGCAGCGCCAGCTGCGGCAGCCCGCGCGGGACGGATCCGAGTACGGCCACGCCACGCCCGGCCAGGCCGGCCGCGCGGCTCACGATGATCGCGGCGATCACCGCGATCAGCAGGCCCGGGATCCGGCGGTCGATCACCCGGGCAGCCAGCACGATCACGATGACCCCGGCCGATACCGCCACGTCTGCCCCGTGTACCTGCGGCAGCGCCTGCGCGACATCCAGGAGCGTGGCCGGGGTGCTCTTGCCGGCGACAGTCACCCCGAGCATGTCGGGGAGCTGCCCGGCAGCGACCCGGATACCGACGCCGGTGAGGAACCCGATCAGGACAGTCCGGGACAGGAAATTCGCCAGGAACCCGAGCCGGGCCAGCCGGGCCAGCAGCAGCAGCCCGCCCGCGAGCAGGGCCGCCAGCCCGGCCAGCCGGACGTATTGCGGCGAGCCAGTGACCGCGAGCCCGGCCAGGGACGCGCCGAGTATGGCCGCGGTGGCGGAGTCCGCGCCGACGACGAGGTGGCGCGATGAACCGAGGATGGCGAAGACGGCCATCGGGAGCAGCAGCGTGTACAGCCCGGTTACCACCGGCATCCCGGCGATCTTCGCGTACCCCAAAGACACCGGGATGCTCACGGCGGCCAGGGTGATACCGGCCAGCACGTCCGCCGCTACCGCAGACCGGCGCACGGGCAGCAGCCCGCCCATCACCGGCGCCGCCTGCAGCCGTGCTCGCAGGGAGCGCCCACGCGAATCCGGCACCGTCACCTCCGCCTGCTTTCCCGGCGGTTCCGCACTCGGTAATCATCTCGCTGCCAGCAACCTATGCTCCGTGTTGGAACCCCGCAGGTTACCGGTCGTGGTCTAGCGGCTAACCCGCCTGGGCGACCGTACCCGGCTGGACCGGCAAGGTCGTGCCGGCCGACTGCGCATCCCGTAACCAGACAAGCCGCGCATTACCGATCCGGCCCTCTTGGCGGCCGCACGAACATGACTGCCAGCGCCGCGATCGTAATCCGGGTGCGCGGGGTACGGGGCCCGGCAGCTATGCCGCGGCCGGTTGCGGGGCAGCCAGCTTAAGGAACGCGGCGGCCTGGCCGAATGTCTCCCCGATGGTGTGACCGGCCAGCTGGGCCTGGTACGCCCGGTACCGTGTCATCTCCCACGCCTGCCCGCGTGGCGGCAGCGATCCGAGGTCCGGCTCGGGCACCGGTCTCCACGTCCAGGCTGTGACGCCGCCGTGATCAGCACCGGGATGGCTTTGCTCCGGCTGGATGAAATCGGCGGGGTCGAGGTGATATCCCATCTGGTTGCGCACGAACCGCAGGCCCGCGAACGTTCCCTCGATCGGCCGCCGCCGGGCGGGGGCCTGGGATTTCATAGCGCTCTTGTAGGCATGGCGGTGATATCGCACCAGGGTGGCGTCGATGATGGTGACCAGCCATACTGCCTCGCTGATCACCGCGAAACCCTGCGCTTGGTCCAGTACCTGATCCCTGGACAGCCGCTCTATGGTCTCGCGCATCGCGGCGATGGACCACTCCAGCGCACTCGCCTCGGCCTGCGGGTCGCCGGTATGCTCGCGGTTCCACGCGACCCGGCAGCGGGGACGGCAGAACCGGGCATGCTCACGCCGCGGCGCGAATACGGTGCCGCACTGCTCACAGGTCCGGGTATCGGCCATCCGGCTATGTTACGCACGCCATGGCCGTACGCAAGCATGCTCATGCTGGGCATACCGGGCGCGCACGCCAGCGTGACGTGGCGTCGCCGCGGAGGCCAGTCCCGTACGTGACCCCGCGTGGTTGTGGCTGGCGTCCTCACCCAGACGATGCCTGGTCGGCCACGCGCAGCGGCTGGGGCGCCGCGGCCTGGGGGCTGGCGGGCATGTCTTCCAAGCTGCGGCGGGCCGGCTCGGGCAAGACGAAGGTGAGCGCCATCCCGAGCACGGAGACCCCTGCGGTGAGCAGCAGCGTGCCGCGCAGGCCGAAGGACGACGACAGCACCGGGAACAGGAACACCCCGATGAACGCACCCAACTTGCCGATCCCGGCGGAGATCCCGTGTCCGGTCGCGCGCATGGCCACCGGGTACAGCTCGCTGGGCATCACGAAGGTGGTCATGTTCGGCCCGAACTCGGTGAAGAAGTAACTCACCCCGTACACCAGCAGGAACGGCGCCACGGTGGTGGTCATGCCCGGCACCGCCGCGATGATCAGGAAGCAGGCCGCCATGACCGCGAACCCGGTCCATTGCAGCCGCCGGTGCCCGATCCGGTCCAGGCAGGCGATCGCCAGCACGTAGCCGGGCACCGCCGCGACCGCGAAGATGGCCAGCTGCAGGGCGATCTTGGTCGTGGTCGAGGCGTGCGGGGAGATCAGGCCGAGGATCTGCGGGGTGGAGATCGTGTTCCCGTAGTAGGCATAGTCCAGCAGGAACCACGTGCCCGCGGTCCCAGCCAGCATGATCAGCCACCGGCGGTCGGTCAGGAAGGCCCGCAGCCCCAGCTCCTGGCGCGGCCCAGCGGTACCGTCGCCGCCAACCCGGCCGCCGGTGAAGGCGGAGATCTGGCTCGCCGCCTGCTCCGCCCGTCCTTGCACCTGCACCTGGTAGCGCGGTGATTCGGGCATCAGCAGGCGCAGGTACAGCACCGCGGCGGCGGGCACCGCGCCCAGGCCGAGCAGCACCCGCCAGGTCACGGTGTCGCTGGCCCCTCCGCCGAGCAGGGCCAGCGCGACCAGCGGCCCCACGATCAGCCCGAGCGCCTGGGTGCCGAACACCATGCCGACCAGCTTGCCGCGGTCCTTGCGGTTGGCGTACTCGCTCATCATCACCGCGCTGACCGGGTAGTCACCGCCCACCCCGAAGCCGAGCACGAACCGGAACACGATCAGCATCCAGTATGACGGTGACAGCGCCGACCCCAGCGCGCCCACGATCATGATCGCGGCGACCATCCAGTACGCCCGCTTGCGCCCGGCCACATCAGCAAACCGGCCGAACACCAGCGCGCCCAGGAACGCCGCCGCCAGCATCACGCTGTTCAGCAGGGCGAGCTTGCCGGAGCTCAGGTGCCACTGCTTGGTGATCAGCGTGGAGGCGATCCCGATGACGAACAGGTCGTAGGCGTCGGTGAAGAACCCCATCCCCGACACCAGCACCGCCCGCAGGTGAAACCGGCTCAGCGATGCCTCATCCAGCGCCGCGATCAAGTCCCTGGACCGCGCCTCGGTCATGGCATCCCAACCCTGCAGGCGGCCTGTCATGCCCTCTGACCTGCCGCAATCCGTCTCCTGCCGCAGCACAAAGCTAACCGGCGCAGGTGACACCCTCCCGAACCGCATATGAACGCCAGATGAACACGCGGCAACCGCCGACTGAATGAGAAGCCGCCTGCCCCAGCGCCCACGCCGTCCAGAACAGCGCTCGTGACAATGCTCGCACCGAAATCCGGGTGGAGCCCAGCCTGCTAGCCGGGCGCAGATCCGGCGAGGTCAATCACCCGCCGCGCGAGGTTGACGGCGTGGTCGCCAAGACGCTCGTAGGAGCGCGCCACCAGCGTCATCTCCATCGCCACCGGCAGTGTCATGAGTCCTGATGCGAGCTCCGCGATCAAGCTGGCGTGCAGCTCGTTCATCTGGTCATGACGCTCGCCCAGCGCCAGCGCGACAGTACGGTCGCGGTGGCGCCAGGAATCCGAGACCTGGCGCCACATGCCCCAGGCCAAATCCCCCATCCGCTCGACCAGCCTTCGACTGCCCGGCGAAAGCTCCTCACTGAGACGGTGATCGGCCCGCGAGGCAATCTGCACGACGAGGTCATGGGAACGCTCGAGCTCGGGCACGACACGCACCACCGACAGCAAGAAGCGCAAGTCTGAAGCCACCGGCGCCTGCAACAAGATCTCCCGGCTGGCCAGTTCGTCGATCTCCCGGTACAGGGCGTCGATGACCTGCTCACGTTCAGCCAGCACCCCAAGCCCCTCGCTGTTGCCGCTCAGCAGGGCATAGGTTGCCCCGGGCAGGTCTTCAGCGACCATGGCAAACAGGCCGGTGACCTTGGCTTCGATGGCCTCCAGCTCACGCTGGAATTCTCGCCGGTGCTCGACCACGGCCAGAGCCTACCGGCCGCCACCCTAGCCCTGCATAGTCACGACCGTAGACGTGACGCTCTGAGACCGGCCCAGGGCGCGGCCGCGGTACCTCGGTACGGCGCGGCCCGCGCCCTGGTGAACTGTTCACCTGCTGGACACGAGCGCTTTGCTTGGCGCGCACTAGGCTTGGCCTATGGCTGAGCACCGGCAGGATTTCGAGCGCGAACTTGAGGCCATCGAGGCCAGGATCATCGAGCTTTTCGCCATCGTCGCCGAGGACCTGCCCGAGGCAACCAAAGCCCTGCTGACCGGCAACAACGAGATCATGCAGCGGCTGACCGACCGCGACAAGAGCATCAGCGCGCTGTACCCCGAGACGGAACAGCTCGCCAACCGGGCGATCCTGCTGCAGGCGCCCGTCGCCGACGACCTGCGCTTCCTGTTGTCGGTGCTGCGCGTCCTAACCGAGTTCGAGCTCTCCCACGACCTGGTGATGCAGATCGCTACCCGGGCCAACCACTTCCTCGGCGAGGATCTCACGCCGCGCACCAAGGGCCTCGTCGAGCGGATGGGGAGCGTCGCGTCCGACATGTGGCGCCAGGCCGCCGACTGCTGGTACCAGCGGGACCGCTCAGCGGCGCTGGCGCTGGCCGAACGCGACGACGAGATGGATCAGCTCTACTCCAGCCTGTTCGGCGAGCTGGCCTCGGGGCAGATGGCGCTGCCGGTGACGATGGAGATGACGCTGGTGGCGCGCTTCTACGAGCGCCTGGGCGATCACGCGGTCACCATCGCCCGCCGCGTGGTCTACCTGGCCGGACCCGCGCCTGATGCCTCTGCTCCGGACGGCTCCGCCCAGGAGTAGCAGGCCCGGCCTGACCTGCGCGGGATCGCGGTTCAGCCCATCCGGCCGGTGACGTACGCCTTGGTGCGGTCGTCCTGCGGGTCGCCGAACAGCCGCTCGGTCGGGGCGTACTCGACCAGCGTGCCAGTCCGGGTGTCACTCTCGGGGTTGATGAGCACGGAGAAGAAGGCAGTGCGGTCGCTGACCCGGGTGGCCTGCTGCATGTTGTGGGTCACGATGACGATCGTGTACTTGTCCTTGATCTCCTTCATCAGGTCCTCGATGGCGCCGGTCGCGATCGGGTCCAGCGCCGAGGCCGGCTCGTCCATCAGCACCACGTCCGGCTCCACGGCCAGCGTCCGGGCGATGCACAGCCGCTGCGCCTGCCCGCCGGACAGGCCCAGGGCCGAGTTGCCCAGGCGGTTCTTGACCTCGTCCCACAGCGCGGCCTGCCGCAGCGAGCGCTCCACGATCTCGTTCAGCTCGGACTTGTTGCGGATGCCGTTGATGCGCGGCCCGTAGGCCACGTTGTCGTAGATCGACTTGGGGAACGGGTTGGGCTTCTGGAAAACCATGCCGATGCGCCGGCGCACCGCGATCGCGGAGACGTTCCTGGCGTACAGGTTCTCGCCCCGGTAGGACACGTCGCCTTCCACCCGGGCGCCCACCACCAGGTCGTTCATCCGGTTCAGGGTGCGCAGCACGGTGGTCTTGCCGCACCCGGACGGGCCGATGAACGCGGTGATCTGGTGCTCGTAGATGGTCAGCGAGACGTTCGTGACGGCCCGGAACGAGCCGTAGTAGATCGAGGTGCCGTTGACCTCGAAGATCGGCACGCCCGTCCCGGCCGCCGGCTGTGCCGCTCGCTCGCCCTCCGCGATGGCCGCGGGCTCGGGCAGCGCGACGTTCTGCCGGGTCGCCGACTCCGGTATGGCCTCGAGGCCGGCGAGGGTGTTCTGCTCAGGGTTTTCCATGATCTTCCTAGTGAGAGTACCGGGCGAACCGGGCGGTGACCAGGCGGGCCGCGATCATGAGGATGAAACAGATGGCGATCAGGGTGAGCGCCGCGCCCCAGCCGCGCTCCGCCGCGCCGACGTACGGCTGGCTCGCGTTCGAGAAGATCTGCAAGGGCAGCGCCGTGTCGGCGCCGCTGAACACATTTGCATTCGCCGTTTCCGCCGCGCCGATGCAGAAGAGCAGCGGCGCCGTCTCTCCCGCGGCCCGCGCGACGGCGAGCAGGACGCCGCTGACGATCCCGCCGATCGCCGCGGGCAGCACCACGGTCACCGTCACGCGGGACTTGGTGGCGCCGAGGGCATAGCTGCCTTCGCGCAGCGAGTTCGGCACCAGCCGGAGTATCTCGTAGCTGGAGCGGATCACGATCGGCAGCATCAGGCAACCCAGGGCCAGGGAGCCGGCAAAGCCGGACAAGCCGAAGTGCAGCACCCAGATCGTGAAGATGAACAGGCCCATGATGATCGAGGGCACGCCCGTCATCACGTCGGCCAGGAACCCGATGAACGCCGCGAGCCAGTTCCTGCCGCCGTACTCGCTGAGGTAGATCGCGGCCAGCACGCCGAGCGGCACGGCCATGACCGTGGCCACCGCGGTGATCTCGATCGTGCCGAGTACCGCGGGCCCCAGTCCGCCTACGCCCGCGGGCGCGACGACCGGCGGGACCGGCCCGCCGGTCAGGAACGACCAGTTGATGCTCGAGGCGCCCTTGGCGATCACGGTAACCAGGACGAACCCCAGCGGGATGATCACGAGCACGAACGAGAGAACCATCAGCCAGGTCGCTAGGCGGTTCTTGGTGCGCCGCCAGCCGGCCGGCTCCCGCAGGTCGACCTGCCGCGGCTCAGCGCTGACACCAGCCATCAGGCACCTCGCTTCCGCCGCGCGTTGCGCTGCACGGCTCCCCGGGCTATCACGTTGATGATGATCGTGATGACGAACAGGAGCACGCCCATGCCCATCAGTGCGGCGCGGAATTCGCCGGAGGCCTCGCCGAACAGGTTCGCGATGCCCGCGGGCAGGTTGTAGCCCGGGGCGAACAGGTGCGAGGTGATCTCGGGCGACGAGCCGATGACCAGCGCGACGGCGATCGTCTCGCCCATGGCCCGGCCCAGCCCGAGCAGCACCGCGCCCACGACGCCGGCCTGGCTGTGCGGCCAGACGGCGCCGCGGATCATCTCCCACCGGGTGGCGCCCAGCGCGTACGCGCCCTCCTTGTCGATGGCCGGCACGGTCGCGATGACCTCGCGCGACAGCGAGGTCACGATCGGCGTGATCATGAAGGCCAGGATGATGCCGGCGGTGAAGAACGAGGCCCCGCTGACCGGCTGCCCGAACAGCGGGCCGAGCACCGGGACGCCGTCCACGCCCCCCGCGATGTCGGTGTAGATCTTCTGCAGCCAGGGCGCGAAGACCAAGATCCCCCACAGGCCCCAGACCACCGACGGGACGACGGCCAGCAGGTCGACCACGTACACGATCGGCCGCGACCACCGGTACGGCACGACCTCGGTCAGCAGCAGGGCGATGCCCAGGCTGACCGGGACCGACAGGATGACCGCGATTATCGCGGTGATGGCCGTGCCGTAGATGAAGGCCAGCACGCCGAACTGGTTGGCCCCGGGGTTCCAGTTGTTGGTGAAGATCTTGAGGCCCTCGTTAGAGAACCACGATGAGGCCTGCTGGCTGGTCGTGACCGCGATCAGGACCAGGATCACCAGTACCAGCAGGCCGCACCCGAGGGCCAGGAGCTGGAAGGTGCGGTCCCCGAGCGGGCGCCGCTGGGACAGGGGGCGGGTGGATCCGGCCGGGCTGGCCGGATCCACCCGCGTAACAGTGCTCACGACGGCGAGTCCATCTGATCTGCCTGCGCCACGTCAACCCTTGACTAGCTGGTGATCTGGCTTAGCTGCGCCTGGGCCATGGAGTCGAGGTTGCTCGGCAGCGGCGCGTAGCCCAAGTTACCTAGCAGCGACTGGCCGCCCGACGGCGAGATCAGGTAGCCGATCCAGGCCTTGAGCAGCGCCGCGTCGTTGGCGTTGGGCTGCATCGCGTAGACCAGGTCCCACGACTGATAGGTGATCGGGTAGGCGGTGGCGCCCGGAGCCCAGGCCGCGGCGAAGGTAAGGTTCGTCGCGACGGTGGCGCTGTCCGCGGCCGCGGACGCGGACGTGGGCGACGGGGCGATGTAGGCGCCGGTCTTGTTCTGGACCGAGGCGAAGCTCAGCCCGGAGGCCTTGGCGGTGGCATAGTCCACGTAGCCGATGGCGCCGGGGGTGGACTTGACGATCTGCGCGACCCCGGGGTTGCCGCTGCCGGCCCGGGCGGTGGTCGGCCACTTGATGGTCGAGCTGCTGCCGAGCGTCCACACGCTAGGCACGGCGTCCTTGAGGAACAGGGTGAAGTTCTGCGTGGTGCCCGAGGAGTCCGAGCGGACCGCGATCGTGATCGGCGTGCTGGGCAGGCTGACCCCTGGGTTGATCGACGTGATGGCCGAGTCGTTCCACTTGGTGATCTTGCCGTCGAAGATGTTCGCGATGACCGTCGGGGTCAGCTTCAGGTTGCTGACGCCGGACAGGTTGTACGCCATCGTGATCGGGCCGATGACGACGGGGAAGTACAGCACCGTCTTGCCCTTGAAGTCCGGCACCTCGGCGGCCGGGATCGGCGAGTCCGAGCCCGCGTAGTTGGTCACGCCTGAGGCCAGGTCGGTGCGGCCCTTGCCCGAGCCGCCGCTGCCGTAGTTGACCGTAATGCCGGGGTCGACCGATCTGAAGGCCGCGATGGCCGACTGCTGGAAGACGGTCTGGAAGGTCGATCCGCTCCCGTTGAGCGTGCCGCTGAGGCTGGGGTTGCTGCTGGCCGACGCGGTTGAGCTGCTGCCGGTCGACGCACTGCTGCTGCTCGACGACGAACTCGATGAGGAGCATGCGGCGAGGGCTACCGCACAGACAGCAAGCCCCGCCGTCGTCACCTGCCGTCTACGTCGAAGGTGCATATCGGGTACTCCTTACAGGGTTTATCGGGTTTGGGCCGCCACGGGCAGCCCGGTCATCCTGCAAACCGTGGTGTGCGAGTACAGTCTGGCGGCGACGCTTGTACTGGCGGGTAAATGTGAGATGGATAAAACGAGGCTAAAAGGTTAAGTTCTGGTGTCTTGGGCGGCCCGCGAT
>Ga0208240_1000048_pt1 | contig 10827 bp, 11 predicted proteins | sample MicForSoilPHH6_O_FD_188034 | JGI IMG/M metagenome (GOLD analysis project Ga0208240, IMG submission 188034) | Forest soil microbial communities from Harvard Forest Long Term Ecological Research site in Petersham, Massachusetts, USA - MetaG HF041... | ecosystem: Environmental > Terrestrial > Soil... | reverse complement strand
TGCCGTACGCGCTGAGATAGGTGACGTTCCGGACGCCGGCCTGCTCGGCCTGATCCAGGAAGTCAGACACCACGCCAGCGAAGTCGGTGCGCATCACAGGCGAGAGGAGATACACCGCTGTCACCCCCTGCAGAGCTCCCTCGAACGTTGCCGGGTTGTCCCAGTCAAAGTGGATGTCGGCGCCTGTCCGGGCGGCGGTCCGCACGCTGACGCCCTGTCCGGACAACGTGCCGGCCACCCGCGAACCGGTCTTGCCGGTTCCGCCAAGGACCAGGACACGACGATTGGCTGTGTTGTTCACTCATCCATGATCATGGCCGCGGGGTGAGCGGTTCAATGAGTTTGACGCTCATTCCTTTATGCAAGACACTCATTCGGTGGACATCCTTCAAGAGCATCTGATCAGGGCGCGCGCATCGGGAGGAGTGTTTGCCCGGTCCGTTGCGGTCCCGCCCTGGGGGCTCCGGCTCCCAGGAACCATCCAGCTTGCCGTTCATGCGGTGGTCCGGGGCCACGCCTGGCTCTGGACGGAAGGAAACGACGATCTCCTTGAACTGGCGCCAGGTGACCTGGCGCTTGTCCGCGGAGGACCTGATCACTTCGTTGCCCACGAGCCAGGCGCGCACTGTGTCTCGCCAGCCGAGTTCCGTTCACTGCACCACCGCGACGTGCACCCCGGCGACGCAGGGTCGTCCGATCACCGGAGCGCGGTGTTCCTCTGCGGCGCCTATCGCTTTGCGGGCGACATCGGCAAAGGGCTCGTGGAGGCCCTTCCGCCCGTGTTGTCACTTCCGGCGAGCGTGGATGACCCGATCCATGCGGTGGTCACGCTCCTGTCGAGGGAACTGTCGCACGCCGAACCCGGCCAGCAGACGGTGCTCGATAGATTGCTGGACGTCCTCGTGGTGCTGGGGCTTCGAGCCGGCCTGACCCGCAGCAAAACCGCTCCGGCGTGGTTCCGCGCCGCCTCAGATCCACGCCTTTCGCCAGCTCTTCAGGCCATGCACGCCAACGCCGGACAACCGTGGACCGTCGACGAGCTGGCCAAGCTCGCCAACATGTCCCGAGCCACGTTCGCGCGCGTCTTTCAGCAGGCGCTCGGGCAGGCACCGATGACGTACCTCTCGGACTGGCGTATGACCCTCGCCCGAGATCTGCTGCTGGTCCAGGACACAACGCTGGCCGAGATCGCCGGCCGAGTGGGCTATTCATCGGTGTATTCGTTCGCGACGGCATTCCAGCGACACCACGGAGAGCCTCCGGGCCGTTGGCGCCAGCGAGAGGCGCTCGCCGCCGTCCCCGGTCACGACTGACCGCCACCGCTTCCGGTTCAAAAAATCAAACGTGCCCCCCACTATGGGTGGTGCTCGACGACGCGGGTGAGATCTACCCGGGACCTGATGTCCAGCTTGTCGAAGACATGACGCAGGTGGGTGTTCACGGTGTGGGGTGACACGAACAACCGGTCGGCGATCCCCCGGTTGGTGCAGCCCGCCGCGGCCAGGCGCGCCACCTGAAGCTCGGCGTCGGTGAGCGACTCCCAGCCCTGTTTCGGGCGGTCCAGCGCCTGGACCCGGCGCCGGATCCCGAGTTCGCGTAGCCGCTTGCGGACCCTGGCCGCGTCGCGCGCGGCTCCGGCGTCGACGCAGATCCGCAGGACCCGGTCGAAGGCGTCCGCCGCCCCGCTGCGGTCACCTTCGGCCAGCCGGATGCCACCCAGATCCTCGAGCACGGCGGCCAGCGCCAGCGGCCGCGGGCCGGAAGCGAGAATCGCCGCCGCCTGTTCCAGGTCTGGCCTGGACTCGTTGAGGAGGCCTCGGGTGTGCGCGGCGGCTCCGGCCATGGACGCCACGCCGGGATTGAGTTCGTGCCTGCGCGCGGCGAGCTCGGTGACAGCCTTGGCGAGTTCGGAGTCGCCGGCGGCCAGGGCCATGCGGACCAGCAGCGGATCGTCGGCGGCCTCCATCGGGAAGAGCGGGAACAGCGACAGCCGCTCTGTCTCGCCGAGCGCGCACAGCCAGCGGTGGGCCCGGTCGGGGTCACCGGCCGTCATGGCGTGAACGGCCAGGTACCACGCGGCGTGCCTGCGGACCACAGGAGCGGTCGTCGTCAGCATGACCTTGGCGATCTCGGCGACCTCATGGGCGCCGCGCTCATCTCCGATGTGGAGTTTGGTGCGGCCGAGCGCCACGACCGACGCCGCGTCCAGGACCCCGACGATCAGGTGGGCGTCGGCGAGGTGGAACCGGCCCTCCAGCACTGCGTTCGCCTCGTCGAGCCTGCCGAGGTGGAGCAGGTGCTGGCCGTTCCACGTTTCGAAGATGTGGACCGCCCAGTTCTGCCGGTCGCGCTGGGCGCAGGCCAGTCCGTCCTCCGCGACCGCGATCGCCTCGTCGACCCGGTCGAGCGCAGACAGCAGCCACGAGCGATAGCTGTGCGTCAGGCGTTCCCGCGGATCGTCGAAACCGGCCAGCACCGCGGGGTCCACACCCTGGAGCAGCCGCAGCGAAAGCTCGAACCGGCCGAGCTGGTATTCCATCGCCGAGCGGCCGATCTGGAAAAAGTACTGCGCCGCGAGGTCGGTGCCGGCGCCCACGCTCGCGCGCACCTCGGACTCGATGGCCAGACCCTCGTCGAGGCGACTGGCGACCATCAGATTATGAAACAGTGACGTCCACAGTCGTGCCCGGGTGTCGGCTGACAGGCCGGTCAGGGACAGACCCTGCCGGGCGTTGTCGGCGCGGTCGTCGGCTGAGATGGCGAACATCGCTGCCAGGCTCAGTCGGACGTCGGCTTCCTGTTCGGCGGGCAGGCTCTGACGGAGGGCGTTGTCGGCGAAGGCCCGCGCTTCCTTGCTGCGGCCCGCGGCGAACAGGGACACCGTCCGGCGGGCCACCAGCGGACCCCGCAACGGGTTCCGCGACGGGAGCAGTGACAGCGCCACGCTGGCCATGTCTGCTGAGGCGCCGGGGTCGGTCATACCGAGCGCTTCAGCGGCCTCCGCGAGCGCCCGGACCGCGGCGACGTCACCAGGCTCCGCGCTCGCCGCCAGCTGAGCCGCGACCTCGACCGGCAGGGCGCCGCTGGCCAGGAGCACGTCAGCCGCCTCACGGTCGAGGGCCCGGCGGACCGCGTCGGGTATCGCGCTGCGAACCGCCTCCCGAGCCAGGTCGTGCTGGAAGGCGAGACGACCGTCGGCCTCGATGAAGATCCCGGCGTCGATGACTTCCCGGACCGGATCAACGAGGTCGGCCACCCCGATGCCGGCCATCGCCGCGATCTGGTTGAGCGTGAACTGGCGAGCCAGAGACGCGGCCACGGTCACGACCCGCTCGCCCGCGGGAGTGGTGCGCGACAGGCGTCGCCGCATGCTGTCCTCGAGCCGGTGCGGCACACGGTTCTCCGCCAGTCTGGCCCGGCCGTCGACCACGCGGACCAGGTTCTCCTCGCGCAGTCCGGCGAGCAGGTCAACCACGAGGAAGGGGTTGCCTTGGACGTCGGCCAAGGTCCGCAGGAGATCACCTCCGGCCGGTGCCCCCAGGACATCCGCCGCGACCTCCGCGACCGCCGAGGCCGTCAGCGGCGTCAGGCGGATCGTCGCGGCTCCGGCGGTGGTCAGCTCGGCCAGCGCCCGGCGAATCTGCGGTGCTCCCTGGTTCGGCCGGACCGCGATCAGCCATGCGACCGGCAATGATGCCAGCCACTGCGTCAGCATGCGCAAGGCGAAGCCGCATCCCGCGTCCGCCCACTGCACGTCATCGAGGCACACCAGCAGCGGCTGCCGCAGCGCTGCGCGTTCCATCAGGGTCTGCACATCCTGGAGCAGCCAGAACAACTCCTCGCGGGAGCCGTCGAGCGCGTTCCGTTCAACCAGCGACTCGGCGCCCCCGAACAGCGCCTCCATCAGCACCGCCAGTTCGACAGAGCTGTGGCCTGGCTCCGCGGCACCGAGCCCGGTCCGGAACGAGAGCACGCGGGCGGTCGCCTGTGCCGCTGCGAGCAGCCTCGTCTTGCCCAGACCCGCGGCACCCTCGATGATCGCGACGCCGCCCGCCCCGGCCCGGACGCGCTCCAGAAAACCGGTGATCATCTGCAACTGCTCGTCGCGGCCCCGGATCGGGGATGCACCGGAAACGTGAGGAGTGGAGATCATCGCGAGCTCCCCAGTCTCTGCGCTCCGAGGGGTTGCGTGCACCGACGCACAACGAACATATTCGTGACATGAGTCAACCCGCGAGCCCGCAAACGCCGGAATCATTTGCCGGCCGTCCGGATTCCGTACCCACCGGGGATGTTCTCTCGACGCTTCTGCGCACGGTTCACCTCGCCGGGCACGACGTCACGGAAATCGCCGCGGACCCGCCGGCGAGATGGGTACAACGCGACGACATGGGCGCGGTCCACCTCGTGGAGGGAGGCGAAGTCCAGGTTGAGGTCGCGGGGGCCGAGCCGCGCATACTGCGCGCCGGCGACGTCGCGTTGCTTCCGGCTGGCCGGGCCCATGTGCTGAGGGTCACCGGACCCGGCGCGAGATGGCTGACGGGAACGTTCATCCACGACGGCGCGACGAGCAACCGGCTGCTCGCCGCCCTCCCGGATGTGATCGCCTTCGAGCACCTGCGTGAGCGCGGCTACGAGTGGTTCGACGTCAGCTACCGTCTGATGGCCAAGGAGCGGCGCGAGCCGACTCCCGGTGCCGCGGTCATGATCTCCCGGATCCTGGATCTGATGTATATCCAGATGCTGCGGCTCTGGGCCACCTCCACGCAGAGCAGCCCCGGCTGGTTGCGCGCGGGTTTGGATCCCGACATCGGCGGCGTGCTGGACGCCGTCCACGCCGACCCGGCGCGGGCTTGGTCGAACGCCGAGATGGCGCGGTACGCCCATCTGTCCCGGACCACCTTCACCGAGCGGTTCACCCGGATTCTCGGGCAGCCGCCGATGGCGTACCTGACCGAGCTGCGGATGGAACTGGCCCGCGAGCTCCTGCTGGGTTCCGGGGAAACGGCCAAGCAGGTCGCACGACGGACCGGCTACATGTCCGACGCCGCCTTCAACCGGGCGTTCACCAGACATCACGGCCGCTCGCCAGGGCAGTGGCGGCGAGAACACGTCTCCAGCTGACCGGCGAGCATCTGGCGCGGCACTAAGGAATAGCTCGTTCGTGTGATGTCCGGATTGGCGCGCCGCTCTAGCGTGAAGCCGTCGTCGTGACGTCTCGTCGAAGGAGCAGACATGCCAGCCAAGGCAAGCATCGTATTCGCGCACGGCCTCTGGGCCGACGGCTCGTGCTTCAGCAAGGTGATCCCGGCGCTTCAGGCGGACGGGCACCAGGTGGTGTCCGCTCAGAACAGCCTCGACACGCTCGAAGGCGACGTCGCCGCGGTAACCCGCGCGCTGGGGCGGGTCAGCAGCCCGGCCATTCTCGTCGGCCACTCGTACGGCGGCACCGTCATCACGGCCGCGGGCACCGACGACCGCGTCGGCGGGCTGGTCTATATCGCCGCCCTCGCCCCGGACGAGGGTGAGACGTCGCAGAGCCTGCAGGAGCAGTTCCCGGTCACGGACATCTTCGCCCACATCGAGATCGCGGACGGGCGCATATGGATGCTCCCGTCCGGCATCGGGTGCTTCGCGGGCGACCTGCCGGAGCAGGAGCAAAAGGTGGTGTGGGCGGCCCAGGGCGTGCCGGCCGCGGACCTGTTCAACCAGAAGCTCCCCGGTACGGCCTGGCGGACGAAGCCGAGCTGGTACATCGTCGCCAACAACGACCGGACCGTCCAGCCCGACCTGGAGCGATTCGTGGCCAAGCGGATGGGCGCCCACACCTACGACGTGGACAGCAGCCATGTCGCCATGCTGGCCCAGCCCGACTTCGTCCTTGATGTCATCCGGACCGCGGCGAACTCCATCTGAACCGGCGACCCGAGCTCAGGAATTCACATGGCATCCGAGCGCGTACTCGAAATCCCGGTGCGCCGCCACGTCCTCGACAGCGAACGGCCGTTCTCCGACGTCCTGGACGGTATCTTCGGCGGCATCAGCCAGCCCGACATCGGGCTGCTGTTCAGCAAGCTTGAGGCGAGCACCTCCTACCAGGAGTTCAGCTCGCTTGTCGCGCAGGCCCAGGGCAGCGCCGGCCTGATGGTCTTCCTGCGCCTCGACCTGGATCACGCGCTGACCATCGATCCCCAGGCGCCCGGCTGGGCCGGGCGCCACCTGGTCCGCCTGATCGCCGGCAATCCGGTCACGATGGGCGAGATGACCCGGCACGTGGCCGACGCCGGCTCGTACGCGCCGGTCACCATCCTCATCCAGGAACTGCCCGACGGCGGAACCCGGATCGCGTACGACACGGTGACCAGCGCGCTTGCTCCCTACCACGACGCCGCCGCGACACAGGTCGCCCAGCGCCTCGACACCGAGGTGCTCACGCTGCTGCGCCAGGTGACCGGAACGCCGGGACCCGGACCCGCCTGAGCCGCCACGCCCCTGCTCGCCGCCCCGCCCATATAAGAGAAGGACTATCTGCCATGCCCATGATCGACGTCTACGCGACCGCCGGGACCTTCACCGACCAGCACCAGCTGGCCATCGACCTGGCCACCGCGGTCATGACCATCGAGCAAGTGCCCGACATCCCGATGTTCCGGCAGAACACCGCTGCCTTCATCCATGACCTGCCCGCAGGCGCCCTGTCCAACGTAGACGGCGAATCCAACTACGTGCGGATCCAGGTCCTCACCAACGCGGGCGCGCTGGACCGGGCCAAGCAGTTGGCCGTGGTCGAGCGGCTCACCGACATCGCCGTGAAAGCCGCCGGCGACCCGGCGCTGGCCAATCGGACCTGGGTCCTGCTCACCGAGGCACCAGACGGGGGCTGGGGCCTCTGGGGCCACGCGCACACCAACGACGAGCTGGTGGCCGCCGCCCGCGCGCAGATCGCGAGCCTGCGAGCAGGCCAGCCAGGAGGATCCTGATGAAACTCACGCCCGCCACCCGGCCGCCAGCCGGATCCACTGCTGGAACGGCCCCATGGTCAGCAGGAGCGATGCCTCGCAGGTGAACGCCAGGCCGACGCGCTCGCCCGAGGTCAGCCGCCCGGTCCGCAGCGCCAGCGTGCCAGCCTGACTCTCCCGCACGGGGACAAGGTATGCCTGCCTCACCGAACACTCCTCACATGCCGACATCGCGAACCAGCAAGTCGCTGTCCGTCTCGCGGCGTACCAGCAGGCGCGCGCCAGGGCGAGCTCACCAGCCGAGCACACGTCCAGCGACAGGCCCTCCTGTGCGATCCACTGGGCCATCGCGCGGCACAGGAACGCCTTGCCCGCGTAGGCGATCTCGGCGCCTCCAAACACGTCGGCGTAGGCGCGGCACCGGGCCCGGACGTCGGCCTCGTCGAGGATGTAGGCGGGAGTGCCGTAACGCCCGGCCAGCGCGCTCAGCCGTAGGCCGCCAACCGAGATGTCGCCGTCGGCTTCCAGTTGCGCGGTGTGCGGCCACAGGTCAGCGGCCAGGCCGGCCGGGCCGGTCAGGCAGATCGGGTTTGGCGCGGCCGTGGCCGTGTCCCCCAATCAGGGACCGAACGAACTCGCCGGTTCAGGCCCTCTACCTCGCGCAGAAGCAGGGCCGTGGACACCACTTCGGTGCCCTGGCAGCCGCGCAGGCTGGCCAGCACGACCCCGAGGTCGGCCAGGTCGCGGCACGCGAGCCGCAGTTCGTAGTCGACATCGCCGATGACATACACCGCGGACCGCACGGCCGGAATGGCCCGCAGGTGCGCCTCGAACACCTCGCGCGACAGACAGGGCGCCAGCCGGACCCGGGCGGTCGCCTGCACCGACCCGCACGCCGTCATCGCAACGCCCACAGCACGACGGTCACGACCAGGACCGCCACCGTCAGACGCAGCACCGCGACGAGCCCCGGATCCGCGGGCAGCAGCTCGCGCCACCGGCCAGTCCGGCGCCCGGGGGCGCCTGACGTAACCCGGCCTTCAGCATGACCATTCTCGATCACGGCACCAAATCTAGCCGCGCCGCTAGCCCCAGTAAGGCCTGCTAACAAGACCATAACGATGGTTCTTCGAAACATACGGGGTTCATTCGCCTTTCTCGCGCGGCCCCCGTCGTGCTCTCCTTAGTGCCGCCGAAATGATCATCGTGGACTGTTACGGCTGCCATGACGACTGTAACGGTCCACGGTAAGTCGGCTCGCAGCGCTGTGGGGCAGGTGAGATCGGTGAGGTCAGACGGGAGAACCTAGCCGGATAACGGCACTAGCGCTCTGGCCGAGCGGCACGCGACGGCCGGGCTGAGCTGAGCTCACCGCGGCTGGTGATCCCGAGCTTGGGGAAGATGCGGTACAAGTGCGTGCCGATCGTCCGGTGAGACAGATATAGCCGCTGCGCAATGTCCCGGTTCGAGAGCCCCTGGGCGGCGAGCCGGGCGATCTGAAGCTCGTCGCCCTTGGGCGGTGAGCTGGGCGATCTGAAGCTCTTCGCCCTTGGGCGGCGAGCAGGGCGATCTGAAGCACTTGGGCGGTCAGTTGGTCGCGAATGTCCGGCCCCCCCTTGACTGATTAGACCTTTCTGTCTAGTATCTCAGTTATACAGACCTGTCTACTCAATTAGGGTGGGTACCCAGACATGACGACGCACCACGCCGCCGGGCCGACAGCAGGCATCGCGCAGGCCGCGCTTCCGGCTGACCCGTTCGCGCGCGGGCCTTGGCTGCGCGGGCGGGCCGGACGTCAGCTGAGTCACCGGCTGAGCGGGCGGCCGGCCGTCTTCGTCCTGGCCTCGCTGATCGTGGCGCTGCTGGCCTCCTCCGCCGCCCCCACCCCGCTGTACGCGATCTACCAGGCCAAGTGGCACTTCACCCCGATCACCACCACGGTGGTGTTCGGGGTATACGCGATGGCGGTGCTGGTCGCCCTGCTGACCCTGGGCAAGCTCTCTGATCACATCGGACGCCGGCCGGTGCTGCTGACCGCGCTCGCCGTGCACGCGGGGTCGCTGGTGATCTTCGCCACCGCCACCGGGGTGCCTGCGCTGCTGTCCGCCCGGGTGGTCCAGGGCCTGTCCACCGGTGCGGCCCTGGGCGCGATCGGCGCGGCCATGCTGGACATGGACCGCAAGCTCGGCACGTTCGCCAACGCGGTGGCGCCGGGCATGGGCAGCGCGAGCGGCGCGATCGCCTCCGCGCTGGCGGTCCGCTTCTTGCCTGACCCCACTCACCTCATCTACCTGGCCCTGATCGGGGTGCTCGCCCTGCAGGCGATCGCCATCGCCGCGATGCGCGAGACGGTCAGCCGGGCGCCGGGCGCGCTGGCCAGCCTGCGGCCGGAGATCACCTTGCCGCGGGCGCTGCGGGCCCCGGTGCTGACTGCCGTGCCCGTGCTGTTCGCGGTGTGGGCGCTCGCCGGCCTGTACGGCGCCCTCGGCCCGTCGCTGGTGCACGCGCTGACCGGCTCGGACGACGTGGTGCTGGGCAGCCTGAGCCTGTTCGTGCTGGCCGGCGCGGCCGTCGTGGCGATCATCGTGCTGCGCCGGGCCGCGGCCCGGACGGTGATGCTGTTCGGCATCCTGGCCCTGATCACCGGCGTGGCCGTGACCGTCGCCGCCGTCAGCGCGGGATCCGTGGCGGTCTTCTTCGCGGGCTCGGCGATCGCCGGCGCCGGGTTCGGCAGCGGCTTCCAGGGCGGCATCCGGCTGGTGGTACCGCTGGCCGCGCCGCATGAGCGGGCCGGCCTGGTCTCGCTGCTCTACGTGGTGTCCTATCTCGGGCTGGGCGTGCCCGCCGTGCTGGCCGGATTTGGCGTGGTGCACGGCGGCGGGCTGATCGACACCGCCCGCTACTACGGCGCCGCGGTGGTCGCGCTGGCCACGCTGGCCCTGTTCGGCCTGCTGAAGACCCGGCCCGGGCGCGCCGCGGAGCCTGCCGCCTGCGCGGCCCAGAGCATACAATAGACAAGTCTGTCTAGGAAGGTGGCCGTCACCATGGCTATCGGACAAACCGCCGAAGGCTCGGGGGGGTTCGGGCCCGCCGCCGCAGGCGGCCAGGCTGGCAGGGTCGTCCCCCCCGGAGCCAGCAGGCCCCGGCCGTCGGCGCGCGAGCGGCTGCTGGCCGCGGCCAACGAGCTGTTCTACAACGAAGGCGTGCACACGGTCGGCATCGACCGCGTCATCGAGCAGGCCGGCGTGGCCAAGGCCTCGCTCTACAACACCTTCGGCAGCAAGGACGAGCTGGTCCGTGCCTACCTGGAGATGCGCCACGCCAGCGTCGCCCAGCGCATCACGCGGGCGGTGGAACGCTACGACACCCCGCGCGAGCGCCTGCTTGCCGTGTTCGAAGGCCAGGAGGAGCTGTTCACCCAGCCCGGCTACCGCGGCTGCGCGTTCACCCGGGCCGGGACTGGTTCACCGTCCTGTCCGGCACCATCGTGCTGCGGCTGGGCGAGCGGACCATCCTCGTCCGGGCCGGCGAGGCGGCCGAGTTCTCCACGATGGAGCCGCATGCGTTCGGCGTACGGGAGGAAGCCGCGGAGATCCTGTGCATCCTCGACCACGACGGCACCCGCACCCACCTGGGGCCGGGCGGCCCCTTCCCCGAGACCGGCCCCGAAGAGGCCTGACCGGCCCGGAGCGCCGACGGGCTGGCCACACTGGCTGGATGCCTGATACTGGGGGCCGGAGCAGGCACCGCGCCGCTTCCAGGCAGCGAAATGCCCGAGCCACCGGACCCCGTGTTGTAGAAGGCCAGGAGCACCTGCCGCGAGCGCAGCCCCCAGCACCGCCAGATGGTGGCATAGACCCTGGCTATG
>Ga0208240_1000047_pt1 | contig 10907 bp, 9 predicted proteins | sample MicForSoilPHH6_O_FD_188034 | JGI IMG/M metagenome (GOLD analysis project Ga0208240, IMG submission 188034) | Forest soil microbial communities from Harvard Forest Long Term Ecological Research site in Petersham, Massachusetts, USA - MetaG HF041... | ecosystem: Environmental > Terrestrial > Soil >... | reverse complement strand
AGGTCCTGCCCAGGGGCGCGGACGACCACGACCGGCCCGCTCGTCGCCCGAGTCACGATCCGGACCGTACGGCCCAGCAGCGTGGACCCGTACCACTCAAGTGCTGCCTTAGGGGTGCCCATCCGGGATGACCGGCCGCCGGCCAGCACTATTCCCGCAGAAGAAACCACTTCTTCATGGTACGGCCACGAAATGGGGCCGCTGGGATGCGGCTGTTTGCTCCCTGGCCGAGTACCTCGACCCGGTGCCGAATCACGGATCCCTATACTGGCCCCAGTGCGGTCCGATGCTGAGCGCGAGCGGCTGCGGGAGACGTTTGACCGAGCGGCCGAGATCTACCACCGGGTGCGGCCGGATTATCCCGGGGCGCTGTTTGATGACCTGATCGCCCTGGCCGGGCTGGCGCCAGGTGACCGGTTGCTGGAGGTGGGTTGCGCTACGGGGAAGGCCACGCTGCCGCTGGCCCGCCGGGGGTTCAGTATTACCTGCCTGGAGCTGGGCAGCGAGCTCGCCGCGGTGGCCCGCAGGAACCTGGCCGGTTTCGACCTCGAGGTGGTGGAGGGGCGGTTCGAGGACTGGGCCGGCGATCAGCCGGTCAGCCTGGTATTCGCGGCCACGGCCTGGCACTGGATCGACCCACGGGTGCGGTACCAGCGGGCCTGGGAGGCGCTGCGGCCCGGCGGGCACCTGGCGCTTTGGGCGCAGGGGCACGTGTTCCCCGATGGGGGCGATCCGTTCTTCGAGGAGATCCAGGAGGTCTACGACGAGATCGGCGAGGGGATGCCGCCGGACGCCGTCCGCACCCGGCCGGGGGAACTCGAAGACGACCGGGCCGGGATCGAGGCCAGCGGGCTGTTCGAAGTGATCGGGGTCCGCCAGTACGACTGGGAGCGGGTTTACGGCGCCGAGGAGTACATCGAACTGCTCACCACGTTCTCCAATCACCTGACCATGGCGAACTGGCAGCGGGAGCGGCTATACGAGGAGATCCGCCGGCGGCTGGCGTGGCGGCCGGACCGGTCGGTGCGGCGGGGGTGGGGGACGGTGCTGCACGTGGCGCGGCGGCGAGAGCGGCCGTTATGCGGCGGCGCTGGCGGTCGGCCGTGGTGCGGCGCGCTGGATCTGGCTGAGGAACTCGGCGTTGGAGCCGGTCTGGTGGGTCTTGTCGAGCAGGAGCTCGAGGGCCTGCTGGGGGTCGAGGGCGCCGAGGGCGCGGCGGAGCTGGGCGGCGGCGCGGTATTCGTCGGACGTCATCAGCAGCTCGTCGCGGCGGGTGCCGGACGGCAGCGGGTCGATGGCCGGGTAGATGCGCTTCTCGGCCAGCTCGCGGCGTAGCCGCAGTTCCATGTTGCCGGTGCCCTTGAACTCCTCGAACAGCACGTCGTCCATGCGTGAGCCGGTGTCGACCAGCGCGGTGGACAGGATAGTGAGCGACCCGCCGCCCTCGATGTTCCGGGCGGCGCCCAGGAACTGGCGCGGCGGCAGCAGGGCGGACGCGGCGACCCCGCCTGCCAGGGTACGGCTGCTGGCCGGGGCGGCCAGGTTGTAGGCGCGGCCCAGCCGGGTGATGGAGTCGAGCAGCACTACTACGTCACCGCCCGCCTCGACTAGGCGCTTGGCCCGCTCGATGGCCAGCTCGGCGACTCGGATGTGGTCTTCGGGGGCCTGGTCGAAGGTGGAGAAGACGACCTCGCCGCGGATCGACCGGCGCAGGTCGGTGACCTCTTCGGGGCGCTCGCCGACCAGGACCACCATCAGCTGTACCTCGGGGTGGCTGGCCGCGATCGAGGCGGCGATGGCCTGCAGGACCATGGTCTTACCCGCCTTGGGCGGGGACACGATGAGGCCGCGCTGGCCCTTGCCGATCGGGGCCACCAGGTCGATGATGCGCGCCGTGTCGGACGGGTTCCCGTCCTCCAGCCGCAGCCGCTGGTCGGGATACAGCGGGGTCAGCTCGTCGAAGTGCGGGCGAGCCCGGGCGAACTCGGGCGGCATCCCGTTGACGGTGTCGACGGTGACCAGGGGGCGGTACTTGGCCCGCCCGCCGGCCGAGGGCCGGGCGGTGCCTTCGATCCAGTCGCCCTTCCTGAGGCCGAACTGCTTGATCTGGCCGGCTGATACGTACACGTCGGCCGGGCTGAACCGGTAGCCAGAGACACGCACCAGGGCGTGCCCGTCGGCGGTATCGACCAGGCCGGAGACCGGCACGCTGGCCTGCGGCTGAACGGCCCGGGCCGGCGCGGCGGATTCTTGGATTGTCGTGGTCATGAATGGATTTCCTTTCGGGGGAACGGCGAATCCGCGCATGCTAAAAGAACGGCTGGCGCGGCGCCGGGCAGAGAAGCGGAAGCCTGCTACCTGGGCAGATAAGCCATCACGGTAGAGCGGCAATCCACTGGGAAAAGGTGCTCGACGTCGTTACGACGGAGCCAGGAAACGTCACCTTTAAGGGCGACTGCAACTGACAACAGCGGCGGGCGCTAGTTCATTCCCCGCCGGTCACGACGGCGGCGCTGCGGGATGATCGTGTACTTGGGGTCCCGGGCCGTGGCCAGGCCTGCCTCGAACACGCCAAACCGGGTCAGGGCCGAGGCGGCCAGCAGCGACGCGCCGGCCAGCGCGGAGACGGCCCGGTTGCGGCGGCCGAGCACCGCGCCAGCCAGGCCGCCGACGGTGAGCAGCTCGGCCGCGCGGAGCAGCCGACCGGGCCGCCCGGTCTCGTAGGGTTCGGCGATGTCGCCCAGGCGGCGCAGCAGCAGCCGCTTGGCCACCAGCTCGGCCGGGGCGGCCAGGGTGGCCAGGGTGCGGGCGGGCCGGGCGGCCGCGGGCGGCAGGGTGAGCAGGCCGAGCCCGGCCGCCGCGCAGGACGCCGAGCCGGCGAACAGGTACGGCATCTCCCGGTGGGCCTCGTGCCAGCCCGGCACCGCGGTGTCGCAGATCAGGGCGGCGGTATAAGTGGCGATGCCCGGGCCAAGCAAGCCCGCGCCGAGGGTGGCCGCGGTCCCGGCGGCGGGCAGGATCCCGGTCAGGTCGGACACCGCGGCGGCCCCCGCCACCGGGCCGTAGGCGGCCAGCAGCCAGGAGCCCACGCTCATGGGCGAGCTCGGCTTGAACACCCGCAGCATGTTGACGAATCGCTCCGGCCGGCCCAGGTCGTGGACCAGGGCCACCGCGGACAGGCTGATCGCACCCAGCGCGCCGACCTTGGCCACCCGGGCCAGTTCCCCGTAGCCGGACACCTGGGCGCCGGCCGCCAGCACCGACGACGCGCCCGCCAGGCCGCCGAGGAACAGGTACCCGGGCACGTCAGGAACCCCCCAGGCCGGCTCCTTGATAACCGGGCGGCCGTAGTAGGAGGTGAACTCTGCGTCCGGCACCATGAGCGCGTCGTCCCGGCGGCGCCGACGGCCGCCGCGGCCCTCGCGGCCGGGGGCGCGGTCCGGCTGGCCGTTCTCGACCTGTGTCATCCAGACCTCCGGCCCAGGCCCAGGGCGATGCCGGTGGCGGCCAGGCCGGCCGCGGCCAGGCCGACGTGCTTCCAGATGTTGGGCAGGTCGCGCGTGGTGACCACCGGATCCGGCGGCAGGCCGTACACCTCGGGCTCGTCCAGCAGCAGGAAGAACGCCCCGCCACCGCCGATGCCGTCGTCCGGGTCGTCCAGGTAGAGCTGGGCCTGGGCCTGGCCGCCCGCGCGCAGGTCCGCCACCCGCAGCGCGGCCCGCTCGCGGAGCTCGTCCAGCGGGCCGAACTGAATGGACTCGGTCGGGCAGGCCTTGGCGCAGGCGGGCTCCATCCCCGCACCCAGCCGGTCGTAGCACAACGTGCACTTGTGCGCTTGCCCGTCCTCCTCGCGCCGGGCGATCACCCCGAACGGGCAGGCCCCGACGCAGTATCCGCAGCCGTTGCACACGTCGTCCTGGACCACCACGGTGCCGAACTCGGTACGGAACAGCGCGCCGGTCGGGCACACATCCAGGCAGGCCGATTCGGTGCAGTGCTTGCACACGTCGCTGGCCATCAGCCAGCGGACGCCCTCGGCGGCGGCCGGGGCGGGGGTAGACGCGGCCGCGACGACCGGTTGCTCGATGAACGCGACGTGGCGCCAGGTCGACGCGCCCAGGCCGACGGTGTTGTCGTAGGACATGCCGGTCAGCTCGAGCCCGTCCTCGGGGACCGCGTTCCACTCCTTGCACGCGACCTCGCACGCCTTGCACCCGATGCACACCGACGTGTCGGTGAAAAACCCCACCCGTGGCGGGTGGTCGGCGTACCCCGAACGGGCCGCCGGATCCAGCCCTCCGTCCGCCGGGCCGCTCGCGAAGGGGGCGCCGCGGGATGTGCTCACGCTCATGGCTGCGTTCCTGTCTGCGGAGTGATGCCGGCCCGCTGCTGGTAGTCGCGGACCAGGTCGCGCAGCGCGGGTCCGCGCGGCCGGCGGCCGGGGCGGATGTCACAGGCGAACGCCTTGTCCTCCTGGATGTGCACGTTCGGGTCGAGGGACAGGTGGGTCAGTTCGTTAGCGGCGTCGCCGGTGGTCAGCCCGTTCAGGCCCCAGTGCCAGGGCAGCCCGACCTGGTGCACTACCCGGCCGGCCACCCGCAGCGGCCGGATCCGTTCGGTGACCATGACGCGGGCCTCGATCGCGCTGCGCGCGGTGACGATCGTGGCCCAGCCGGCGTGCTCCAGGCCGCGCTCGGCGGCCAGTTCCGGCGATACCTCGCAGAAGAACGCTGGCTGCAGTTCCGCCAGGTAGGGCAGGAACCGTGACATGCCACCCGCCGTGTGATGCTCGGTCAACCGGACGGTTGTCACGACGTACGGGAACACATCTGATCCCGGCTCGTTCCCGCTCGGCTGGTACAGGTTCTGCGGGCGCGAGATGATCTGCCGGACCGGGTTGTGCTGCTGGCCGTAGAGCAGGTTGGCGAACGGGGACTCCTGCGGCTCGTAGTGGGTGGGCAGGGGCCCGTCGACCATGCCGGCCGGGGCGAACAGCCACGCCTTGCCGTCGTTCTGCATGATGAACGGGTCCATGCCGGTGATCGCGGCCACGCCGGTCGCGCCGTCGGGCGGGGTGTAGTCCGGCGGCCGGTCGGCGATGAAGTCGGGCACGTCGTGCCCGGTCCAGCGGTTGTTTTCGGCGTCCCACCAGACGAGGGCCTTGCGCTCGCTCCACGGCCGGCCGGCCGGGTCGGCCGAGGCACGGTTGTACAGCACCCGCCGGTTCGCCGGCCAGGCCCAGCCCCACTCGTTGGCGATCCAGTTCTGCTGCCCTCCTGGCACGCGACGGGCGGCCTGGTTGACCCCGCCCGCGTACACTCCGCAGTAGATCCAGCAGCCGCAGGTCGTGGAGCCGTCGTCCTTGAGCTGGGTGTAGCTCGATAGCGGTTCGCCCTTGGAGTTCCATCCGTTGATCTCGGCGAGTACAGCTTGCGCGTCGGGCTCTTCCAGCCGTCCGTTGACCGGGTAGTCCCAGGTGAGGTCCAGGACCGGCCGGTCCCTCTCGGCCGTCTCCTCGGTGGCTGCGGCGGCCAGCTTCTGCCGGATCCGCAGGCCCAGGTGGTAGGTGAACCACAGGTCGCTGCGGGCGTCGCCGGCCGGTTCCACCGCGGTGTGGTGCCACTGCAGCAAACGCTGGGTGTTGGTGAAACTGCCGTCCTTTTCCGTCTGCGCGGCCGCGGGCAGGAAGAACACCTCGGTCTTGAGGTCCTCGGTGCGCATCTCACCGGTCTCGATCTCGGGCCCGTTCCGCCACCAGGTGGCGCTCTCGGTCAGCGAGAAGTCGCGGACCACCAGCCAGTCCAGGTTCGCCAGGCCGAGCCGCTGCATGCGGGCGTTGGCGGAGCCCACTGCCGGGTTCTGGCCCAACAGGAGGTACCCGGTGCACACGCCGTCAAGCTGGGCCAGCACGGTGTCGAAGGTGCTGTGGCTGCCGGTGAGCCGGGGCAGGTACCCGTAGCAGAAGTCGTTGTCCTTGGTGGCCGCGTCGCCCCAATAGGCCTTGAGCAAGCTCACCATGTAGTCGCTGGTGTTCGCCCAGAACCCCTTCTGCACGGTCTCGGCGGCGACGTAGGTACTCAGATCCTCGTTGCCGTACACGTGCGGCATCGGCAGGTACCCGGGCAGCAGGTCAAACAGGGTCGGGATGTCGGTGGAGCCCTGGATGGAGGCGTGCCCGCGCAGCGCCATGACGCCGCCGCCCGGCCGGCCGATGTTGCCGAGCAGTGCCTGCAGGATCGACGCGCTGCGGATGTTCTGGGCGCCGATCGTGTGGTGGGTCCAGCCCACGCTGTAGACGAACGCGGTGGTGCGGTCGCGCCCGGAGTTCTCCGTTATCAGCTCGCAGACCTTCTGGAAGGTCGCTTCTGGTATCCCGGTGACCTCGGCGACCATCTCCGGCGTGTAGCGGGCGTAGTGGCGCTTGAGAACCTGGAATACGCAGCACGGGTTCTGCAGCGTCTCGTCGGTGTCGGGAGAGGGGTGGCAGGCGGCACCCCCGGAACCGTGTCTCTCGCCGCGGCCCGCCGCCCGGATCTGCCGCAGCTGCTCGCGTGTCGGCCGGGCCCTCGTCTCCTCGGGGCTGCGCTGGCCGACCGCCGGGCGTACCTCTTCACCCTGGTACCGCCAGGTCTCCATGTCGTACAGCCGGTACTCGCGGTCCAGCCCGGAGAACACCCCGTCCAGGTCCTCGGTGTCGGCGAAGTCCCCAGTCAAGACGGTGGCCGCGTTGGTGTAGTTGATCACGTACTCGCGGAAGAACTTGCCGGTGGTCAGGACGTAGTTGATGAGGCCGCCGACGAACGCGATGTCGGCCCCGGCCCTGATCGGCACGTGCAGGTCGGCGAGCGCGCTGGTGCGGGTGAACCGCGGGTCGACGTGGATGACCTTCGCGCCGCGCTTCTTAGCCTCCATCACCCACTGGAACCCGACCGGGTGCGCCTCGGCCATGTTCGAGCCCTCGATGAGGATGCAGTCGGCGTTGGCCAGGTCCTGCTGGAAAGTGGTGGCGCCGCCGCGGCCGAACGAAGTCCCCAGACCGGGGACGGTGGCGGAGTGTCAAAGGCGGGCCTGGTTCTCGATCTGGATGGCGCCGAGCGCGGTGAACAGCTTCTTGATCAGGTAGTTCTCTTCGTTGTCCAGCGTCGCCCCGCCCAGGCCGGCGAAGCCGAGCGTACGCCGCGTGAACTTGCCGTCGATCTCCTGCTGCCAGCCGCGCCGGCGGGACTCGATCACCCGGTCGGCGATCATGTCCATGGCCTGGTCGAGGTCGAGGTCTTCCCATTCTGTTCCGAACGGGCGCCGGTACTTCACCCTGTACTGCCGCGCGCTTCCCGTGGTGAGCTGCAAGGTCGCTGACCCCTTGGGGCAGAGCCTGCCCCGGCTCACCGGCGAGTCCGGGTCGCCCTCGATCTGGATGACCTTCTCGTCGGAGACGTAGACGTTCTGCCCGCAACCCACCGCGCAATACGGGCAGATCGACTTGACCACCCGGTCGGCCGTGCTGGTACGCGCGACGCGGGGCCGGTTGCTCTTGGCCGCGGCGCCCAAGCCGCCGTGGTCGGCACCGGTCAGCTGCCGGTAGACCGGCCAGTTCGGGAGTTTCATGGGTCCGCGTCACCTCCGCCCGCGTCGTCTACCCAGCCTCGCCACATTCAGCGCTCGTGCGCGGCATTTCTCTACGCTACGATCGCCGCGACACGGAGGCGACAGGGGGGCCGGCGATCGCGGGATCCGCCCAGGGCATCGACGTTTCGGACTGTGGCACCTCACCCAGCCGGTCACGGTGGACTCCACCAAGGGCAGACCAGGGTCCCGTTCACCGACCCGGCCAAGACAGGGGTCATCTCGGGTGCGGCGGCAGAATGCCGGGGAGGTCACGGCCGGCTGGGAAGTTTCCTAGACCGGGCGCTCGAGCCACGTTCCGTTAGGTCCTATTGAAATTAGAAGCAAATCGAGCACGCCGTGGTCCTGGGTGGTGACGAAGCCGGCGAAGCTCGGGTTCTGGATGTCGTACACAGGCTCGGCGTACCCTCTAGACTCGCGAACGAGATGATCCTGATCGTGGCGGGCGTGTCGGGGAGCGGCAAGACGACCGTGGGCGCGCTGCTGGCCGGGCGCCTGGGGTGGCGGTTCGCCGACGCGGACGCGTTCCACCCGGCCGCGAACATCGCCAAGATGCGGGCCGGGATCCCGCTCACCGACGCGGACCGCAGGCCGTGGCTGCAAGCCATCACGGCCTGGATGGACGAGCGCATCGTCCGGGACGAACCGGCCGTAATCACCTGCTCGGCGCTCAAGCGCGCCTACCGCGACGTGCTGCTCGGCGGGCGGCCGCAGGCGCGGATGATCTTCCTGAGCGTGGACCGGGAGGAGGCGGCCCGGCGGCTGGCCGCCCGGCACGATCACTTCTTCCCCGCGGGCCTGCTCAACAGCCAGTTCGACGCGCTCGAGCCCCCGCAGCCGGGCGAGCCCGGCGTCACCGTCGTGCCCAGCGGGCGTGACCCGGCGCAGACGGTGGCGGCTATCATCGCGGTAGTCCAGGGCGCCAGTTAAGGACAGAGCTATGAAGCTCAAGCTTGACCTGCACGACATTTACAACCGCGGCCAGGACATCGACCGCGCGCTGCAGGCGATTTTTGACGAGGCGGCGGAAAAGAAGGCGCCGCTGATCGAGATCATCCCGGGCAAAGGGTCGGGTCAGCTCAAGAAACACGTGTTGCGGTTCCTGGAGCGCAAGGACATCAAGGCCAAGTACCACCGGATCGAGAAGGACTCGAAGAACTTCGGCCGGCTGTTCGTGCATTTCCGCTGGTAAGCCTCGCTTTAATGGGCCCGTTCCTGACGCACGCGTCGGGCTGCCGGGGGTAGATAGCAGCAGGTAGGGGAGCATTCAGGGCAGACTCTCAGTCAACACTGAGAATCTGCGACCCCCCGCATATGGCAGTCCTCAGAAGTACATCCGACCGAGACTAAGGACGCGCATGCGATTCCCACTCGTGGCTCGCCGGATCATCCTGGCTCCGGTGCTCGGCCTGGCGCTCGCACTAGCGGTTTCCGCCTGCAGTTCCAGCTCATCGTCTTCGTCGTCTGCTGCTTCGTCTCCTGTTTCGTCCTCGGCGCCCGTGTCCTCGGCGCCCGTGTCCTCGGCCCCGGCCTCGTCGTCGTCTTCGGGTAACTCGGCCGCCGTGGCGCAGATCACCGCGAACTGGGAGAAGTTCTTCAACGCCAGCACGCCGCTCTCGCAGCGGGTCGCCCTGCTGGAGAACGGGAGCTCGTTCTCCTCGGCCATCGATTCCTTCAGCAAGCTGCCGCTGGCGAACGGAATCGGGGCCAAGGTCACCGGCGTGACGGTGACCTCGGCGACGATGGCCACCGTGACCTACAGCATCGTGTCCGGCAGCACGACGCTGCTGGGCGGGCAGACCGGCACGGCGGTGTATCAGGACGGGGTGTGGAAGGTCGGCGACGCCAGCCTGTGCAACCTATTCAAGCTGATTCCCGGGGGCTCGGAGCCCGCGGCGTGCAGCTCGGCCGGCTGAGGCAGGGCCGTCCCGTTGGCTAGCCAGGCTGAGGCCGTCTCGGGTGAGAGTCACGGCGGTGCGGGGATCGTCGCGCGCGGGGGCCGGTCACTGGCCCTCGCCACACTGTGCGCACTGCTGTTCCTGACCTTCCTGGACAACACCGTGGTCAGCGTCGCGCTGGGCGACGTGCAGACGAGCCTGAAGGCGAACGTCACCGACCTGCAGTGGGTGGTGGGCGCGTACGCCCTGACCTTCGCCAGCCTGATGCTGGCCTGCGGGATGATCGGGGACGAGCTCGGCCGCAAGAAGGTCATGCTGGCCGGCGTGGGGGTGTTCTGCGCGGGTTCGGTGCTGTCGGCGCTGGCCCCCAACCCCGCGGTGCTCATCGCCGGCCGGGCGGTGATGGGCATGGGCGCGGCGGCCAGCGAGCCAGGCACCCTGTCCATGCTCCGCCACCTGTACCCCGACGCCCGGGCCCGGAGCCGGGCCATCGGCGTGTGGGCCGGCACCTCCGGCTTCGCGCTGGCCATGGGCCCGGTGGTGGGCGGCGTGCTCATCGGGGTGTGGAACTGGCGGGGCATCTTCTGGTTCAACGTGTTCTTCGGGCTGGCCATTCTGATCGTGGCGGCGGTCATCCTGCCGGAGAGCGCCGATCCCACGGCGGCGCGGGTGGACACCGCGGGCACGCTGCTGGGGGCGGGCACACTGGCCACCTTCGTGTTCGCGATCATCGATTCGGAGTCGGCGGGCTTCGGCTCGGCGAGGGTGATCATCCTGCTGTGCGCGAGCGCGGTGCTGGCGGTGGCATTCGTGTGGCGGGAACGGCGGGCCGAGAACCCGCTGCTCGACCTGCGCTACCTGCGCATGCCGCAGTTCACCACGCCGAACATCGTCGCGCTGTGCACGTACTTCGCCACGTTCGCGATCTTCTTCTTCACCGCGCTGTACCTGGTCGAGGTGGTCCAGGCCTCCGGGTACCGGCTGGCGCTGGTGTTCCTGCCGATGACGGCGCTGATGATCGTGGCCTCGGTGCTCGCCGGGCGGTGGACGGCCCGGGTCGGGCCGCGCTGGTCGATCACGATCGGGTGCGTGCTGCTGGCCGTCGGGCTGTTCCTGGCCGACGGCTACCTCAATCCGCACCCGTCCTACGTGCCGCTGATCCTCTCGCTCGCGCTGGCCGGCATCGGGATCGGGACCACCGTGGTGCCGATCACGTCCTCGGTGCTGTCCGCCGTGCCGCCCGAACGATCCGGCATGGCCGCGTCGGCCACCAATACCAGCCGGGAGATCGGCGCGGTCACCGGGGTGGCGATCCTCGGCTCGCTGGTGTATTCGCAGCTGCACGCCAGCCTCATCGCGCAGCTGAATCACCTCGGCATCCCGGCC
>Ga0208240_1000046_pt1 | contig 11014 bp, 11 predicted proteins | sample MicForSoilPHH6_O_FD_188034 | JGI IMG/M metagenome (GOLD analysis project Ga0208240, IMG submission 188034) | Forest soil microbial communities from Harvard Forest Long Term Ecological Research site in Petersham, Massachusetts, USA - MetaG HF041... | ecosystem: Environmental > Terrestrial > Soil... | reverse complement strand
GCCGGCCGCGGAGGCCGGCCGGCAGATCGCCCCTGGCCCGCGCGTCCGCCTTGGCCTCAGCCAGCGCCTCGGCGGCCCGCCGGACGCGGTCCGAACCGTCGTCAGCCGACACGACTGATCACGCCGGCCTGGACCTCGAACCGCGCGCCCGCCAGCACGTCCGGGATGTCGGCGGGCACCGCGGCGGTGATCAGCACCTGCTCGGCGCCCGCCACCAGGCCGGCCAGCCGGTCCCGGCGCCCCGCGTCCAGCTCGGCGAACACGTCGTCGAGCATGAGCACCGGGTCGTCGTGGTCCTGCCGCAGCAGGGTGAAGCTCGCCAGGCGCAGCGCCAGCGCGAGCGACCACGACTCGCCGTGGCTGGCGTAGCCGCGGGCGGGCATCCGGCCGACGGCCAGCTCGACCTCGTCGCGGTGCGGGCCGACCAGGCAGACGCCGCGGTCCAGCTCGCTGGACCGCACCCCGTCCAGGGCCTTGAGCATGGCCGTCTCGAGCGCGGCCACATCCTCGAACCCTTCATCATTATTCAACGCTGAACTGCGATAAGACATTCCCGCAGCCTCGCCCTGACGCCCGCCGGAGACCGCCTCGTAGGCGGCCTCAACGTGTGGCCGCAGCGCGGTCACCAAGCGCATCCGGCCGGCCAGCAGCGGCGCTCCGGTCCGGGCCAGCTGCGCGTCCCACGCGTCCAGGGTGGCCGTTATCGACTCGCGGGCCGGGCCGCGCAGATGCGCCTTGCCCCCGGCCGACTTGAGCAGCGCCGTGCGCTGCCGCAGCACCCGGTCGTAGTCGGCGCGGACGCCGGCGTACCGCGGCGCGGTGGCCACCAGCAGCTCGTCGAGGAACCGGCGCCGCTCACCGGGGTCGCCCTTGACCAGCGCCAGGTCCTCCGGGGCGAACAGCACCGTGCGTACCGTGCCCAGGATGTCGCGGGGCCGCGGCAGCGGCGCGCGGTTGAGCCGGACCCGGTTGGCGCGGCCCGGGTTGATCTCGACCTCGACCAGCGCGCTGCCGTTGATCCCGGCCACGGCGGCGCGCACCACGGCGCGTTCGGCCCCCTGGCGGATCAGCGGCGCGTCGGTGGCCACCCGGTGGCTGCCCAGGGTGGCCAGGTAGCCGATCGCCTCGACCAGGTTGGTCTTGCCCTCCCCGTTCGGCCCGCTGAACGTGCTCACCCCAGGCCCCAGCTCCAGACTGAGGTCGGAATACGACCGAAAGTCCGTCAGCCCGAGCCGAGTAAGGTGCACAGCCCCGAGCTTACGGCGAGAACCGCGAGGCGTAAGCCTCGCCATCGAGCGGCCCGCGAGGGGCCGCCAGGCCCCTCCGGCCGCGCGATACTACGGCGAGCACCGAAGCGGGGCGCGGAGCGCAGCGGGGGGTTCCGGGGGGTCGTCCCCCCGGGCTAGCCAGCGCTGCGGATCGGCATGAGGACGTAGCGGAAGTCGGGCTCGTGCTCGGCCTTGCCGGTGATCACGGCCGGCTTGGTCGGCGAGGTGAACGAGATCCGGGCCGTGTCGGAGCCGATGGCCCCGATGCCGTCCAGCAGGTACTGCGGGTTGAACGCGATCTGCAGGTCCTCGCCGTCGAACGCCGCCTCGAGGACCTCCACCGCCTGCGCCTCCTCCGACGCGCCAGCCTCGAGCACGAGCTGGCCCTGGCTGAAGGCCAGCCGCACGGGGGTATTCCGCTCGGCGACCAGGGCGACCCGCTTGACCGCCTCGGCGAACGAGCCGGCCACCAGCTCCGCGGTGGCGCTGAACTCGCTCGGCAGCAGCGCGGAGTACTTGGGGTACTCACCGGACAGCAGCCGGGTGGTGGTCTGCCGCCCGGCCCCGGCGAAACCGATCAGGCTGTCGCCGCCGAGCGAGATGGACACCTCGGCACCCGAGGTGAGCGCACGCGCCGTCTCGCCGAGCACCCGCGCCGGGACCAGCAAGGCCGTGGACAGGTCCGGCTGGGCCGGGTTCCAGCGCAGCTCGCGGACGGCCAGCCGGTACCGGTCGGTGGCCACCAGGGTCAGCGTGTCGCCCTGGATCTCGATCCGGATGCCGGTCAGCGCGGGCAGGGTGTCATCGCGGCCCGCGGCGGTGGCCACCTGGCTGATCGCGGTGGCCAGCGCGTCGCTGCCCACCGTGCCGGCCAGCGGCGGCATCTCGGGCAGCGTGGGGTACTCCTCCTCGGGCAGCAGGACCAGGGTGAAGGTGGCGGTGCCGCACTTGAGAGTGGCGCGGGTGCCGTCGGTGACGAGCTGGACGGGGCGGGCGGGCAGCGACCGGACGATCTCGGCCAGCAGGCGGCCGGAGACCAGGATCGCACCCTCCTCGTCGGTGATCACCGGGACCGTGGCCTGGGCGGAGACCTCATAGTCGAAGGTCGAGAGGGTGAGGTCGGCCCCAGCGCGCAGGCGCATCCCCGCTAGCACGGGAGCAGTCGGGCGAGCCGGCAGTGCCCGCGCGGTCCAGGCCACGGCTTCCGCCAACTGATCACGCTCGACTTGGAGCTTCACGGGACCTGCCTCCTACTTGCAGTTGTCCTTTTCTCTTAATCGAGAACCGTCGTAGTCATAGGTGCGGTGGATACTGGGGAGAACCCATGTTTCCGCAGTTCAGCGGGCGTTTTCCTACGCACAGGGGTTGTTCGGGGTCGGGGGACGGCCGGGGGTCCCCTGTGGCGGACGGCGGGCCGTACACGCGCTTGCCACTGGTTGTCCCCCGGTTATCCGAAACTCTTCCACAATGTTGTCCACAAACTGTGTGCATATTAGTACGGCGGGGGAATCAGCCCGCCCGGGCCTGCTGCTTGATGCGGTTGGTGAGCTCGGTGACCTGGGTGTAGATCGACCGGCGTTCGGCCATCAGCGAGCGGATCTTCCGGTCGGCGTTGATGACGGTGGTGTGGTCACGGCCGCCGAACTGCTGGCCGATCTTGGGCAGGGACAGGTCGGTCAGCTCGCGGCACAGGTACATGGCGATGTGCCGGGCCGTGACCAGGACCCGGGACCGGGACGTGCCGCACAGGTCATCGATCGACAGGCCGAAGTAGGACGCGGTCTGGCCCATGATCGTCGCGATCGTGATCTGCGGGCCCTGGGCCTCGGGGATGAGGTCCTTGAGCACGATCTCGGCCAGCTGCAGGTCGACCGACTGCCGGTTCAGGCTGGCGAACGCGGTGACCCGGATCAGCGCCCCCTCCAGCTCCCGGATGTTGGTCGAGATCCGGCTGGCGATGTACTCCAGCACCTCGGGCGGCGCGTTGAGGCCCTCCTGGATGGCCTTGCGGCGCAGGATCGCGATCCGGGTCTCGAGCTCGGGCGGCTGGACGTCGGTGAGCAGTCCCCACTCGAACCGGCTGCGCAGCCGGTCCTCCAGCGTGACCAGGCGCTTGGGCGCGCGGTCGCTGGAGATGACGATCTGCTTGCTCGCGTTGTGCAGCGTGTTGAAGGTGTGGAAAAACTCCTCCTGAGTGCCTTCCTTGTTCTCCAGGAACTGGATGTCGTCGACCAGGAGCACGTCGACGTCGCGGTACCGGCGCCGGAAGCCGTCCTGCTTGCCGTCCCGGATCATGTTGATGAAGTCGTTGGTGAACTCCTCCGAGCTCACGTAGCGGACCTTCAGCCCGGAGTACAGCGTCTGGGCGTAGTGCCCGATCGCGTGCAGCAGGTGGGTCTTGCCCAGCCCGGAGTCGCCGTAGACGAACAGCGGGTTGTAGGCCTTGGCCGGCGCCTCGGCCACCGCGACCGCCGCGGCGTGCGCGAACCGGTTGCTTGACCCGATCACGAACGTCTCGAACGTGTACTTGGAGTTGAGCCGGGTGCCGCCCAGGCGGGGACCGACCGACCCCGGCGCGCCCCCTGGACCCGGCGGCAGGGCGCCGTGCGGTCCGGTGTCCGGGCGGGACGGCTCGTGCAGCCCGCCGCCCTGGCCTTGCGGTACGTGCCGTTGGACATGGTCCGTTTCCTGCTGCCCCGGGGCGTGCGGCGCGGGAGGCTCGGGGGCCAGGTCGCTGACCGTCGCGGCCGGAGCGGCGCTGAGCTGCGGCGCCGGGTCGACGGTGACGGCCAGCTGGATGTCCCGGCCGAGCTGCTGAGACAGGGCCTGGGTGACCAGCGGGCGCAGCCGGGTCTCCAGCTGCTCCTTGACGAACTCGTTGGGGGTGGCGATCAGCGCCGTGTTCTCCACCAGTCCGAGCGGGCGGGTCAGCTTCAGCCAGGCCCGTTGATGGGGCTGAATCTGCAGGTCAGCGAGTCCGTCGAGGGATCGCGCCCAGACTTCTGCCAGGTCTGAATTAGCCACCTGTGAGCTCCCCTCGCATCCCCATGCCGCGAGCCAGGCGCTCACGATCCACAGAACTATCCACATGTTGTGCACGTGGCCTCCCGGCTGCACACGGTGACCGTGGCAGTCCGGGGAGCATAGCTTTCCACAGCCTAAGCCGCGATTGCTGAACACGGGTGGCAAACGGCGGGGTTCTAGATGGTAGCCTGGGGTGAATCCGAGGGCGGCACGCGTGTCGATCTAGCGCGCCCATCAGCCATTTTCCTACCTGGAGCCTCCAGTGAGTAAGCGCACGTTCCAGCCGAATAATCGGCGCCGCGCGAGGACGCATGGTTTCCGGCTGCGCATGCGCACCAGGGCCGGCCGGGCGGTCCTGGCGGCCCGTCGGCACAAGGGCCGCGAGAGGCTGAGTGCCTGATCCTGCCGTCCCAGTCCCGGATGCGCCGCGGCGCGGAGTTCACGCTGGCCGTGCGCACCGGGATTCGTGCGGGTCGGCCGCGCGTGGTGGGTCACCTGCTGGTGCGGGCCGACGGGATCCACGACCGGGAACCGGCCAGGGTAGGATTCGTGGTCAGTCGGGCGGTTGGCTCCGCGGTGACCAGGAACCGGGTCAAGCGGCGCCTTCGTGAGCTTATGCGTGGGTACCTTCAGTTGCTTCCTGGCGGTAGCCTTCTTGTGGTGCGCGCAAATGCTGCGGCCGCGCACGCGCGCCAGCCAGATCTCGCCGCGGATCTGGATCTGGTGATCAGTAGGTTGCTGCGGCAGCAGGTTGGGACACACGTCGGTAATGCCACAGACAGCCATACAGAACAGTACGGGCCACACCGCCACGGTGCCGGCACGCCTGCTCATGGTCCCCATCGCGGGTTACCGGCGGTTCGTTAGCCCGCTGCTGCCCCCGCGGTGCCGGTTCGCGCCCTCGTGCAGTGAGTACGCGCTCACCGCGGTGGCCGAGCACGGCGCGGTGCGCGGGCTGTGGCTCGCGATCAAGCGCATCGCCCGGTGCCATCCGTTTAATCCCGGCGGTTACGACCCGGTGCCGGGCCGTGTACATTCCGCCAAGCCAGCGAGGAGCTGACCGGTGAGCATTCTCAACCCGCTGGCTGACCTGGTGGCATGGGCGATCATGCACATCCATGCCTGGATGGGCGCGCTGTTCGGCCCGGCCACTGGCCTGGCCTGGGGCCTGTCCATCGTGATTCTGGTCGTGATCATCCGGCTGCTGCTGGTGCCGCTGTTCGTCAAGCAGGTGCACGCCCAGCGGAAGATGGCCCAGCACGCTCCGCAGCTTCAGGAGCTGCGCAAGAAGTACAAGAACGACAAGCAGCGTCTCAACGAAGAGACGATGAAGTTCTACAAGGAAAACGGGGTCAATCCGCTCGCGGGCTGCCTGCCGATGATCCCGCAGATGGTCATCTTCTTCTCGCTGTTCTACGTGCTTCGGGCCATCGCCGACTGGAAGCCGGGCGTCGCGCCGAAGTACGGGCTGACGGTCCCGGTGCTGGTAAGCGCGCAGAAGGCGACGATCTTCGGCGTGCACCTGTACGACAAGCTGCTCTTCTCGCACCAGTCGGTGTCGCTGCACGTGGCCATCGTGATCGTGCTGACCGTCATCGTCAGCGCGTCGACCACGTTCATGACCGTCCGGCAGAGCGCTAAGCGCGGTCTCATGCAGACCAACGTGGACCCGGACAACCCGATGGCCGGGATGCAGAAGTACATGATGTACATCGTCCCGTTCTTCTCGCTGACGGGCTTGTACTGGCAGTACGGGCTGGTCCTGTACTGGGTGACGACCAACCTGTGGACGCTCGGCCAGCAGTTCTTCATGTTCCGGAACTGGACCGCCGAGGACGCGCAGGCCGCGAGCGCCACGGCCGCCGCGTCCGGCGGCGCGGCCCGGGCTACCCAGAGCACCGCGCGTCTGACGTCCGGCGCCGCGAAGCCCGCGGCCGGTTCGGCGAAGACCGTGAACAACGGCACCCGGAGTTCCAGCACGGTGAAGCCCGCGGCCGGTTCGGTGAAGCCTGCGGCCGGTTCGGTGAAGACCGGGGCCAACGGCACCCGGAGCTCCAGCACGGCCAAGCCGGCGTCGGCCGGAGCCAACGGGCGGACGAGCACGTCGCGGCCCGCGTCCGCTACCGCGGGCGCCGGGGCGACCCGGCCGCGCACCGGGTCGGCGCGCGGTGATGCCGCGGCCGCCGCGCCGAACGGGCAGAATGGTGGCGCCAAGCGCGGCCTGCTGGGCCTGGGGCGGCCGAAACCAGAACCTGTCGTCGAGCCGGAAGTGCCTGCCACTAAGGTGGTCCGGCAGCAGCCAAGCAGGCAGGCCAGAAGCAAGCGGTCGGGCAAGCGCTAACCAAGCACCGCCCGAACGGTAATTTAAGGACTCAGCACGGTGGGAGGTCCGGTCTTGAGCCAGGACGTGGAGGTCACGGACGAGGAGGAAGTCCTCGACGAGACCGAGGACACTCCGCAGCTCAGCGATCTCGAGCTCGAAGGCGATATCGCCGCCGACTACGTCGAGGGCCTGCTCGATATCGCCGACCTGGACGGCGACATCGACATGGACGTCGAGGGCGACCGTGCGATCGTCTCGGTGGTCGGCGCGACCCTGGACGAGCTGGTCGGCGACGACGGCGAGGTCCTCGAGGCGCTGCAGGAGCTGACCCGGCTGGCAGTGCACCGCCAGACCGGCATCCGGGCCCGGCTGATGCTCGACATCGGCGGCTACCGGGCCCGCCGCCGGGCCGAGCTGGCCGACTACGGCCGCACGGTGGCCGAGGAGGTGGCCCGGACGGGCCAGCCCAAGGCACTTGAGGCCATGTCACCGTTCGAGCGGAAGATCGTGCACGACGCGGTGGCCGAGGCCGGCCTGCGCAGCGAGTCGGAGGGCGAGGAGCCCGACCGGCGGGTCGTGGTCTTCCCCGCCCAGTAGTGCCCGGCCTGTCGTGACCTGGGACGCGCCGACGGTGGCCGCGGCGTGCGAGCCGGTTCCCGCCAGCCCGGTTCCCGCCAGCGCGGCGAGCGTGTTCGGCACGGCGCTGCCGACGGCCGTGACGTACGCCGGGATCCTGGCCACCCGCGGGGTGGAGCAAGGTCTGCTCGGCCCGCGCGAGGTGCCCCGGCTCTGGGACCGGCACCTGCTCAACTGCGCGGTGGTAGCCGAGCTCATCGATCCCCGGCCGGGCACCCTCCTGGACCTCGGCTCGGGGGCGGGACTGCCCGGCTTGGTCCTGGCCATGATGCTCCCAGGTACCGCGGTCACCCTGCTCGAGCCGATGGAACGGCGCTGCCGGTTCCTCGCCGAGTGCGTCACCGAGCTGGGGCTGGCCAATGTAACTGTGCTGCGGGGCCGGGCCGAAGATGTCACTATACGAACGGATGTGGTAACAGCGCGTGCGGTAGCCCCTCTGCCGCGCCTGGCCGAACTAGCGATAGGCGTGGTACGGCCGGGAGGGATGGTCCTGGCGATCAAGGGGCGCACGGCAACGGAAGAACTGAAGGCCGCCAGACCGGTGCTGCGCCGAATAGGTGCTCGCGACGCCCAGGTTGTGCGGGCGGGGCAAGGTAAGGTCGATCCAGCGACGACCGTCGTTCGGTTCTCCGCTAGATGAGGCAGGGCATAGGTGGGGCCTAGCTATTACCGGCACGGCGCAGCGGGATTGGGCTGGCCGGACGGGTCGCTGGTGCCGGAGGCGGAAGGCATCGCGCTGACCGGCACGGCCGGCGTCGGCGGCCTGGGCTGGCCAGACGAGGGTACAGACACGGGTCCGGGCTCGAGCGCGGGTCACGGATCGAGAGGCGTTCAGGTGAAGGGTGAGAGGTCCGAAATCGTGACGGTCGAGAACGCGGCGGACGGCGGGCGGCCGGATGCGCCTGCTCCGCCGGTCGTCATCCCGGACGTCCCTCGCAGTCAGGCGGACACCCCGATCGGCCGGGCAGCCGAGGCCGCGGTCGGCGTGCGGGGCGTGGCCGACCGGCAGGCCTGGCCGCGTCCGCCCCGCTGCCGGGTCATGACGATCGCGAACCAGAAGGGCGGGGTCGGCAAGACGACCAGCGCGGTCAACCTGGCCGCCAGCCTGGCCCAGCACGGCTCCCGGGTCCTGGTCATCGACCTCGACCCGCAGGGCAACGCGTCGACTGCCCTGGACGTGGATCACCGCGTGGGGGTTCCGTCGGTCTACGACGTACTGGTCGACGATCGCGCGCTGGCCGAGGTGATCCGGCCCGCCGGGGAGATGCCGGGCCTGTTCTGCGCCCCGGCCACCATCGACCTGGCGGGCGCCGAGATCGAGCTGGTGCCGGTGGTAGCCAGGGAGCTGCGGCTGACCCGGGCCCTGCGGGGGTTTGACACCTCGCACCTGGATTACGTGTTTGTGGACTGCCCGCCCTCACTGGGTCTGCTGACGGTCAACGCGCTGGTCGCGGCGGAGGAGGTCCTGCTGCCGATCCAGTGCGAGTACTACGCGCTCGAGGGGGTCCAGCAGCTGCTGAACACCGCGGAGCTGGTCCGGGTGAACTTCAACCCCGGACTGCACGTCTCGACCGTCCTGCTGACCATGTACGACGGGCGCACCCGGCTGGCCTCCGACGTGGCCGACGACGTGCGCGCCCATTTCGGCCCGTCGGTGCTGCAGACGATCATCCCGCGCAGCGTCCGGGTGTCAGAGGCGCCGAGCCGGGGCCAGTCGGTCATCAGCTATGACCCCGGGTCGAGCGGCGCGATCGCCTACACCGAGGCGGCCAAGGAACTGGCCATGCAGTCGGCCGACAGAACACGGTGAGATCGGGGAGAGGCAGTGGCGCAGCAGAGGCGCGGTCTAGGCAGAGGGCTCGGAGCGCTGATCCCGGAGCCCGGCCGGCTGACTGAGGGCGAGGCCGCGCGGGGCGCGGCGGGGGCCCAGACGCCGTCCGGGGAACCGTCCGCCTCACCGCTCGGCGAGGTCGCCGGAGCGCGCTACGAGGAGGTCGCGGTCACCGCGATCACCCCGAACCCGCGCCAGCCGCGGCGGACCTTCGACGAGGACGCGCTCGACGAGCTGGCCGAGTCGATCAAGCAGGTCGGCCTGTTGCAGCCGGTAGTCGTCCGTGCGGTCGGGACTGGCCGGTACGAGCTGGTCATGGGCGAGCGTCGCTGGCGCGCCGCGCAGCGGGCCGGGCTGACCGAGATCGGCGCCATCGTCAAGCAGACCCAAGACGATGACCTGCTCCGCGACGCGCTGATCGAGAACCTGCACCGCCAGCAGCTCGACCCGCTGGAAGAGGCGGCGGCCTACCAGCAGCTGCTTGACGACTTCGGCGCTACTCATGAGGAACTCGCGCGCAAGATCGGCCGCTCCCGCCCGCACATCAGCAACACGCTGCGGCTGCTGAACCTGCCGCCGGCCGTGCAGAAGCGCGTGGCGGCGGGGGTGCTCAGCGCGGGCCACGCCCGGGCCCTGCTGAGCCTGGAGGATCCCGAGTCGCAGGACCGGCTGGCCACCAGGATCGTGGCCGAGGGGCTGTCGGTCCGCGCCGTCGAGGAGATCGTCGCGGTCGGTTCCGACGATGCGGCACCCCGGCGTTCGGTCCGGACCGTGGCCAAGCCGCCCACCGCGCCCGGACTCAACCGCCTGGCCGACCGCCTGTCCGATCTGTTCGAGACCCGGGTCAAGGTAGAACTCGGACGGCGCAAGGGGAAGATCATCGTCGAGTTCGCCTCGACCGACGATCTGGAGCGCATCGTGAAGGCGATGAGCCCGCAGGTGCAGGTGTCGTCGGAGTAGCTCCGCCGCGGTCCGGCCCGGCGGCGGCTCAGTTGGGCCAGACCTCGCGGAGTTCGGCGAACAGGTCAGCGAAGTCGGCGGGGTCATGCATCGCCGGTTGCGCCTCGACCTTCGTCGTCTCGTTCCGGGTGGGTTGCCGCGACGAGGCCTGGCGCGACCGGTCCGGCGGCAGCACGGGCACGCCGGGACCGGCCGCCAGTTGCGGGTAGCGGGTCTTCATCAGCTGGTACCGGTCGAAGCTGTGCTGGTCGATACTCGGCGAGAGGAAGCGGTCGAGTACGGGCGCGAGTTCGTCGCGCAGGAAGGCGCCGCGCGCCATCCACTGGAGGTAGTCCCGCCCGCCGTGGTGGTACGGACCATAGACTCGGCCGCCGGGGAACGTCTGCTGCAGCCAGTCGAAGATGGCCTGGTGCCGGACGTGCATGCGCAGGGTCACGTGCGGCTGGCGTCCGTCGCCGCCGAAGTGGCCCTCGCCGACCAGGAGGCCGACCAGGAACCCGAAGTCGAACTGCGTTGGCATGTCACGCTCCCGAGTTGTTTCACCGTCATGTTACACGGGAAACGTCGCCGCCCGGGCGGACGGTGACGATGGTCATGCCGATGAGTCCGGCAGCCAGGGCGACCCGGCCAGGGTCAGGGATCCGGCGCGGACGACGAGGGCGGCTAGGGTCAGCCCGCCCAGCGGAAGGGCTATGGTCTCGGTCCAGGACTGGAGGGTGGCGCTGATGCTCACGACCCGGCCGTGCGCGTTCATGGGGCGACCTCCTGGAGGGCGGTGAACGCGACCGAGAAGAACACCGATCCGGCTACGCCCCACAAGAAGGCGCCGGTATAGGCGGCTGGCAACCAAGTGGTGCCGGTAAACAAGGACGCGGCTAGGCCGTAGTCGGCGGCAGCAGCCATCAGGGTCTTGCCGCCGGTAAGGCGGGAGCGGATACGGGAGATGGCCAGCGTTCCCGACCTCGCCTTTTT
>Ga0208240_1000045_pt1 | contig 11090 bp, 13 predicted proteins | sample MicForSoilPHH6_O_FD_188034 | JGI IMG/M metagenome (GOLD analysis project Ga0208240, IMG submission 188034) | Forest soil microbial communities from Harvard Forest Long Term Ecological Research site in Petersham, Massachusetts, USA - MetaG HF041... | ecosystem: Environmental > Terrestrial > Soil... | reverse complement strand
GTACCCCGGCCGCGCCGAGACCTGGCCGTCCGCCGGGGTGCGGGCGAGCTCGTGAGCGTCCGCTACCGGGGCGGCTCGGACGACATCGACCTCGACCGCACGCTTGAGGCGCTGGCCGAGCACCCGATGCCGGAGGACGAGGACATCGTGGTGCGCGAACAGATCCGGACCCGCCGCTCGGTCGTGCTGCTGGTGGACGTGTCTGGCTCCATGCGGGGCGAGCGGGTCCGCACCGCGGCGGCCACGGTCGGCGCGCTGGCCGGCGAGCTGGTCCGCGATGACCTGGCCGTGGTCGCGTTCTGGTCCGACGCCGCGGTGCTCGCGCACCTGGGTCAGCGGGTACCGCCGCCGCGGCTGCTCGACGCGATGCTGCGCATCCCCGCCCGGGGACTGACCAACGTCGCCTTCCCGCTCCAGGTGGCGCGGCGCGAGCTGGCCCGCGTGCCGGCCCGGGACGCGCGGGTCCTGCTGCTGTCGGACTGCGTGCACAACGCCGGTCCCGATCCCCGGCCACTCGCCGCACGCCTGCCCCGGCTGGAAGTCTTGTTCGACACCTCTGGCGAGCAGGATCCGGACCTGGCTCGGGATCTGGCCCGGCTCGGCCGTGGTGGGCTGTGGCCGATCCGCAGCTACCGCGACGTGGCGCCTGCCCTGGGCGAGCTCTTCGGCGGCTGAGCCCGTGCCGGTCAAGCCTGAAGTTGCCGCAGCTCGTCCAGGACCAGCACCCGGACGCGGACCGGGTCCAGATCCAGATCGCAGAGCGTCACGGCGGCGAAGTCGGCGTGTGGCTGACGTTCGGCGACCCGCAGCAAGCCCAAGAGCACGTGCTCGGTGCCGATGTAGGTGTGATGCAAAGCCCGCGCCTCCTTCAGGGCCAGGGCCAGCGTCAGCTTCGAGCTCTCGGCCAGCGGCAGCCGTCCGGTCCAGTTGAGCGGGCCCCGTGGCGCGAGCGGAACGCGCTCGAGTGCTCCCGGGCCGAAGCTGTCCTCGATCCTGCGCTTGATCTCGTCCAGGTCGATGCCGATCGCGGCCAGCGCCTCGGCGTCACCGCTGGCTGCCACGTCCGCGGGGCCTACGGCGCCGGGCGGAGTCCCGCCCGCGCGCCCCAGTTCCCGGTCGACCGCGGCGGCGTCCACGCCCAAGGCCGCCAGCACCCGCGCCGCCACCCCGTCGGCGGCCGCCAGTCCGTACAGCATGTGCACTGGGCGGATCTGATCATCGCCCCGCTCGGTGGCCTTGCCCTTGGCCAGGATCACGACCTTCCTGGCCTTGTCGGTGAATCGTTCGAACATGGCGGGTATCCCCTCGGGTTAGCGGACGCGGGCGCGGCGGCGGGCGGGATGGCTGACGTCTGTCCGGCGTGCGTGCTTCTTGTGGACGGCCTGCCGCGATACGCCGAGGATCTCCGCGATCTCCTGCCACGACCAGCCATGCTCCCGTGCGTTGTCCACCTGGAGCGCCTCGAGTTGTTCTAGCAGCCTGCGCAGCGCGGCTACGGCCCGGAGCCCGGTGCGCGGGTCCGAGCTGTCGGCCGCGGCGGCCAGGGCGGGTGCGTTGTCCATGGTGTCAATTTATGTTGACACCGGCCTCATGTCAACTTCAGTTGACGGCCGAAAGTGGGCAGAGCAGGGCGGCGCGTTTGGAGGCACGCCGATTACGATGCGCTTACGGGGGTGGCCGAACCATGCGAGACGGCGTGACGTTCCCGTAACTAAAGGGGAGAAGCCCGGAGAGCCATACGGGCCGGGTTGAGCATACGATCCAGCTAGGCCCGCAACGGGAGGAATGGTGACCAGCCTGACCAGGGGATCCGTCCCGGCTCGTCGTGCCGATGAGCCGTCCTCCCGGCCACGGCGAAACCCGAGCCGCCCGCAGCCGCCCTCGTCCCGGCCGGGGCCGCTGACACCACGGCCCGTTCCGCATCAAAAGGCGCTCGGACGGGTCAGCCCGCGCGGGGTCCTGGCCGTCATCGGGATCGGCGCGCTGGCCGTCGTCGCGCTGTGGTGGCACAGCACCCCCGACGTCAGCGGGCTCGGCGGCTGGCTGACCGGAGCGGGCGAGATCCTCGGCCTGCTCGCCGGGTACGGCGTGGTGATCCTGGTCGCGCTGATGGCCCGGCTGCCGCCGCTGGAGCGTGGCATCGGCACCGATCAGCTGGCCCGCTGGCACGCCATCGGCGGCCGGTACATCGTCAGCGTGGTGGTGGCGCACGGCCTGCTCATCTTGTGGGGTTACGCGGTCGAGGCGCATACCAGCCTGACCAGCGAGACAGCCACGCTGCTCACCCAGTACCCGGACGTGCTGATGGCGACGGTGGCCGGGTTCCTGCTGCTCGGCGTGGGCATCGTCTCGATGCGCGCCGCGCGGCGGCGGGTCCGCTACGAGACCTGGTACTACCTGCACCTGTACACCTACCTGGCCATCGCGCTGGCCTTCAGCCACCAGTTCGCGGTCGGCGCGTCGTTCATCAGCGACCTGACCGCGCGGTTCTGGTGGTCGGCGATGTACCTGACCGTGGCGCTCCTGGTGCTGTGGTACCGAGTGGCGGTCCCGCTGCGCGCGTTCTGGAGGCACCGGTTCACGGTGGTCGGGGTGAAGTCCGAGGGGCCGGGCGTGATCTCGGTCTACATCGGCGGCTCGCACCTCGACGAGCTGGCCGCCGAGCCCGGGCAGTTCTTCCGCTGGCGCTTCCTGAACAGGTCGCTGTGGTGGTCGTCGCACCCGTACTCGCTGTCTGCCGCGCCAGGCACCGACCTTCTGAGGATCACGGTGAAGGACATCGGAGACCACAGCCGGGCCCTGTCCCAGCTGCGGCCGGGCACGCGGGTCATGGCCGAGGGCCCCTACGGTGCGTTCACGGCCGGGCGTTCGGATCGCGGCGTGGTGCTGCTGGCTGGCGGGGTGGGCATCACCCCGCTGCGGGCCATGTTCTCCACGCTGCCCGGGCCGGTCACCCTGATCTACCGCGCGAGTAGCGAGCAGGAAATCGTGTTCCGGGACGAGCTCGACGCGATCGCGGCCGCGCGCGGCGCGAAGGTGTACTACCTGGTCGGGTCGCGGGCCGAGATCGGCGGCGATCCGCTGTCGCCCCGGATGCTGCGCTCGCTCGTGCCCGGGCTGGACCAGCAGGAGGTCTACGTATGTGGGCCGTCTGGAATGATCTCGGCCGCGGTCGACGCGCTGCACGGCGCCGGGGTACCGCGGCGGCAGATCCACTTCGAGTCGTTCGAGTTCTGAGGAGACGATCGCGACATGCGCCGGGTGATCCTCGCCGTCACAGGCACCATAGCCGGTCTGGTGGCCCTGCTGTCGTTCAAGGCGCACGTCCCGACCGTGCCGGTGGCGGCGACCAGCGGAACGGGCGGCGGGTCGTCCACGTCCTCGTCGTCATCCTCCTCGTCGTCCTCGAGGACGATACCCGGGGAGTTCCAGAGCGTGGCCGGCACGCTGACCGCGGGCGAGACCACGATCACCGGCAAGGTGGCCAATACCGTCTACGGCCCGGTGCAGGTCGAGCTGGTGGTGAAGAGCCACAAGATCGTGAAGGTCGCGGTGCTCGAGCAGCCGACCAACACCATTCACGACATCCAGATCGGCGAGTTCGCCTTTCCGAAGCTGATCAGCGAGACGCTGACCGCGCAGAACGCGAAGGTCGATGCCGTATCCGGGGCCAGCTACACCAGCGCGGGCTACATCGCCTCGCTGCAGAGCGCGGTCGACCACGGCCTGTGACCTGCCAGTGACCGGCATCCGACCGGGGCGGCTCCGGCATGCGGAGCACGTGATGGGCACCGTAGTGTCCTTCGACGTACCCGACTGGGCCGGACGTGACGCCGGGAGCGGCGCGGTCCTGGACCGCGTGGTGCAGTGGCTGCACTGGGTCGACGCCACGTTTTCGCCGTACCGGGACGACAGCGACGTGAGCCGGTTCGGCCGCGGATCGCTCGCGTTGGCCGACGGCGCGCCCGAGCTGACCGAGGTGCTGGCCGCCTGCGCCGAGGTCAGCGCCCTGAGCGGCGGGTACTTCACCACCCGGCCCGGCGGCCGGTTCGACCCATCGGGATACGTCAAAGGTTGGGCCATCGAGCGGGCCGCCGCGATGCTGACCGCGGCCGGCTCGGCCGAGCACAGCGTCAACGGCGGCGGCGACATCCAGTGCGTCGGCGACCGCGGTCCCGGTCAGGCGTGGCGGGTGGGGATCGCAGACCCGCTGCGACCCGGGTCGCTTGCGCTGGTCGTCACCGGGCAGGACTTCGCCGTCGCGACCTCCGGCGTCGCCGAGCGCGGCGCGCACATCGTCAATCCGCACACCGGCCAGCCGGCCGTCGGCCTGGCCAGCCTCACCGTGGTCGGTACCCGGCTGGCTGCCACCGACGCCTACGCCACGGCGGCCTTCGCCATGGGGCCCGCCGCCCGGGACTGGGTGGAGAGCCTGGACGGCTATGAGGCGTTCGCGATCACCCCCGGCGGGCAGGTCTGGCAGACCAGCGGATTCCGGTCCTACCTGGCCTCGGCCTGAGGTACACCCGGCCGCGTCAGTCTCTGGTACGACGCGGACCGGGCGCCGGCGAGCTACCGTCGCGGTATGGATGCGCTTCGTCCTGCCCCGCTGACCCGGCTGCGACCAGGCCACTGGATCGCGATCGACGCCGTGATCGCGGTGCTGCTACTGCTCGTGTCCGACAGTCCAGCCGATATCACGGACCTCCCGCGGTGGGCGGCCGTGGTGGTCGTGGCCCTCGCCGTGCTTCCCGTCGCGGTCCGGCGACGGTGGCCGCGAACCGTGCTTGCGCTGACCGCCGCGGGCTGGGCAGCCGTGGCCGCGTTGAGTTTTTCCGTGGAGCCCCCGCTGGCGCTGGCCTTCGTGATGTACCTGATCCCGGTGCGGCTGAGCCGGACCGAGGCGTTGCGGCTACTGGCCGGCTCGCTGGTGGTGACGGCGGCCGGGGTGATCGCCTTCGGCCTGAGCCGGCACGGCGACTACGGAACGGGCGGGATGAGAGCCGCCGCGGGCCTGGGCCTGGAGAGCGGGCTGCTGATCGTGGGCGCGTGGATGATCGGCTACCTGGTGCGGCTGCAGCGGGCCTACGCGGCCGGGCTGCGAGAACAGGCCGGCCGGCACGCCCGAGAGCAGCTAGCCGAGGCTCGCCGCGCGAACAGCGAGGAGCGGCTGCGCATGGCGCGCGAACTGCACGACGTGGTCGCGCACAGCATGAGCCTGATCGCGGTGCAGGCCGGGGTGGCCAACTACGTGGTGGGCGAGCACCCGGAGGAGGCGGCCCGGGCCCTGTCGTCCATCGAGGAGACCAGCCGCGGCGCGTTGCGCGAGATGCGCGCGCTGCTCGGCGTGCTCCGGGCCGAGGAGGATGAAGCCCTGGTCCCGGCGCCCGGGCTGGCCGACCTGAAGAGCCTGGTCGACCGGACCGCCGAGGCCGGTGTCCGGGTCCACCTGGACGTGCGCGGGGAGCGGCCGCGGCTGTCCGCCGGGCTGGACCTAGCCGCGTACCGGGTGGTCCAAGAGGCGGTCACCAACGTGATCAAGCACGCCGCCACCGACCGCTGCCGGATCACCGTCAGTTACGCCGCGGACGCGCTGGACCTGGAGATCACCGACGGTGGCGCCGGCCCGCGCCCGGCCGGCCAGGATCCGGCGGCGGGCCACGGCCTGACCGGGATGCGGGAGCGGGTCGGCATGTACGGCGGGGAGTTCAGCGCCGCCCCGCTCCCCGGCGGCGGTTTCCGGGTCGCCGCCCGATTCCCGCTGACGGGCACCACGGCGTGACCATCCGTGTGCTGGTCGCCGACGATCAGGCTCTGGTCCGCGGCAGCTTCCGCATCCTGGTGGATACCGCACCTGACCTGGCCTCGGTCGGGGAGGCGGCCAGTGGCGCCGAGGCGGTCGAACTGGCCCGGAGCGAGAAACCCGACCTGGTCTTGATGGACATCCGGATGCCCGGTGTGGACGGGATCGAGGCGACCAGGCAGATCACGGCCGACCCGCAGACCTCCGCCGTCCGGGTGCTGATCTTGACCACCTTCGACCTCGACGAGTACGTCTTCGCCGCCCTGCGGGCCGGCGCGAGCGGCTTCCTGCTCAAGGACACCCCGCCGGCCGACCTGCTGGCCGCGATCCGGGTCGTCGCGGCCGGCGATGCGCTGCTCGCCCCGGGTGTGACCCGGCGGCTCATCGCCGAGTTCACCCGCCGCCCCGAGCCGGCGTGGCGCCCGACGGCCGCGCTGGAGGAGATCACCGAACGCGAACGCGAGGTGCTGACCCTGATCGGGCTCGGCCTGTCGAACACCGAGATCGCCGCCCACCTGCACGTCAGCCTGTCCACGGCCAAGACTCACGTCGGACGGTTGCTCATGAAGCTGGCCGCGCGAGACCGCGCTCAGCTGGTCATCGCCGCCTACGATGGCGGCCTGGTCGGCCGCGGCTGAGAGGCCGCCGCTCAGAGCAGCGTCGGCTGCCCGCCGTCGTAGATGAGCAGGCCGTCGTCGCGCAGCCGCAGGCCGGGGGAGAGGCGGTGTTCCTCCAGCCGGCCGTCGTGCATGAGGTGGCGGACTTCCCCGCCGCGCGCCGCGGTGACGAAATCGGCCAGCATCCGGCGGTGACAGCGCCACCACAGGCTCTCGGCGCACATCACCGCCGTGCCTCGCGCGCTGGCCAGGGCGAGCACCTGGTCCACCGCGGTCAGGAAGGCCGCGGTCCGCATGTGCCCGGCGTAACCGCGCAGCGAATCGACCCCGAAGGCTACGTCCGGCGAATCCGGTTCCGGGGTACGCAACCCCCCCAGCCGCTTGTCCCAGCGGTAGCTGATGCCGGCCTCCGGCAGCCAGCGCTGGAGTTGCGCGCGGACCACGTGCGGATGCCGGCGGCTGGCGGGGACGGTCCTGACGTCGACGAGCACCGAGACTCCAGCGTCCTTCAGGAGGCTTACCATCTGCTCGGGCGAGGCGGTTCCGTGCCCGAACGTCAAAAGCATCGACTGGCCTCCGGAGTGTCTGTTTGCCTCCGCTTTACCCTCCTTCACCCGGTCTACTCGGTTGCGCCGCGTCAGCCAGGCCCGCTGCGCCCGCCGCGAGTAGATGTGCGGCCAGGTCGCGGGCCGCGCGCGGATCCAGCGGAGCGTGACCGATGAGCAGGCGGTACCACAGCACGCCGTAGGCCACGTCGACCAGCAGGTCGAGGTCGGCGTCCGCCGGCAGGTCCCCGCTGGCCTGGCCCCGCTCGAGCAGGGCCCGAAGTGCGGCCCGGCGCTGGGCGGTGAACTCGGCCAGCACCTCGGCGACATGCTCGTCGGCCTGCGCGGCCGAGACCAGCTGACGCAGCGCGCGGCGCATACCGGAGTCTTGGACTCCGGTGAAGCTGTCGACCAGGAACTGCGTGAGGTCATCGGGGAACGACGTGGTGTCGCGGACCGGCACGATCACGCGCGCCTGGCGTGCCATCGCCTCCGCCGCGACCGCGCCCTTGCTCGGCCACCACCGGTAGATGGTCTGCCGTCCCACCCCGGCCGTCTCGGCGATCGCGTCGATGGTCAGGCCGGTCGTCCCGCGCGTTCGGAGCAGCTCGAAGGTGACGTCGAGGATCGCGTCCCGTGCGGCGGCGTTGCGGCGGCGGCCGGTGTGCTGCCTCACCGCACGGGGTAGAGCCGATCCATCTCCGGCCCGCACCATCGTGGCCGGCTCCGGCGTGGCGGGCGCCGATGCCGCCTGGTCCTCGCCGGTGCCCGCACTCATTCGCGCAAGCTTAGCCCTTGACGAGACTAAAGGTCCTGATAAGCAATCGTGGGCGGCAGCGCGCGCGGGGTATACCTGACCGTCGGCGCGGTCGCCGGGTAATCCCGGGAACGGCGCCAGCCGGATTATCCGGCTGACGCCGGCGGTTGCTCGTCCGCGGGTACCTCGTCGCCGGTTACCCCGTCGCGACCATGGCCTCGGATCAGCGCAGTGACCTCGTGCGCGATGCCGACCGACGGGCCTCCGATCAACTCCCAGGCCCGTGCGATCCCGATGAAGAAACAACAGACGACCAGGATCGCGATCGTGTTCACGTCCCCGGAGTTGGCCGGATTGGCGATCACGCCGAGTCCCTCGGCCATCTGGATGACGAACACGACGATCAGCCCGAGCAGGAACACGGCGTCGCGGACCCTGGCCGCCCGCAGCTGGCGCAGGCGGAACAGTGACAGCAGCGACGCCACTACGAACAAGAGCCCGGTCGCGGCGACGACCACCGACGTGATCCCGATTTTCTCTCCCGGGATGAGCGCGAACAGCGACACGGAGAGCGCGTTGACGAAGGCGGTCAGGGCCGCCACAGCCCGGATGCGGTGGACCTGAGCCGCGGCTTCCTCGCGGTTCAGCCGTTCCACGGCGACCGAGATGGCCACGAACAGCAGCCCGATCAGCGCCCCGGCAACACCGGCGCTGGCCGCGAAGAACTCACGGATGCTCTCAGGGACCATCTGGTGATTCTCCCAGCTCCGGTTCGCACGTGCCGGGCCGACCGGGTTATCCTGCTTGGCGTGCACCGGCTGTTCCCCATTACCCCGCCGCCCCGCTTCTAGCGGGGCGATGGCCCGGTTGCGCCCGGCCGCCTGATCTAGACGCGCTTCCTCCCTGACAACGCAGCGCTGCTGCGCTGCCGCATGGGTTAAGGCCGCCTGCGTGCCGCCCGGATGAGCCAGTGTGCTGCGCCCCGCTTCCGCGACCCGTCCCTTCTCGTCGCAGGAGCGAATTCCCATGCGTCTATCCATGACGGCGCGCCGGCCCGGTACGGGCCTGCTCTACCTCATTACGTCCGGGTTGCTGTGGGGCACGGGCGGCCTGACCGGCAGCCTGCTGGGCCGGGTCGCCGGCCTGTCCACGATGTCGGTGGCCGCCTGCCGGCTCACCGCGGGCGGCGTGCTCATCGTGATCTTCCTCACCGTGACCGGTCGGCGCTGGCCTGCCGGCCGGGCCGCGTGGGCCCGCATCGCCATGATCGGCGTGCTGGCCGCGCTGTACCAGAGCTGCTACTTCGCCGCGGTGGCGCTGACCTCGGTGGCGCTGGCCACCCTGGTCACCATCGGCACCGCGCCCGTCATCGTGCTCGGCGTGTACCGGGTCACCGGGCGCCGGGCCGGTCGGCTCGCGCCCGTCGCGGCTTGCCTGGCCCTGGCCGGCCTCGGCCTGCTGGTCGGCCTGCCGTCGGGTTTCCCTGAGACTGCGGTCCTGGCCAGCGCGGGCATGGCGGTACTCGCGGCGGCCGGTTTCGCCGCTCTGACCCTGACCGGTGCCCGGCCCGTGCCCGGCCTGGACGATCTGACCGTGACCGGGTTCGGTTTCACCTTGGGCGGTCTAGTCCTGCTGCCGGTGGCCGCCGCCCTCGGCGGGCTGAGCTTCCGGCCCGGGCCCGAGGCGATCGGGTTGCTCATAGCGCTCGCCACCGGCCCGACCGCGGTGGCGTACACGCTCTACTTCCGGGGCCTGCGCCACGCAGCGGCCAGCACTGCCGCCCTGCTGGCCCTGCTCGAGCCGCTGACCGGCACCGTCCTAGCCGCGCTCGTCCTCGGCCAGCGGCTGAGCGCAACCGGGATCGCCGGGGCGGCCACCCTGCTGGCCGCGGTAGTCGTCACCGTCCGCGGATCCGGGGCGGCCGCGCCCGGCGTTCCAGACCAGCCCGAGCCCGAGCCGGACCAGCCCGGGCCGGACCAGCCCGAGCCGGATCAGCTGGCCTGCCGATAACGGTCCAGGATCTCGGCGTGCAGCGCGGGCGCGGACGCATCGGCCGCCGCCAGGAGGGACGGGACCATTCCGCGCCTGACGGCGGTCAGCGCGAGCGCGATGTGCTGGACGCCGATGTTCGGATCCTGAAGCGCGCGCGTCTCTCGGAGGGTCAGTTCCAGGATTTGCTTGGCCACCGGGGTGAACGGGATGTGGCCGTCCTGCGGACCGCCGCCCGCCTGGCAGCGACCGGCGGCGGTCTCCGGAGACCTGGACGAGCGCGGCGGGGTGGTGGTGACCGCCCGGTCGGTGCGGAACCGGCGCCGGCGCCGGCGCAGCCCGGGCGGCAGCGCCCGGCGCGGGTCGAGCCTGAACCGGTGTGCTCTCGATGAGCCGCGCCTGCCCTTCAGCCTGCGCTGAACCATCAGGTCGGCCTCGGCCATGGCGTTCGGTCCGAACGTCGCCTCGATCCGGTCCCGGACCGCGTCCAGGTCGATTCCGATCGAGGCCAGCGCCTCCCGGTCGAGGCCGCCCAACGGCACGCCCCCGGACCTGGCGCCGCGCCCCAGCCCGATCCGGCGGACGATCTCTGTTTCGACATACTCGGGCGTGATGCCGTGTGCGCCCAGGACCGCGCTGGCCGGCTGGCCGGCCGACACCACGGAGAGCAGGATGTGCTCGCCGCCGATGAAGTTGTGCCCGAGCCGGCGGGCGTGGTGCTGGGCGTGGACCACGGTGGCGCGGGCGTCCGGCGTGAAGCGTTCGAACATCATGGCCTCCCGAGGCGCCGGCCATACTTGCGGTGCACGGTCTGCTTGGTAACGCCAAGCCGCTCCGCGATCTCCTGCCAGGACCAGCCCCGCTCCCGTGCGTTCTGGACCTGGAGGATCTCGAGTCGTTCGGCGAGGGCTCGCAGCGCCGCCACGGCGCGCAGGCCGGTGTCGGGATCGTTGCTCGCGGCGCCTTCGGCGATTTCTAGCACTGGTTCCATGAGCGTCAGCTTATGCTGACGACTGGATCGCGTCAACATAAGCTGACGATGCGGCTACTCCAGAGCCAGGGCAGCGAGCAACTCGCGCTCACGTCCGGCGCTTAGCCCCGCACGCCGCGGCCGGTCCAAGCCCTGCTCGCGTTCCCAGGCCAGCACGTCGGCGAGCAGCTCACGGCGCGGGCGGTGGCGCAGCCCCGCGGTTCGCGCGGCCGCGCCACTGCGGGCGGAGAAACCTTCCCAGCCCGGCTCGCACACCCACATCGGCAGCGACTCCGGGCCCATCCACTGCTCGACGCCCTGTTCGACCAGCCACGCGGGGTCAGCCTCGACCACCGGGCCGGTGTGCCCGCCTACCGCCCGGGCCTGCTCGAGCCAATCGCCGAACGGC
>Ga0208240_1000044_pt1 | contig 11156 bp, 10 predicted proteins | sample MicForSoilPHH6_O_FD_188034 | JGI IMG/M metagenome (GOLD analysis project Ga0208240, IMG submission 188034) | Forest soil microbial communities from Harvard Forest Long Term Ecological Research site in Petersham, Massachusetts, USA - MetaG HF041... | ecosystem: Environmental > Terrestrial > Soil... | reverse complement strand
CCGAGGGCCGCCACGTAGCAGGCCAGCATGACGCCCAGCGCTGGCACGAGCCTCAGCCGCATAACCGGGCCGGACAGCAGTCGGCCGGCCAGGACGGCCCCCAGAGGCAGCACCGCGACGATCTGCCGGAAGGTGTACACGGCTCCCGGCAGCCTGCTGAACGCGAAGGCGGCCAAGTTGATGATGATCGCGACCGTCAGCACCTGGACAACGAGATCGTCAAGCCGGAAGAAGCGCCAGATCGCGAGCCCGAACGCCCATACGGCCATTGCCAGGCCGACCAGATGCACCGCCGCAAAGGCCGCTGCCACTCCCGGATGCAGGCCGGAGAAGTCAGCACCGTACAGCACGAGCACCCCGTCGGCCGTGAGCCTGAGATGGGCCGGGACTGTGCTCAGTATGGCCGGGAGGGTAGGCAGCCCGATGGGCATGTAACCGCCGAGGTGATGAATGACGTGGACCGCGAGCTGAGCCGCGTACACCGAGGCGGCGGCCGCCACCGCTAGTGCCGCCTCGTACCACAATGAGGTCAGCGGCTTACGGCGCACCAGCCCGTGGCAGATCCGCAGAACGCAGACCAGCATCAGCGGCGCGATCGCAACGAGCAGGGCGATGCTGTCGGAGATCTGTACCCACGCCAGCATCACCGTGATGACCAGCGGCACGTACCAGCGCCGTGGCGCCCGGTCCAGGACCAGCCAGGTGGCCAGGAGCGGCACCTCTGTACCCGTATGATCGGCCCCCAGGAGCACGATGGATGCCCCGAAGTGAAGCTGCGGCGCGATCATGATCCCGGACGCGATCAACACGCGGACCAGCGCCTGCCGGCCTCTCGCCCGCCCCTTGGCCAGCAGGCCCGCGAGCAGCACGAGCAGCGTATAGGTAAACGCAGCCGCCACATGGACCACGTCGGGTCCAAGCCCGCGGATCAACTCCACGCCCATGTACTCGGGCAGTTCGGTGGTGTAGAAGGACACATCCCCCACCGTCCAGCCGCGCAGCAGCGGGTCGCCGTGCAGCATGGCCCATGCCTGCAGCGCGTTCGCCGCCCCATCGGACGTGACCGCTTGCGTCTCGGAAAGCCACCGGTAGCAGAAGAACAGCGTGACCCCTGCCGTCACGTAGGCGGCCACCCAAGCCCACCAGGCGAGCTTCCGCTTCGTCCGTGCCGGGGACGCCTCTGCGGTGCCCGGCTCGCCCGCCACTTCCGCCGTAGGCTGCTCCATACGGTCCTCCGTCAATGATCCTGGTTGGCCATTCTTCCGCCTGCAACCGCCGGGCCGATACCGGCTGCAAGCCTTCACGCATCCGCAACATCCGGGCGAGCACTACCAGCACTGGTCACGATGGCGACGCCACCACCAAGCCCAGGCCCGGCAGTCCCACTACCAGCGCAGGCTCACGAACCAGCCGCTGCCGATGAGGTGCTAACCGGCTGCGCCTCATCAGGCGTCAGCGCCAGGCTGGCAGAGGCGGTCAGTCCGGGTTCAGGTACTGACCGCCCCACGTCTGCGGGTCTGTGTCCGATAGCGTCTCGGTGAACGTCCACCGATGACCGGCGAAGTCCTCGGCGCCATACTGCCGCTCGCCATACATGTAGTCCGCCGGCTCCGCCAGGATGATCGCGCCATGTGCCCGGGCGCGCTCGCAGTGAGACCGCGCGTCCGGGACCCGCACCATCACGTACTGGGCCACCGCCTCGCGACTCGGCGGGCGGTGGTAGCCGCCTGGCTCGGCCACGATCACGGCCCCGTCGCCGACCCTCAGCTGAGACCGGTGGTTCTCGCCGATCCGTAGCCGCTCGACAAACCCGAATGCCGCAGTCAGCCAGGCAACCGCCTCGCGGACGTCCGGATAGATCAGAACCGGGATGACCGTGGCCGCTGGGACCGAGCGGTTGACCTTCATTCCGCCAGGCTAACGACATGCACGCCGGCAGGCCACGGACCGCAGGGAAGCACTCGTCTAGATCGCATCACGTGCCCACACCGGACAAGATCTCGGGCTGCGGCTGTAGTACTAGGGCCCGCGAGTGGGCTAGGGCGCGACCGCTGCTTCGGGTAGGACGCGGTGCAGCACGCCGGTGTCGCCCCTGATTTGGAGGCCGCGACCTGCTGCCTCGGCGGCGGTGAGCCGGCCGGCGAGCAGGGCGAGGATCAGCTGGGGTTCGCCTTGAAGGATGAGGTCGGGTGCCGCGGCCGTGCCGAGCCGGGTGTGAGCCGAGCCGCCGGATATCTCGATGACCGTGGGACCGCTGGCCGTGCGGAGCTCGATCGATACCGGCGGTCCGCCGGGATCGCGGTCGTCCAGGAAGAACGAGACCGGGAACGTGAACCAGTGGCCGCGGAACTCGTCGCTATCGGCAGGCTCGATCATGTACCTGACCCCCCACCGGCCGATGGCGTCCAGGACCGGCAACAGATCTGCGCCTGATTCGGTCAAATGGAACAGCGTCGTGGCGATGGGAGGCGGGGCGTCTTCCCGCCGGATCAGGCCTGCCGACTCGAGCTCGCGAATCCGGTCAGAGAGCAAGTTGGTCGCGATTCCTGGCAGCCCGTTCCTTAGGTCGGTATAGCGGCACGCGCCGCGGATCAGGAGCTCCCGGATGATCAGGAGGGTCCACCTGTCGCCCACGACGTCGAGCGCCTTGGCGATCGAGCAGTACTGACCGTAACTACGCATGACTCGAGGCTAGCCGACCTCTGGTTGATATCCAAGTTTAATTGATTGACTTTCTCAAGCTCTGCTTTGAGTATCTCAACCATGAGATCCAAACCAATGATCCTCGTCGCGCTGCTGCTCGCGGCGTTCCTGGTCAACCTGGACACGACGCTGGTGAACGTGGCGCTGCCCGCCATGGTCCGCCAGCTCCATGCCACCACCACCCAGCTGCAGTGGGTCGTCGACTCTTACAACCTGGTCTTCGCCGCTCTGCTCCTCACCTTCGGCAGCCTGTCTGACCGGTTCGGCCGGAAGGGCATGCTGATGGCCGGACTTGCCGTCGTGGGAACCGCCAGCTTGGTCGGCGGTTTCACGACCGACCCGGCGCAGCTCATCGCGGCCAGGTCCGTGATGGGGCTGGGCGCCGCTATGACCTTCCCCGCGACGCTCTCGCTGATCTCCAACGTCTTTACCGAGCGAAAGGAACGGGCCCGCGCGATCGGCCTGTGGGGCGCGATCGCGGGCGTAGCCATCGCGATGGGACCGATCGTGGGCGGCTGGCTCCTCGAGCGCTTCAGCTGGGCCAGCATCTTCATCGCCATGGCACCGGTCGCGGCGGCCGCTGTGATCCTGGCGGCGCTCGCCGTCCCTACGTCCAAGGAACCGGAGGCGGCAGTTCCTGACCTGCCCGGCCTAGCGCTCTCATCAGCAACCATGGCGCTGCTGGTCTTCACCATCATCGAGGCGCCGACTCACGGGTGGACAGCCGCGCGCACCCTAGCCGGCTTTGCCGGCTCGGCGGTCCTGCTCGCCGCGTTCATCGTGCGCGAGCGGCGCGCCGCGCACCCGATGCTCGATGTGCAGCTCTTCCGGAACATGCGGTTCAGCGCCGCCAGCGGCGCCGTCACGGTCTCGTTCTTCACCCTGTTCGGCTTCATCTTCCTGATCACCCAGTACTTCCAGTTCGTCCGGGGCTACGGACCGCTCTCCACTGGAGTACGCCTGCTCCCGGTCGCGCTGTCGGTGGGCGCTGGATCGGTCGCCGGGACACAGATCGCCCTGCGGGCCGGGACCAAGCTCATCGTCACCGCGGGTCTGGTTGCTATGGCCGGGTTCTACGGCTGGGTGGCGGCCACGACCAGCGCCACGCTCAGCTACGGTGTCATCTCGGTCCAGATGGTGGTGTACGGGCTAGGCATGGGCCTGACCTCGGCGCCCGCCACCGAGTCCATCATGGGCGCGATCTCGGCGGCCAAGGCAGGCGTCGGCTCGGCCGTAAACGACTCCACCAGGCTCCTCGGCGGCACACTCGGAGTGGCGGTGATCGGCAGCGTGTACGCATCGGTCTACGGATCGCGGCTCACCGCCACCATGCCGGTACACGTCCAGGGCTCGCTCGAGTCGATCGCCCACCAGTCCGTCGGGGCCGCGTACGGGGCCGCCGGCAAGATCGCGGCCCTCGGCCATCCGGTCCTCGGACAGGCTCTGCTGCATGCGTCCACCAACGCATTCCTGCGTGGCTTTACCGTCGCCTCTCTCGTCGCGGGAGGCGTGGCCGCGGCCGGTGCCTTGCTAGCAGTGGTGTTTCTGCCCGCACAGCCCGCACAGCCCGCGAAGCCGATGGCCGACCAGGCAGAAACGGCCGTATGGGCACACGAGGCCGAGGCCCAGGGCGACCCCGCCTCAGCTATCCAGTGATCCCCCGCACCGGACGACGAAGCAGGACCTTGACCAGCCGCAGACAGCACCGGAGCACCCCGAGATCAACAACCACGGCAATGTCGGCCATGGAGGTGCCGGTGATGAGCCCCGTCAGCTGGGAGCACCAGGTCCTGGATTCCATCCAGAGCGCCCTCGGCCATACCGACCCCAAGCTCGCCTCGCTGCTAGCTACGTTCACCCGCCTGGCAGCAAGCGAAGAGATGCCGGCGCACGAGAAGGTACGGTCACCTCTGGGCCACCCGCCGCGCCGCCACCGGTCACGCCCGCGCCGAGGGAAAGCGCCGCACCGCGACCGCAGTCTCCAGCAAGCCGTGATTCTGATCTGGCTCATTACCTCTATCGCAATGATCACCGTCGCGGTGATTCTCAGCCGCGGCGGTCCAGCCTCATGTCCCCAGGCATTTGGTATGTGCGGAGGCTAGGTGTGCGCCCGACCGTGACTCGAGCACGGGACCTACTGCTTAGGGCTCGCTTCGTGGTCGGCCTCCGACGCAGTGCAGCAAGGGTCCGGCCGAGGGACATGAGGTATTCGCGGGCGGCCCCGGTGGGTCGCGTCATCCAGCTGCTCTATGGTGCCAGAGCCGACGTTCGCCGCCTTGGCCCGTCGGCTGAATTCCACGGCGTGCCTACCATCTCGAGCGGCAGCCCGGCCCTTTCCGACACGGCGACCTTGGTCTATGGCCGCGCACGGGCCTCCTCCGCGGGGCGGCTGTGAGACCTGCTGTTCGCAATGGGTCGTTCTCCGGTCGGCCGCTCCTGCCACGATGATGCTGGTCGGGGCTGACGGGTGCGGGCCGATTGGGACGCCAACCGGCGCAGGTTGGGCGGCGGCGTCGTAGCGGGGCAACGGGTCCGGTCTCAGGCGCGTACGGGCGGCCTGTTGAGGTGACTGAGGAGCGCGGCAACGAGGTCTAGGGCGGTGTCTATCTCGGGCTCGGTCCCACCGAGCAGGGGGGCGTAGAGGTGGGCGTCGCACATTCGGACGATGGCTTGGCTGAGCGTGGTGGCGGGCAGCGATGCTTCGAGCCGGCCGGAGGTGGCCTCGGTTTGCAGCATCTCAGCGATCAGTTTCGCGGCGATCTGCTCGACGGCGCCGGGCAGTAGCGCGAGCCGGATGAACACTAGGGGCTCACGCTTGCAAAGCACCTGTAGCGGTTCGGCGTCGATAACGGCGTGCATGAACCGGTTGATGACGTCGAGGACCAGGTCAACGCCGCCTTCGGCGGTGGCGCCAGCGGCCGCGCGGCGGAACGTGCGCTCGGTGGCCTCGGCCAGCACGACCCCCAGCAGGTCGTCGCGATTGCCGACCAGCCGGTAGAGCGTCGAGCGCCCGATGCCGAGTTGGGCGGCCAGCGCGGACATGTCCACCGCCTCGCCGCGCAAGTAGGCCTGGGTTGCAGCGTTGATGACAGCGCGGCGGGTCAGCGCCGTTCCCAGCCGCGCACCGTCGGCCGCGCGCGGAGGGGTTCCGGTGTTCCTTACCCCGGTATCACGCATGGGACATTGCCATCATGTGTCCTATAGTGGCACACTAAGTCCTACTGTTTCACTAGCTGGAGCTGGCGATGCGGGTCGAGACGGTGCGCGGCGCGATGGCCGTGTATGGGCGGGGCACCACCATCGACCGGATCAAGGACATCATCATTCGTGGCGGCGAGAACGTTTCCAGCATCAAGGTCGAATCCGCACTGCTTGCCACACCCGGCGCCGCGGAAGCCGCGGTGATCGCCGTTCCCGATGACGTGATGGGCGAGAAGGTCGGCGCCGTCCTGTTCGGCGGGGCAGAGACAATGGACGTGCGACAAGTACTCGCGCACTGCCGCGAGCAGTTGCCCGACCTCAAGATCCCCCAGTACATCGTGGTTTCCGGCGGGCCGTTGCCGCGCAACCCCGGCGGTAAGCTCCTCAAGGCACAATCGCGCAAGAGTGTTGAGTGGGGTGCCCCGCTGTGACGGCAAGCGAAACGGAACCGGCGAGCGAGGAGTTCCTCGCGAACAGCCGGGCCGGCGCCGGCTTTGAGGCCGTACTGGCGAACGCGGCGGTTGGCGGATTCGGCGGACTGTTCCCGTCGGCCGAACTCGGCCGACTCGCGAAAGCCATGGTGCGCAGCCCGAAGCCGGTCGCCAGGCGCGTCATCGACCTGGCCGCGCGGCTGGGGCAGGTCGGCATCGGCGTGCAGGATCCACCCGGCGCGCGCGACCGCCGCTTCGCCGACCGTGCGTGGGCAGGCAATCCCGCCCTGCAGCGGCTTGCCCTCGGGTACCTGGCCACCTGCGATGCCGCATTCGGGATCCTCGAGGACGCTGACGTGGACTGGCGCACCCGGGAGCGGCTCCGACTGACCTTCGACAACGTCACAGCTGCGCTCGCGCCCACGAACGACCTGCTCACCAACCCTGACAGCTGGAAGGAGGTCATCGACACCGGGGGCCAGAGCCTGCGGGCCGGCCTCGGCAATCTGCTCACCGACCTGCACTCGCCGGCCAAGTTGCCCACCAGCGTCGACAAGTCGGCCTTCGAACTCGGGCGCAACCTCGCCGCCACCGCAGGACAGGTCGTGCGCAAGGCCCGGATCTACGAGCTCATCCAGTACCAGCCCCGCGCCGATAAGGTCGACGCGGTCCCGCTCCTCGTCATCCCGTCGCCGGTCAACAAGTACTACCTGCTCGACCTCGAACCCGAGCAGTCGGTTGCCCGCGCGGAACTCGACGCCGGGCGCCAGGTCTTCGTCGCGTCCTGGGTCAATCCCGACGCCAGCCACGCTGACGTCGGATTCGACGAGTACGTGATCGGCATCGTCGAGATGCTCGACACCGTCGCCGCCATCAGCGGATCCGACGCGAGCCACCTGCTCGGCCTGTGCGGCGGAGGAGTGCTGGCGTTCCTCGCCGCGGCGTATCTCGCCGCGATCGGGCGTGAGCGATCGCTCGCCTCGCTGACCGTCGCGATCGCGGTTCTCGACTATAACCGCGGCCCGTCGGCGATGGCCTTCCTCGACCGCAAGGGGGCCGAGCGGGCGATGCGCCGAGCGACCGAACACGGCTTCTTCGACGCCCGAGACGCAGCCCGGGCCTTCGCGCTGATCCGGCCGATCGAAGGCATCTGGAACATCGCCGTGCACAACTACCTGCTCGGCAAGCAGCCACCGGCGATGGGGTTGCTCTACTGGGCCGCCGACCAGACCAACATGGCCACGAAGTTCGGCGGCCAGATGATGCAGGCCGCGCTGGAGAACAGCCTGACCCGCCCCGGCGGGGTGACCGTCGGCGGCGTCCCGATCGACCCGTCCCAGATCACCGTCGATACCTACGTACTGGGCGCCTCCACCGACCACATCTCACCATGGCAGGACTGCTATCGGACCATCGCCATGATCGGCGGCGACGCGACGTTCGTCCTCGCGAGGGGCGGCCACGCGATTGTGATAGCCAAGGGACCGGGCAGCCCGCGGGCCAGCTACCGCACCGGAGCGATCCAGGGCTCCGATCCCGCCGAGTGGCTCGCGAGCTCGGTCGACCACACCGGCAGCTGGTGGGAGCACTGGAACGACTGGATCGAGAAGCGCACCCCGGACAAGAAGCCGGCCCCGACGCGCCTCGGCAACGAAGACTGTCCACCTCTTGGCGATGCACCGGGAGAGTACGTAAAACGGCTGGTCACGTGAGGGACAGCGATCTGGTCGGCCTCGACCTCGCCCGTCTCGCCAGCTGGCTATCGACCGCCGTGCACCGAACTAGGACAGACCTGACCGCGCGGCTGGCCTCCATGAATCGCCCCCAGCAGCGCGGTGAGCATGGCGCCGGTCCTGCCCGTGCATGACCAGGGAGAGGACTCCGGATGATTCCTGTACTCGATAGCTTCCGTCTCGACGGGCGCGTGGCGATCGTGACCGGCGCGTCGGGCGGGCTCGGAGTCCAGTTCGCGCAGGCCCTCGCCCAGGCAGGCGCGGACGTCGTGCTCGGCGCCCGGCGTGAAGACCGCCTCGAGCAAACGCGCAGGCTGGTGGAGGCCGAAGGCCGACGCGGTCTGGCCGTCCGGGCCGACGTCACCAATCCGGAGGACTGCACCGCCCTCGCAAGCGCGGCCATGAGCGCGTTCGGCCGGATAGACGTGCTGGTAAACAACGCTGGCGTGGGCACCGCCGTCCCCGCGCTGAAGGAAACCCCCGAACAGTTCCGTTCCGTGGTCGACCTCAACCTCAACGGCAGTTACTGGATGGCGCAGGCATGCGCGCGGGTGATGCAGCCTGGCAGTTCGATCATCAACATCAGCAGCGTTCTTGCGCTCACGAGTATGGGCTTGCCGCAGGCCGCCTACACCGCGAGCAAGGCCGGCGTGATTGGCCTGACCCGAGACCTGGCGCAGCAATGGACCAGCCGCAAAGGCATCAGGGTCAATGCGATCGCGCCAGGACACTTCGAATCCGAGATGAGCGGCCAGTTCGACGAACGCGCACGCGCGGCGGTGGTTGCGCGCGCACTGGTAGGCCGCCTGGGCGAGCCGGGAGAACTCAACGGGGCGCTGATATTCCTCGCCAGCCCCGCCAGCAGCTATGTCACCGGCATCGTCCTGCCGGTCGACGGCGGAACGTTGCTCACCTGATGGCGAAGACATACCAGCCGACTCGCGCGCCGAACAAGGCGCTGTACCTCACCGACTACGCCCGTTCCGCCTGGGACATCGGGGCGTTGTCGGCCACGCTGCCCGCGCTGGCCCGAGCACCCCGCGGAGATGGCCACGCCGTGCTGGTCATTCCCGGCCTGGGGGCCAGCGACATGTCCACGCTGATACTACGCCGCTTCCTCAGCACGCTCGGATACGCGACCTACGGCTGGGAACTCGGGCGCAACATCGGGCCCACTGCGCGAGTCGTCAGCGGCCTGCCCGAACGCCTGCACGAGTTCCGCGCGCGCCACGACGGCCCGGTGAGCGTGATCGGCTGGAGTCTCGGCGGCATCTTCGCCCGTCAACTCGGGCGGCGTCATCCCGACGTCATACGCCAGGTGATCACGCTAGCGAGCCCGATCCGGCTCAAGGATCACGCGCACAGCAACGCCCGGCGCGCGTACAAGTTGCTCGAGAAGCGGCACACCGAAACGATCCAACTGCCTTTGGAGGCGTGCCTGGGGCCGCTGCCCGTCCCAGCTACCTCCGTCTACACGCGTCTGGACGGCATCGTCGCCTGGCGGGCCTGCCTAGACCGGCCCTCCCACCACGCAGAGAACGTCGAGGTCTACGCGAGCCACTTCGGTATCGGCAACCATCCTGCCGCACTATGGGTCATTGCCGACCGATTGGCTCAGGCGCCCGGCAAATGGGCGCCCTTCCGTCCCCCGCCCCCGTGGCGTCGCGCGTACCCCACCCCGATCGCGACCGACCCGCTAGACCCATCATGACCGAGTTCCCCGGCCAGCTGGCCGACCCCGGCAGGTACCTGCGCGGCCAACGAGAACTCGCGGACGTGTCGAGGAACACGCTTGTTCGGCTCGCTAGAATTTCCGAGAGCTACTTGACGCAGGTCGAGAAGGGGCCGGGAGCAGCCGACCCCTGAGGCGTTATCAGCCCATCACATTGTTCGCGCTCTCCGCATGGGGCTGGCGAAGGCGTGAGTAGTGCCCGAGGTTTATTTCGTTCTTGGTGAAGTGTCCGCTAAACAGAACCGGATCCGAGTCGTGATCGTGTCCGTTTTCGCAAGCGTGTACCAGGGCCGCCATAAAACGGCCGGCGACAGGAGCGTTTTTGAACTGGTTGCCGCTCGTGCCAATGGCCACATAGAACCCAGCCAATGAAGTACGGTCGTAGACCGGGATCCAGTCGTCGGCCACGTCGTATAGTGCGGCGAAACCAACGGGACGGGGCGGGATGCCCAGAGATGGGATTCTTCGTGCCAGGCGGAGTACCTGCGAATCCCACGCCTGCTCGGTGGGCTGGACCTCGAAAGCATCCGGGTCGTCTATCCAGTGGAGGGCATCGCATGCTGGCTCCGCGCTTCCGACGATAAGCTGCCCGCCGAAGTGAGATCTGAAGTATGTGCCTAGGTCTCCGTCCGTGACAACGGGACCCAGCTCGCCTCGCGCATAGCCGGCCGGTGCAGGCACGGAATGGACTTCCTGCCGCAGTGGGCGGGTTCGGATTCGGAATTCTCCGGTGACGCCCGCAAGAGCGTTAACCTGACCGGAGTACGGGCCCGCCGCATTGACCACGACGGGAGATTGAATCACGCTTCCTGAGCGCAGCCTTATGCCCTGGACCCGCGCATTCTTCTGGAGGATCCCCACCACCTGTTCGCGGAGCTGAACTTCGGTCCCCCGCCGCTGCGCCGCGGCCATGAGGTTCCTCGCCGCCAGCTGCGGATCGTCGATGAACCCGCCGTCGGGCGTGTAGTAGGCGCCGAGTTCGCCGTCGGCATCCGCCCAGAATGCGGCGTCCGTGACCGGCTTGGGCGGAGCGTACCGTCCGGGATCCATACCCGGCACCCGCTGCCGGATGGTCTCAGCGTCCCAGCACTCGTACGGGACACCGACACGGTCAAAGAGAGGCAGCACCCGCTCACGCTCGGTACTGCCATCAAGGACCAGGCAACCTGTCTTGATAAACCTGGCCAGGGATTCCTCAGGACGGCTGCCCAGATATTCGGGCCAGCTCTCCCAGCTGAACTCGGATTCCCAGGAAGCGGCCACGCCCTCGAAGGTCGAGTAGTGAAAGCGGACGATGCTTGAGGACGAGCTGGTAGAGCCCGAACCGACACCGCCCAGCCGGTCGATAGCCACAAC
>Ga0208240_1000043_pt1 | contig 11190 bp, 8 predicted proteins | sample MicForSoilPHH6_O_FD_188034 | JGI IMG/M metagenome (GOLD analysis project Ga0208240, IMG submission 188034) | Forest soil microbial communities from Harvard Forest Long Term Ecological Research site in Petersham, Massachusetts, USA - MetaG HF041... | ecosystem: Environmental > Terrestrial > Soil >... | reverse complement strand
GAGCTGGACCGCCGCGGGCGACAGGAGTCCGGGTAGCACGGATGGCTGGGACATGACAACATCGTCCCCCCGGCCCGGATAGCCGCGTTGCCAGGGGCCGACGGCGGCTGGCAGCATGGCGGCGTGGACTACGTACTGGCCCAGGTGAACGTCGCGCGGCTGCGGGCCCCGCTGGACAGTCCGATGCTCGCGGACTTCGTCGCCGACCTCGACCCTGTGAACGCGACGGCGGATGCGACGCCTGGCTTCATCTGGCGCCTGCAGACCGAGGACGGCAACGCCACCTCGGTCCGCGCGTTCGAGTGGGACGCGGCCGGGAGCGCCGGGGTCCTGGTCAACATGTCGGTGTGGGAATCGGTCGAGGCGCTAGCCGGGTTCGTCTACTCCGATACGCACCGTCAGGTACTGCGGCGCCGCCGCCGCTGGTTCGAGCCGATGGCCGAGGCCTACACCGCCCTGTGGTGGATACCGCGCGGCCACATCCCGACCACGCAGGAGGCCGAGGAGCGGGTGCTGCACCTGCGCGAGTTCGGCCCCGCGCCGCACTCCTTCACGCTCAGGGAGCACTTTCCGCCGCCCGACGTGATCTCCTCCGGGCCGCTGCACAGCCCGGAGGAGTGGACCTGCCCGGCCTGATCCGGGCGGCTCGCGGTCCGCTGATCAGGCCGATATGGCCGGCCCGGCCTCGACCTCCGGCTCCCGGCCTCCCGCCTGATTTTCCACCTGCCCGACCGGAGGCGTGCTCCGGCTGACCAACGGCCCGGGGCGGAACAGGATCGCGGCGACGATCGAACCGCCGACCAGGATGCCGGCGGTCCACCAGAACGCGGTGTCGTAGCCGTGCGCGAGCGCGAGCCCGGTCAGCGCCTGGCGTCCGATGAGCCGGGCCGACACGATGTGCGCGGCGATGTACGACGTGACGGCGCTGGCGAAGATGGTGTTGAGCAGCGAGGTGCCGATGGAGGCGCCAAGCTGCTGGCCCACGGTGACGGTCGCCGACGCGACCCCCGCGTCCTGCGGGGCCACGCCGTAGGTGCCGGTATTGATGGACGGCGCGATCACCATGCCGAGGCCGATACCGGTCAGAATGAGCGGGCCGAGCACCCCGGTGACATAGGCGGTGTGCGGTCCCAGCTGAGCAAGCCAGACCGCCGCGCCCGCAGCGACCAGCATCCCGGTCGCGACCAGGGGCTTGGGCCCGACCCGGGGCATGAGCACGATGGTGGACAAGTTGGCCGCGACCGCGATGCCGCCGGTAATGGGCAGGAACGCGAAGCCGGTGACGACCGGCGAGTAGCCCAGCGTCTGCTGCAGGTAGTAGGTCAGGAACAAGAAAGTCCCGAACATGCCGGACGCGGCGATGAGCATCGACAAGTAGGCGCCGCCGCGGTTGCGGTCAAGCACCACGCGGGGCGGCAGCAGCGGATTCGGGGCGCGGCCCTGCCAGAACGCGAACAGGATCAGAAGGACCACGCCGGCGGCCACGAAACCCCACGTGGACGGCGTGCTCCAGTCATGCGTAGCCGCGTTAGAGAATCCGTAGACCAGGCAGAACAAGCCACTGGACACCATCACCACGCCCGGAATGTCCAGCTTCGGCTTGACCTGGGACGGATACCGCGGCAGCAGCAGCGCTCCCCCGACGAAGGCCACGCCGGCGAAGACCAGGTTGATATACAGCGTCCAGCGCCAGGACAAGTACTCGGTCAGGGTGCCGCCGAGCAGCAGGCCGACCGCGCTGCCGCCCGCGGCGATCGCGCCGTAGATGCCGAATGCCTTGCCGCGGTCCTTCGGGTCGGTGAACGTGGTGGTCAGCACCGAAAGCGCCGACGGCACCAAGATTGCCGCGAACACGCCCTGGCAGGCCCGCGCGGTCACGAGCATGGTGAAGTTCACCGAGGCGCCGCCGATGGCCGAGACGCCCGCGAAGCCGGCCAGGCCGATCAGGAACGTTACCTTGCGGCCGAGCAGGTCGGCCAGCCTGCCGCCCAGCAGCAGCAGGCTGCCGAACGCCAGCGAATAAGCGGTGACCACCCATTGCCGGTCCACCGTGGTGAAGTGCAGGGCGTGCTGCGCGGACGGCAGCGCGATGTTCATCACCGTCAGGTCGAGGATGACCATGAGCTGCGCGATGGCGATCACGCCGAGGATGAGCCAGCGCCGGTCCGGGGCGCTGCTGGCGGTGTTGACATCAGTCATGAGCTTCACCAATCTGGAGGTGTCATCTCCGCTTAAGACACAGTAACATGAAACGGAGAACCTGTCTCCGCTTTTTTAGGAGGTTGACGTGGCGCAGCGCTCCGGAGACCGCACCGGACGGGACCCCGAGCCGTGCGCCGCGCCGGTCCGCCCGCTACGGCGTGACGCCGCGCGGAACCGGCAGCGCGTGCTCAAGGCGGCCTCGGAGGTCTTTACCGAGCGCGGCCTGGACGTCAGCCTGGACGAGGTGGCACGGCGCGCCGGCGTCGGGGTGGGGACCGTCTACCGGCGGTTCGGTACCAAGGAGGACCTGGTCGAAGCGCTGTTCGTGGACCGTATCGAGGCGGTAGCGGCCCTGGCCGAGGACGCTGCCGAGGCACCCGATCCGTGGTCCGGCCTGGCGCACTTCATGGAGCAAGCGGCCGAGATGCTGGCCGGCGATAGCGGCCTGCGGCAGCTGCTGATGTTCGCCACCTACGGCGGGGATAGGGTCTGGTACGCCCGGCAGCGCAACGCTCCCGTGGTGACCAAGCTGGTCGAGCGCGTGCAAGCCGCGGGCCAGCTCAGATCCGACCTCCGGCCGACCGACATCCCGTTCATCCTGTTCATGCTGGCCGAGGCCGCGCAGTTCGGACGCGGGGTCAGGCCCGAGATCTGGCGCCGGTATCTCACCCTCGTCCTCGACGGCCTGCGCCCGGAGCGAGAGGGTGTCACCCCGTTCCCTGTCGCCGCGCTGCGGCCTGACGAGATGGAGATGACCATGCGGCAGAGCGTCCCGCGGCATCACTGACGTTTCTCATCGCCTGCGAACCCGGCCCGGCCCGGCCGGGCCTATAAATTGCATTTGCAAGTGCGTGTACAAAGCGTTAATGAATACAATCCTGCAATCGTTAGCAGTACCTGTGCGTCATCACCCGGTCCGCCGCCTGTGACCGGTTGCCGCAGGTAGAAGGCCATTCATGGGCCGCTCGGCAGGCCCACTGCAGCGGCCGGACGACGTGCAGCCGACGCAAAAGCCAACACGCCACACCACATCCCGCGATGCGTGACATACCGGCGAAAAACCTTTAACATGGTCCTCTGCGCTTAAGGCGCTGGAGCCGACGGAATTACCTACCCCGCTCAACCGCGTTTCGTCGGCCGCTTTCCCGCTTACCAGATCATCTCCAGGAGACACCGCGCATGAATTTCGGCGACAGCGTGCAGGACGCCAGCCGATCAGGTCCCGACGACGTCACCGTGCCAGGTGCGGTCGGCGGCGACGGCGATAGCCATGAAGCGCGGTCGCTGCGAACGCAGAAGCCTCTCCAGGACATCCAGGACCTCATCGACAAGCTCGCCGCCGTGACCCAGTTGCTGCGCCACCCGGGGCGCAAGTCCGACGGCGCGCGGGTGCCCTAGGTCGCGAGATCCCGTAGCAGGCGCGCGCTGTCGGCCGGACTGAGGGCGGCCGCGCGCAGGAGCGCGAAGGCGCGGATGTACCGGGCCACGTCGGCCTGGCCTTCCAGGTAGACGCCGCCAGACAACGCCTCCAGGTACACGACGCCCAGGCTCGGCGCATCCGGAAACCTCAGGATGGCCAGGGATCCGCTGCCCCCACCGACGTGCGCGCCCGCCGAGAACGGCAGCACCTGGAGTGTGATCGCGGGCGCCTCGCCACTCAGCCGGGCCAGGTGGCCGATCTGCCCGGCCAGGACGCCGGCACCGCCGACCGCCTGGTGCAGGGCACCCTCGCCGAGCACCACGCTGATCCGCTGGCTCCCGCCCAGCATCGCCTGCCTGCGCACGGCCTTTGCCACCACGGCGTCCTCCCGCTGCTGGTCGGTCACGTAGCCGGGCTCGGCGGCGGCGATGGCGCGGGCATATTCATCGGTTTGCAGTAGGTCGGGTATGAGCTGCGCCTCGTAGGTCATGATCTCGGAGGCGGCCGACTCCATGATCACGTAATCCAGGTAGGCGTTGGACAAGGTGTCCGCGTAGGGGTGCCACCAGCTGTGCTGGCCGCCGCGGCTGGCGATGGACACCAGCGCGAGCTGCTCGCTCGGCGGCACGCCGTACTCGGTCAGCAGTTCACGCAGTTCCTTGGGCCGGATACCGCGCTGGCCGGTCTCGATCCGGCTGATCTTGGAACGGTCGCATTCGAGGACCCGGGCGGCGTCCTCGAGCGCGTAACCCACGTTCTCCCGGTACCGGCGCAGCGCGCCGCCCACCACACGGCGCCGCACGGGGGGATCTCCGGTCACGGTTCCTACCTTCCTGCGTTCTTCCGGCCGCATCTACGTGGTTTGTCGCACTTAATAGGAAACGTAGCATTTTAGGTAGTCCAATTGGGGTGACGACACGCCAGGCGTGCGTCCGGCGGTCAGCCACGGGTGGCGAGGCGGCGCCCGCGGCCCGGGCGGGTACGGTGTGGACGACTCTGGCGGCCCGCAAAGGCAGGGCCCCGTCAGCCGAGGATCGAGGAGCACGGCGATGACCGATCAGGCGGTCCGGGTGGAGCGGTCGGGAGCGGTCACCACCGTCTTTCTGCACCGGCCGGCGCGGCGTAACGCCGTCGACGGTCCCACGGCCGCCCAGCTCGCCGGGGCCTTCCGCGCCTTCGACACCGATCCGGGCGCCGCGGTGGCCGTGCTGCACGGAGAGGGCGGGGTCTTCTGCTCCGGCGCCGACCTGACCGCGCTGGGCACCGGGCGCGGCAACCGGGTGGCTCCCGGCGGCGACGGCCCGATGGGAATCAGCCGGCTGCGGCTGTCCAAGCCGGTCATCGCGGCGGTCGCCGGGTACGCGGTAGCCGGTGGCCTGGAGCTGGCCCTGTGGTGCGACCTGCGGATCGCCGACGAGACCGCCGTGTTCGGCGTCTTCTGCCGACGATGGGGAGTGCCGCTCATCGATGGCGGCACCGTGCGGCTGCCGCGGCTCATCGGGACCAGCCGGGCAATGGACATGATCTTGACCGGCCGCGCCGTGGACGCGGCCGAGGCGGCCGCCATCGGGCTGGCCAATCGTGTGGTCCCGGCCGGCCAGGTCCTGATCGCGGCCCAGGAACTCGCGGCCGAGCTCGCCTCATTCCCTCAGATCTGCCTGCGCAGCGACCGGGCCTCGGTGCTCGAGCAGGAAGGGCTGGACGAGACCGCCGCGCTGGCCGCGGAGTTCGCGCACGGGCAGACGGCTTTGCGAGCGGAGGCGGCGGCGGGCGCGGCCCGGTTCGCGGCAGGAGCGGGCCGGCACGGATCCTTCGGGTCCTGACCGCCCTAAGGGGCGCAGGCTCCTTCGGGTCCTGACCGCCCTAAGGGGCGCAGGCGGCTGAGGGCAGCCAGGATGCGGGTCTCTGAGACGGGGGTGAGGGTGCCCAGGGTCTGGGCGAACAGGCTGACCCGGAGTTCCTCCAGCATCCAGCGGACCTCGGTCACGTCCGGATCGTTGCGGCGGGTGGGGGGCAGGTCGGCCACGGCCTGCCGGTAGGCCTGCTCGACCCGCTGCGCGACCGCCATGTTGGCCGCGTCGCGGGCCGGGATCTCCGGCAGCTTGTCCAGCCGCCGCTCGATCCCGCGCAGGTAACGGGTCAGCTGCGGCAGCTGACGGTAGCCGGTGGCGGTCACGAAACCGGGGTAGATGAGCCGGGCCAGCTGCGCGCGCATGTCGGCCACGGCGGGCTGGACCGCGTCGGCCTTGGTATCGTCCAGCCTGGCCTGCGCCGCGTGGGCCAGCCGGAGCGCTGACTCCACGCGGGCGACCACGTCGGCGGTCACCTCGTGCAGGCCGGCCCGGACCGCGGCGGACAGCCGGCCGAAGCCTTCGCGGTCCCAGGCCGGGCCGCCCGCCTCGGCCATCAGGTAGTCGGCGGCGCAGTTCACGCAGTCGGCGAACATGGCGGCCACGCTGCCATGGGGATTGTGGCTGAGGGCCAGCTTGGCCGGGGTGGACAGGCGGTCCGCGATCGACTTGACCGGGGAGGGCGCGCCGATCAGGATCAGCCGCCGGGTCCCGGCCCACATAGCCGAACGCGCGGCGGCCTCGGTCTCGAACAGGCGCACGTCGACCGTGGTCCCCGCGTCGGCCAGGGCCGGGTAGGCCACGACGGTGCCCTCGCGGAACACCGTGGGCAGCGCGTCGAAGTCCCATGAGGTCAGGCCCGAGCGGGTAAGGCCAGCCGCCGCCCGGGACAGGACCGCGCGCAGTCGCGGCCGGAGCTCGCGCTGCAGCTCGGCGACGTCCTTCCCCTCGGCCAGCACGTGCTCCCCGTCCGTCACCCGGACCGTGATCCGCAGGTGCGGCGGCAGCTTAGACAGGTCCCAGGCGTCCCGCGGCACGGTCACGCCGCGCAGCGAACGCAGCTCGCGGGCCACCGCGTCGCGCAGGTCCCCGGTCGGCGGCCCGAGGCGGGCCACGACCTCGCGGGCCACGTCGGGCGCGGGCACCAGGTCACGGCGCAGCGACTTGGGCAGCGAGCGGATCATCTCGGTGACGAGCTCGGTCCGCAGCCCGGGTACCTGCCAGGAGAACTCGGCCGGGTTCACCTGGTTAAGCCTGCTCAGCGGGATGTCTACGGTAACGCCGTCGGTGTCGCTGCCGGGCTCGAAGGCGTAGGACAAGGGCAGCGTCTTGAGCGCCGCGGATTGCGAGGTCCAGATGTCGGGGTAGGAGTCCGTGCTGACCTGCGCGGCGTCCTCGCTGAGCAGGTCGTCCGGCTGGAACGTGAGCAGGCCTGGGTCGGCCCGGCGGGCCTGCTTCCACCAGGTGTCGAAGTGCTGGGCCGAGACCACCTCGGCCGGGATCCGCGCGTCGTAGAAGGCGAACAGCTCGTCCTCGCCCACGACCAGGCCGCGGCGGCGGACGCGGTGCTCAAGTTCGGAGGCCTCGTCGAGCAGCCGCCGGTTCTCGGCGAAGAACCTATGTGAGGTCTGCCAGTCCCCCTCGACCAGGGCGTGCCTGATGAACAGCTCCCGGGCCGCGGCCGGGTCGATGCGCCCGTAGCCGACCTTGCGGTCGGTCACGATCGGCACCCCGTACAGGGTGACCTTCTCCAGCGCGACGGCGCTGCCGCGTTTGCGCTCCCAGTGCGGCTCGCTGTAGCTGCGCTTGACCAAGTGCTGGGCCAGTGGCTCGACCCACTCGGGCTCGATGCTGGCCACGGTCCGGGCCCACAGTCGCGATGTCTCCACCAGCTCGGCGGCCACGATCCAGTCCGGCGCCTTCCGAACCAGGCTCGAGCCGGGGAAGATCGCGAACCTGGCGTTGCGCGCGCCCAGGTACTCGGCCCGAGGCCGCCGCCCGGAAGGTGCGCCGACCGATGCGGCCGGGCGCACCGGCTCGACCTTCATGCCGATCTGGGACAGCAGGCCAGCGAGCAGGGAGAGGTGAACCACGGTCCGTTCGGCTGAAGAAGAAGCGACCGCCACCCCGAGATCGCCGGCCAGCCTTTGCAACTGGCCCTGGAGGTCCTGCCACTCGCGGATCCGCAGGTAGTTCAGGTACTCGGCCCGGCACAGGCGGCGGAACGCCGACGAGGACAGCTCGCGCTGGCGTTCGGCCAGGTAGTCCCACAGGTTCAGGTAGGCGGTGAAGTCCGAGTCGGGGTCGGCGAACCGGCGGTGCTTGTCATCGGCGGACTGCTGGGCGTCGACGGGCCGCTCGCGCGGGTCCTGGATGGACAGCGCGGCGGCGATGATCAGCACCTCGCGGACACAGCCGTTGCGGTCGGCTTGCAGGATCATCCGGCCGATGCGGGGATCGACCGGCAGCCGGGCCAGCTTGCGTCCGAGGCCGGTGATCCGGCCGTCTTTGAACGCATTCAACTCGGCCAGCAGCGTCAGTCCGTCGGCGATGTTACGGGCGTCGGGCGGGTCGATGAACGGGAACTTCGGCACGTCGCCCAGGCCGATCGCGGCCATCTGCAAGATCACCGAGGCCAGATTGGTACGCAGGATCTCGGGGTCGGTGTACTCCGGCCGGGACTCGAAGTCGGCTTCGGAGTACAGCCGGATACAGATCCCGTCCGCGGTCCGGCCGCTGCGGCCCTTGCGCTGGTTGGCCGAGGCCTGGGAGATCGGCTCGATGGGCAGCCGCTGCACCTTGGTCCGGTAGCTGTACCGGGAGATCCGCGCGGTGCCCGGGTCGATGACGTAGTGGATGCCCGGCACGGTGAGCGAGGTCTCGGCCACGTTGGTGGCCAGGACCACGCGGCGGGTGTGGGCCGAGGCCTGACGACGCTCGAACACCCGGTGCTGCTCGGCGGCCGACAGCCGGGAGTACAGCGGGAGCACCTCGAGCCGTTCCCGGCCCGCCAGCAGATCGGCGGTGTCGCGGATCTCGCGCTCGCCGGACAGGAAGACCAGGATGTCGCCCGGCCCTTCAGTGGACAGTTCGTCCACCGCGTCGAGGATGGCCTGGCCCTGATCGCCGTCCTCGCCGCCCTCGATGGGCCGGTAGCGCACCTCGACCGGATAGGTCCGCCCGGAGACCTCGATGATCGGCGCGCCGCCGAAGGCCGCGGCGAAGCGCTCCGGGTCGATGGTGGCCGAGGTGATGATGAGCTTGAGGTCGGGGCGTTCGGGCAGGAGCTTCCTGAGGTAGCCGAGGATGAAGTCGATGTTCAGGCTGCGCTCGTGCGCCTCGTCGATGATCAGCGTGTCGTATCGCTTGAGCTGGCGGTCGCGGGCGAGCTCGTTCAGCAAGATGCCGTCGGTCATCAGCTTGATCAGCGTGTCATCGGCGGACACGTCGGTGAACCGCACCTGGTACCCGACGGCCTCGCCGAGCGGGCTGCCCAGTTCCTCGGCGATCCGTTCGGCCACGGTCCGGGCCGCAAGCCGGCGCGGCTGGGTGTGGGCGATCTGCCCGGTGACGCCCCGGCCGAGCTCGAGGCAGATCTTGGGGATCTGGGTCGTCTTGCCCGAGCCGGTCTCCCCCGCGATGATCACCACCTGGTTTTCTTTGATCGCCTGGGCGATCTCATCGCGGCGCTGGCTGACTGGCAGCTCGGGGGGATAGGTGATGGGCGGCATGGCCGCGCGGCGCACGGCCCGGGCCTCGGCGCGGCGGTGCTCGGAGCGCGCGCTCCCGGAACGCTGGTTTCCGGAGCGTCCGGACCGGGAGCGCCCGGATCGCGTCGTGGATGGCTCGGATCGCGTCGTGGATGGCTCGGATCGCGCCTCGGCGGGCGCGGCGAACTCAGCCTGCGACGACATCACGGATCGCGACTCCATACCGGCCGGAAGAATAAGCCTGATTGGCCCCCACTACCTAACACTTTTCCGTCGCTGAGCCTTCCGCGGGCGGGCTCGGAGCGGCGGCCGGAGCCGAATGACGCCGGGTCTGGTTGGATGGGCGGCATGAGTGAGGTGCTGTCATTTGTTCCGGCGTTGTCCCGGACAGACCTGCTTGCCGCGCCGGTGGCGGCGGCGTTGAGGGACTGGCCGGGGGCGGATGAGGTCCTGGTGGCGGAGATCGATCCGGCGCTGGCGGACACCGCGGCGTTCTGCGAGCGCTACGGGGTCTCGCCGACCGAGTCGGCGAACTGCGTGGTCGTCGCGGGCAAGCGCGGCGGGAACACGATGTACGCGGCCTGCATGGTCCTGGCCACCACCCGGGCGGACGTGAACGGCCTGGTCCGCAGGCACCTGGACGCGCGGAAGGCGTCGTTCGCACCGGTCGAGGCGGTGACCGCGGCCACCGACATGGAGTACGGCGGGATCACGCCGGTCGGGCTGCCCGCAGACTGGCCGGTGCTGGTGGACGAGGCGGTGGCGAAGACCGGCTCGGTGGTGATCGGCTCGGGCATCCGCGGGTCCAAGCTGCGGCTGCCGGGGCGCCTGGTGGCCGCGCTCCCGTCGGCTCAGGTGCTGCCCGGCCTGGGCGTCCCGGTAAATCCGTAACAGGGCAACCAAGCGTGTTCACTCGGCGTCTCACGGGGCTGTCCTGGACGAGCTGGACTCCCAGGCTGGCGCGCCGAGTTGACACTCTGGGTTGCTGACGGCATCCTGAGTGAGGTTAAACAGGACACCTCGTTCGGTGAGGCGTCTTCACGGACATAGGCCACTGATCCCAACCGTCGAGAGACGCTCCGGATCAGGACACCTCTCCCCGGCCCAAGGGGTGAGGCCAAGTGGCTGGCGATGCGTACCATCGCAGTACGCCGTGGAGTGCCAAAGCTCTTACGAGAGAGGTGCGGCCAGGATTATCCCGCTGCTGGCCGATGTTTCCTCATGTGTCACGGTGACGTGCCTTAATGGCACGCGCGGCTTGGCGCCCCCGTGCGTCGCGACTGAAGGGAGGCACGCGATGGACTCTGATAGTCCGGGCCGAAGTTGGCCCTCCTCGCTGCTGTCCCATTCTGTTCCGGCACACGCCAGGCCCTGAAGGTTTCTTCCCGCTGAATTGAGCTAACCGACCGACGACCGCTCCTGCCCGAGTCCGGGCCGGTGCGGTCTGGCTCACGTACGGCCCGCGGGCGTGTGCCCCTCGTCCCGTCAGATCTCATGACGTGAAAGGGGTGTTCACCATGGCCACCATTACCCGTACCGCTGTCCTGGACGACGCGCACGTCGGCGACATCCGCGGCGCGCTCGGCACGATCTCCGCCGACGACTTCGCCCCGCGAGCCGGCCTGTCCGCCAAGTTCAAGACGCTGTTGGCCATCGTGGGCCCCGGGCTGATCGTGATGTGCGGCGACAACGACGCAGGCGCGTTCTCCACCTACGGGCAGGCTGGGCAGAACTACGGCACCCGGCTGCTGTGGACACTGTTGCTGCTGATCCCCGTGCTGTACGTGAATCAGGAAATGGTGCTGCGCCTCGGCGCTGTCACCGGGGTGGGCCACGCACGGCTGATCATCGAGAGGTTCGGCAAGTTCTGGGGTGCGCTCGAGGTCTTCGACCTGTTCATCCTGAACGCGCTGACCTTGGTCACCGAGTTCATCGGGATCACCCTGGCGGCCGGGTACCTGGGCGTGCCCAAGCTCGTCGCGGTGGTGCTCGCAGCGGGCGTGATCCT
>Ga0208240_1000042_pt1 | contig 11238 bp, 10 predicted proteins | sample MicForSoilPHH6_O_FD_188034 | JGI IMG/M metagenome (GOLD analysis project Ga0208240, IMG submission 188034) | Forest soil microbial communities from Harvard Forest Long Term Ecological Research site in Petersham, Massachusetts, USA - MetaG HF041... | ecosystem: Environmental > Terrestrial > Soil... | reverse complement strand
GGCGGGCGGCTCCGCCAGGCGGGCGGCTCCGCCAGGCGGGCGGCTCCGCCAGGCGGGCGGCTCCGCCGGACGCGCGGCTCCGCCGGACGCGCGGCTCCGCACCGGACCGCGACGGGCCCGCTAGCGCCGGTTCTCCACGCGCCAGACCAGGCGCAGCCCGGACCAGTCCTCGTCGATGGCGGCCACCTTGACGTCGACCAGTCCCATCGGCAGCGCGTGCTCGCGGATGACGGTGTCGGTGATGTCGCTGCGATGCCCGCCGGCCCGCCGCGGCCACGCGACCCACAGCGTCCCGGCCGGGTAGATGCGCCGCGCCAGCCCGTCGAGGTCCCCGGCGATCTCGGCCGCGGCGGTGAAGAACGCGATGATCACGTCGGCCGGCCCGTCCGGGCCCGCGTCGGTCAGCCCGTCCGGCGGGTCGGCCAGGTCCCAGCCCAACGGCACACGGTGCAGGTAAACCCGCTGCCCGGACCGCAGGCCCAGCTTGCCGGCCTGCGACCGCGCCGAATAACCAGAAGAGCCAGCAGACCCAGCAGACCCAGAAGAGCCAGCAGACCCAGAAGAGTCGGAAGACACGAGAACGACTCAATATCACAGCAAGGCGACCGAGCGCAAGGGGGCTGCCCCACGCAAATTACGGGGGTTATACGGCCCGGTAAAAACGGGTGCTAACCGGCCTGCCATGGCCCCCGCGGGCACGGCAGGATACTCAGTATGCTACTCAGAAATCCCAAGCGATGAGCGTCCGTCACGCCTTGCTCGCGCTCCTGGCCGAAGGCCCCAAGTACGGCCTCCAGCTGCGTGAGGAATTCGAGGCCCGGACGGGCGAGGTCTGGCCGCTGAACGTCGGCCAGGTCTACACCACGCTGCAGCGCCTGGAGCGGGACGGGCTGGCCGAGTCCGACGAGGACGCGCAGGACGGCCGGGAGAAGACACCGCAGAAGACCTTCCGGATCACCGCCGACGGCGAGGCCGAACTCGCCGGCTGGCTGCGCACGCCGCCCGACATGTCCGCCCCGCCCCGGGACGAGCTGGTCATGAAGGTCCTGGTGGCGATGCGCGTGCCGGGCACCAACGTGCACGACGTGATCCAGGTCCACCGCCGCTACCTGGTCGAGCTGATGCAGCAGTGGACCCGGATCAAGGAGGCCGAGGCCGAGTCCGACCTCAGCCTGGCCCTGGTCGTGGACGCGGAGCTGTTCCGTCTTGACGCGGTCATCCGCTGGCTGGACGCCGCCGACGGCCGCATCAAGCGGGCCGGCCCCGACCAGAAGAGCAGCACCAAAACGGCCATGCCGAGGCTCCGCCGTGTCACCCGATAAAGACCGAATAACAGACCAAAGAGAAACGGGGAACGTCATGAAACACAATGCCAAGAAAGAGGTATCGCGATGAGCGTCCTCGAAATGCGGCACGTGTCACGAACCTACGGCCAGGGGGCCGCTGAGGTGCACGCGCTGAACGATGTCGATCTAAGTGTCGAGGCGGGCTCGATGGTGGCGGTCATGGGGCCGAGCGGCTCCGGCAAGTCCACCTTGCTCACCATTGCCGGAACCCTGGAGGAGCCCACCAGAGGCGAGGTGCTGATCGGCGGTAACCCGGTAACGGAAATGTCGCGCAACGCCAAGGCCCAGCTGCGGCGTCGCTATATCGGCTACGTATTCCAGGATTTCAACCTGCTGCCCGGGCTGACCGCGGCGGAGAACGTGGCCCTGCCCCTTGAGCTCGACGGCCTGTCCGCCAGGAAGGCCCGCATCCAGGGCCTGAAGGCCCTGGACGAGCTGGGCCTGGGCGAGCGGGCGGGGAACTTTCCCGACCAGCTGTCCGGCGGCGAGCGGCAGCGGGTGGCGATCGCCCGGGCGGTGGTCGGCGACCGGCGCCTGCTGCTCGCCGACGAGCCCTCCGGCGCGCTGGACTCGGCCAACGGCGAGGCGGTCATGCGCCTCATCCACGCCGCGTGCAAGCGGGGCGTGGCCGCCGTGGTCGTGACCCACGACGCCCAGCTGGCCTCCTGGGCCGACCGGGTGATCTTCCTGCGGGACGGCCGGGTGACCGACCAGACCATGCCCGCTCCCGGCCCGGAGTCGCTGCTGACGAGGGGACCGGGTCAGTGAGCGCCGCACTGCTCGAACGCCAGGCTCAGGCGGGGACCAGGAACGGGGGCGTTCCCGCCCGTCGCGCGGTGATCCGCTGGGCGTGGCGCATGTTCCGCCGCGAGTGGCGCCAGCAACTGCTGGTTCTGGCGCTGATCACGGTCGCGCTGGCCGCCACCGTGGTCGGCGCGGCGGTGGCCACCGATACGCCGTCCCCGGCCGGCGCGGGCTTCGGCACCGCCCAGGACGCGGCCAGCTACCCGGGCGGCCCGCACCTGGCCAGCCAGATCGCCGCGCTGCAGCAACGCTTCGGCCGCGTCGACGTGATCGAGAACCAGGCCATCGCCATCCCCGGCTCGATCAACACCTACGACCTGCGCGCCCAGGACCCGAACGGGCCGTTCGGCCAGCCGATGCTTTCCCTAACGAGCGGGCACTACCCGACCGGGCCCGGCCAGGTGGCCGTGACCGACGGCGTGGCCAGCACCTTCGGCCTCAGGATCGGTGACGTGTGGCACCAGGGCGGCACGACCCGCCAGGTCACCGGCATCGTGCAGAACCCGCAGAGCCTGCTGGATGAGTTCGCGCTCGTCGCGCCGGGCCAGGTCAGCGCCCCGACCCAGGTCACCGTCCTGTTCGACGCGCCAGGGGTAAGCGCCGACTCCCTCGGCCCGAACGTCCAGACCCGGCAGTCGGCGGCCAGCAACCCGCTCAACCCCGAGACCATCGTCCTGGGGCTGGCCACGGTCGGCATGCTCCTCATCGCCCTGGTCGCGGTCGGGGGCTTCACCGTGCTGGCCCAGCGCCGGCTGCGCTCGCTCGGGATGCTCGGCGCCCTGGGCGCCACGGACCGGAACATCCGCCTCGTGGTCCGGGTCAACGGCGTGCTGGTGGGGCTCATCGGCGCGCTGGCCGGGACCGTCCTGGGCCTGGGCGTCTGGTTGGCCTACCGGCCGACGGCCGAAGCGGATGCCCATCACCTGATCGGCACGTTCGCGGTGCCGTGGAACGTGGTCGGCCCGGCGATCGCGCTGGCCGTCGTGGCCACGTACTTCGCGGCCGCGCGCCCGGCCCGCTCGATCACCAGGATCCCGCTCGTCGCCGCGCTGTCCGGGCGGCCCGCTCCGCCGAAGCAGGTGCGCCGCTCGGCGCTGCCCGGCGTCGCCCTGTTCGTGATCGCCGCGGCCTTGCTGTCGTACTCCGGCAGCAGCAACGGTAACGGCGGCGGCGGCGCGCTGGAGCTCGTCGGCGGCATCGTCCTGCTCATCGTCGCGATCATCCTGCTGGCGCCCTTCTGCCTGGTGGTGCTGGCCAGACTGGGGCGGCGGGCCCCGATCGCGGAGCGCCTGGCCCTGCGCGACCTGGTCCGCTACCGGGCCAGGTCAGGCTCGGCCCTCGCGGCCATCAGCCTCGGGGTCTTCATCGCCGCCCTGGTCTGCATCCTGACCGCGCAGCGATACGGCAACGTCCTGGACTACGCCGGGCCGAACCTGGCCAGCAACCAGGTCATCGTGTACACGCCCAACGGCGGCCCAGGAGGCGGAGGCCCGGGCCAGGGCAACGGCCCAGGCGGAGGCACCACATCCGGGACCGCCAGCACGCCGCAGGCCCAGGCGGCGGTCGCCGAGAACATCGCCAGGGCCCTCGGCTCGAACACCCTCATCGAACTCGAGCAGAGCAGCGCCTCACTGCAGCACGCCGCGGCCGGGCGCTCCTGGTCCGGGCCGGTGTACGTGGCCACCCCGCAACTCCTGGCCGCCTTCGGGATCAATGCGTCCGAGGTCAACCCCAACGCCGACATCCTGACCATGCGGCCCGGGCTGTCCGGCGTGTCCGACATGCAACTCGTCTACGGCGGCTACTTCGCCTCGCAAGGCGGCGGCCAGGTCAGCCCGGGCAACGGGCCGGGCAACGGGCCGGTCAGCTATCCGTGCCCGAAGGGCCAGTGCCTGGCCAACCCGGTGATCCAGGAGGTCGGCGCGCTTCCGTCCGGCACCTCGGCCCCCAACACGGTGATCACCGAGCACGCCATCCACACCCTCGGCCTGAACACCGCCGTGCAGGGCTGGCTCATCCAGGCCCCGCACAATCCGACCGCCGCGCAGATCACCAACGCGAGGCTGACCGCCGGAGCGGCGGGCATGAGGATCGAGACCAAGTCCAGCACGCCCTCGTCGGCGGAGATCCTCGACTACGCCACGGCGTTCGGGATCGCCCTCGCGCTGGGCATCCTGGCCATGTCCGTCGGCCTCATCCGCAGTGAGACCGCCCGGGACCTGCGGACGCTGACCGCCACCGGGGCGGGCAGCCTGACCCGCCGGGAACTGACGGCCGCGACCGCCTTCGCGCTAGCCCTGGCCGGCGCCGTGCTCGGCACCGTGGCGGCGTACGTCGCCGCCATCGGCTACGCCTGGGACAACCCCCTGGACGGCCTGTCCGAACTGTCCGCCGTGCCCACACAGAACCTGCTGTTCATCCTGGTCGGCATGCCGGTCGTCGCGGCGGTCATCGGCTGGCTGCTGGCCGGCCGGGAGCCGGCCGTCATCTCCCGCCAACCACTGGAATAACCCGAAACAAAAGGGCCCGGCCTGCAAAGACGGCAGATGGTAACTGCCGCAGGCCGGGCCCGCTGTGCTTGCCCCGAGGGCCGCCACGTTCCAGGATCTCCGCGGCGCCGCGGACCACGCAGCGCAGCGGGTCCTCGACCAGGACCGCGCCGATGCCCGCGGCGGTCTCGATCCGGGCGGCCAGGCCCGGCAGCAGCGAGCCGCCGCCGGCCAGCCTGATCTTGCCGCGCACGACATCCTCGGCCAGGCCCGCCGGGATCTCGGACAGCATCTCGTGCACCGCCGCGGCGATCGTCGCCACGATAGGCTCCAGCGCGGTGGCCACCAGCCCGCCCGGGACGTAGTCCGTGCGCGGAGTGCGCTGCCCGGCGTCGATACCGACCGCCTCGGCCCAGCCCTCGGCGCCGCCGGTCACGCCGAGCGTCATCTTGAGCTGCCGGGCCGCGCGCTGGCTGATGATCAGCCCCATCTCAGTCCGGATCGCCTGCGCGATGGCGTCGTCCATGGCGTTGCCGGCCTTGCGCAGCGACCGGGCCCGGACCACGCGCCAGCCCGCGACCGCGGCCACCTCGGTGGTGCCGCCGCCGATGTCGACCACGAACCCGCCCGCCCCGCCGGTCAGGTCGAATCCGGCGCCGGCCGCCGCGGCCACCGGCTCGTCGATCAGCCGCACGTTGTACCGGGGGCGCCGGACGCCGAGCGCGGCCACGATCGAGCGCCGCTCGACCGGCGTCGCGCCGCTGGGCACGCAGACCAGCGCGTTGGGCCGCAGCACGCCGAACCGCCGGCTGCGGCGCAGGAAGTCGTGCAGCATGGCGGCGGTCGCGTCCAGGTCGGCGATGACCCCGTCCCGCAGCGGGTGGATCACCTCGATGTCCTGCGGCTCTTTGTCGGCGAGCGCGTCCGCGGCCGCGCCCACCGCGGCCACCTTCCCGACCGCCGTGTCGATGGCGATCGCGGTCGGCTCCTCGAGCACGATGCCGCGCCCCGCTACCCAGACGAGCGTATTGACCGTGCCAAGGTCAATCGCCACGTTACTCCGGAAGCGCATGTTGCTCCCCTCTACCACTGCGGCCCGACACCCCCGCCGCGTGACGGTGGACTAGCGTACAGCGGGGTATGCCATAGTCACCAGTGACAGATTATGTGGGCCGGGGCCGCCAGGCTGCCGAGACGCTAACAGAGCGGGAGTGATTCATGCGGGTGGGGAGGCTGGCGGCGGTCGCGGCCGGTGTTTTCGGGCTCGTCGCGGTGACCGCGGCGACCGGGCTGGCGCCGAAGCCCCCATCGCCGCCCCAAAACGCGGACGCCGGAATCGTCGTCCGGCCCGGCGTGATCCACATTGCCCGCAACGCGCAGGCCGCCCCGCTCACCACGGCCGACTGCGAGAAGGACTACAACGTCGCGTGCTACGGGGTGGCCCAGATCCGGCGGGCCTACGGCCTGCCCGCGCTGTACGCCAACGGCGTGACCGGCCGCGGCGCCACCATCGTGATCGTCGACTCCTACGGCTCCCCGACCATCCAGAACGACCTGACCGCCTTCGACCGGGCCTACCGCCTGCCCGCCCCGCCGAAGTTCCAGATCATCCGCCCCGAGGGCCGGATTCCCGCCTACGACCCGGCCAGCTCGGACATGGTCGGATGGGCCGGCGAGACCACGCTGGACGTGGAGTGGGCCCACGCGGTCGCGCCGGGGGCGAACATCCTGCTGGTCGAGACGCCGGTCTCGGAGACCGAGGGCGTGCACGGCTTCCCGCAGATCGTCGCGGCCGAGAAGTACGTGCTCAACCACCACCTCGGCGACGTGATCAGCCAGAGCTTCAGCGCCACCGAGGAGACCTTTCCCAGCAAAGCCGCGATCCAGGGACTGCGCGGCGCCTACCAACTTGCCCGAAAAGACCACGTCACGGTGCTGACCGCCGCGGGCGACGCGGGCGCCGACGACGTGGGGCTGGACCAGACCACCTACTACGCGTTCCGGGTGACCTCGTGGCCGGACAGCGACCCCCTGGTGACCGGGGTCGGCGGGACCGAGCTGCACTTCACCGCGCGGGGCGCCCCGGCCGCCCCGACCGTGTGGAACGACACGTACAACACCAAAGCGAACGAGTTCACCGACGGCAACGCCGGCCCCAACCCGCTGGCCGGCGGCGGCGGGCTGTCCATCTTCTTCACCCGGCCGGGCTACCAGGACAGCGTGCGCGACGTGGTGGGCGGCAGCCGCGGGGTGCCGGACATCTCGATGAGCGCCGCCTGCAACGGGGCCGTGGACACCTATAGCAGCTATCAAGGGGCAGCGGACGGGTGGTCCCCGGAGTGCGGCACCAGCGAGGCCACCCCGCTGTTCGCCGGGATCGTGGCCCTGGCCGACCAGGTGGCGGGGCACTCCCTGGGGCTGATCAACCCGGCCCTGTACCAGCTGGCGGCCCAGCATAAGCCCGGGATCGTGGACGTGACCAAGGGAAACAACACGGTGTCGTTCACCCAGGACGGCCGCGAGCAGACGGTGACCGGCTTTACCGCGCGCCCGGGCTACGACCTGGCCACCGGCCTCGGCACGGTGAACGCGCCGTACTTCGTCCCCGAACTGGCCCGGCTCGCCGGACACTGACGGTCAAAGACATCAAAGAATTTTGGCCGAACGGACCGGGGTCCCCGCGGCAGGCACCCCTGACACGCTGCGCACATTCGCGACTACCGATGTGAACCACGCGATCATTGGGTGTATTCTTGTCACAGATCGTCACTTACCCCTCACTGAGGCGCAGACTGCAGACGAGCGAAGGGAGGGCCTGGCATGCGGGGGAGACGCCACAAACGCGGCACGCAGCTGTCCAGGTTGCTAGCCCTCGGACGGCTCGAGGACGCCATGGCGCGGGCCGAGCAGCAGCAGGAGGAGGGCGAGCCGGAAACGGCGCCGTATCCCCGGGCCAGCGACCCGGCCGCCGCCCCCCAGCACCACCCAGAGCTTCCCGTACAACGCAACCGGGATAGCGCGCGCCACGGTTCGTTTGGCTGAGATAATTATTCCTTACGACCGGGAATCTGCAGCGAGCCCTCAGCTGATTATCAGGTTGGTGGGCAGACTGGAGACAAGGACTCCGCCGCCCCACCCCTAAGGCGTGATTGCATGCAGGATTACAGCGGTTACGGCCAGCCGCCCGCCGGGCCGACCATGCCGATGCCGCCCATGCCGCCGCGGCCGCCCCGGCGCCGTGTCGGCGCGCTGAGTTACCTGCTCGTGGCCCTGGCGGCCGGCGCCCTGGGCGCGGGCTCGGTCGTGGCGCTGTACCACCCGACCGCCAACAACACCAGCCAGGCCTCGCCGCAGCCCAGCAGCAGCGCGCTGAACCCGCCCCCGCCGAGCAGCGCGGTACCGCAGCCGGGTAGCAGCAGCCCCAGCACCAGCGCGGGCGAGCAGGCGATCGTGAACAAGGTCGCGCCGGGCCTGGTCATCATCAACACCACGCTGCAGTACAACAGCGAGCAGGCCGCGGCGACCGGCATGGTGATCACCTCCGATGGCCTGGTGCTGACCAACAACCACGTCATCGAGGACTCCACCTCGATCGTCGCGCGGACCGCGAACGGCCACCGGTACCAGGCCAAGGTGGTGGGCTACGACGTGACCGGGGATGTCGCCCTGATCCAGTTGCAGGGCGCGTCCGGCCTGAAGACCGTCCCGATCGGCAACTCAGCAGCCATCAAGACCGGAGACTCGGTGGTGGCCATGGGCAACGCCGAGGGGCAGAGCGCCATCGTTCCCGCCGTCGGCCAGGTGACGGCGCTGAACCAGACCATCACCGCGGGCGACCAGGGCGGCTCGGTCACCCAGGAAACCCTCCATAACATGATCCAGACCAACGCCGACATCGTCTCCGGTGACTCCGGCGGCCCGCTGGCCAACTCCGCGGGCCAGGTCATCGGCATGGACACCGCGGGCAACGACGGCGGCTTCGCGGTCCAGCAGAACTCGTCGGGCTACGCGATCCCGATCCAGAACGCGCTGGCGGTGGTCGCGCAGATCCGCCAGGGCCAGGCCAGCTCGACGGTCACCATCGGCTACCCGCCCTTCATGGGCGTCTACATCGGGCAGGGCTCGAACAATGACCCGCAGGCCCAGGCCCAGCTGCAGAACGGCGGGAACGGCTTCGGCGGCAACGGGTTCGGCGGGTTCGGCGGCAACGGCAACGGCAACGGCAACCAGAACTGCTACATCAGCGACCAGAACCTGGTGGCCCCGGCCAACATCGCCAACGTCAACTCGGGCACGCTGATCCTGGGCACGATCTGCGGCGGCCCGGCCATGGCCGCGGGCATGACCGCCGGATCGGTCATCACCGCGGTCAACGGCCAGGCCATCGGCTCCCCGGACACCCTGACCGGCGTGGTGTCCAAGTTCAAGCCCGGTACCACGATCAACGTCACCTGGGTCAGCCCGTCCGGTCATCGCTCGACCAGCAGCATCAAGCTCAGCGCGGGTCCGCCGCAGTAGCGGCGGCGGCGGTACCCGGTGCCGGGTTCTGCTCGAAGAGCTTGACGATCTCCTCGACCGGCAGGCCCTTGGTCTCGGGCAGGAACTTCCAGATGAACACGATGGCCAGCACGGCCAGGGCGGCGAAGCAGACCAGGACGCCGCTGAGGCTGATGGCGTTCTGCCAGACCGGGAACACCTCGATCAGCAGGAAGTTGGCCAGCCAGTCGATCATCGCGCAGAACGCGGCGGCCTGGCCGCGCACCGCGGTGGGGAACACCTCGCCCTGCAGCGTCCAGCCGGTGCCGCCGACCCCGATGGCGAACGAGGCGATGAAGAAGTCCAGGCCGATCATGATGACCGCCAGGCGCCAGTTGCCCGCGGGGACGACAACCAGGCCGAGGGCAGCGACCAGCGCGAACACGATCATGCCGGTGTAGCCGCCGATGGCCAGGGCCTTACGGCCGAACTTGTCGATCCAGCGGAACCCCAGGTAGGTCGAGGCCACGTTGACGGCGGTCATGATCGCGGTGACCTCGACCCCGGCCACCGTGGTCTGGACCAGGTTGGCGTGCGCGCCGGAGAAGATCGGCCCGAGCAGGTGCGGGCCGTAGTACAGCGGCACGTTGATCCCGGTGATCTGCTGGAAGATGAAGAACACGCTGACCACGATCAGCGCCCGTCGCACTCCCGGCGTCCAGGCCCGCCGCCCGGCGCCCTTCTCCACCCGCTCGATGACCGAGGCCGCCCGGCGGACGTCGTCCATGCTCGCCTCGGTGCCCAGAGCGGCCATCGCCTTGCGCACGTCCTCGTACCGGCCGTGCCGCAGCAGCCACCGCGGCGACTCGGGCATCTGGGTCCGCAGCACGAGCCCGACCAGGGCCGGGACGGCGCCCAGGCCGAGGACCAGCCGCCAGCCGACCGAGGCGGCACTGGCGGGGAAGGCGGCGAAGATGATCAGGGCGACGAGGTAGGAGACCAGGATGCCGATGGTGATCATCCACTGCTGCAGCATGGTCAGCGACCCGCGCCGGCCCTTGGGCGCGTACTCGGCGATGTAAGCGGTGGCGATCGCGGAGTCGGCGCCGATGGCCAGCCCGATCAGGGTCCGCGCGATCAGCAGCACCGCGGCGTGCCAGGTGACCGCGGACAAGATCGCGCCGGCCGCGTAGATCCCCGCGTCGATGACCAGCAGGGTCTTGCGGCCGAAATGGTCCGACAGCGGCCCGGCCAGGATCGCCCCGGCGGCCGCGCCGAGCGAGGCGCCGGACACCAGGTAGCCCAGGGCCAGGCCGTGCAGGTCATAGGGCACGAAGTTCAGTGCCGAGCCGATGTTGGACGTGTCGTACCCGAACAGGAACCCGCCCAGCGTGGCCAGCAGCGTGAGCTGCCAGTAGAACGCCGTGGGAACCCGGTCGTCCAGGGTGGTGAGAACGTTGTCACTCACTTCGGGCTGAGCCATAACCCTCCCATCGATCGCCAAAGATCCCTGCCCGCTTCCCCGTTGAACGCGAAATGAACATCCCGGCCCCGACCTAGGTGGCCACCCGGTCGCCTCCGCCGCCGTTTCGGGTTAATCCGCTGGCGTCGGGGCAGTAGGTCGGTTTCACGGAGGCAAAGGAGACGACATGGGTTTCATCGACAAGATGCGGAACAAGTTCATGATGGGCCGCGGCCGGGCCAAGCAGGATGCAGGCCGGGCCATGAATGACCCGTACCTGGAGGCCAGGGGTCAGGGCGAGCGGATCGACGGCGCGGGCCGCCAGGTCGGCGAGCAGGTCAAGGACGCGGGCAAGAACGTGCGCGACGCGTTCAAGTAGCCGCCCCTAGGGCTTCAAAACCGGGCTGGCAGTGTTCACACTGGATCATGTGTACGACTACGACGTCCTGGTGATCGGCTCGGGTCCCGGCGGCCAGAAGGCGGCCATCGCCGCGGCCAAGCTCGAGCGGCGGGTGGCGATCGTCGAGCGCAAGGACATGATCGGCGGCGTCTGCCTGAACACGGGCACGATCCCGTCCAAGACCCTGCGCGAGGCCATCCTGTATCTCACGGGCCTGGACCAGCGGGAGATGTACGGGCAGAACTACCGGGTCAAGGACGA
>Ga0208240_1000041_pt1 | contig 11309 bp, 5 predicted proteins | sample MicForSoilPHH6_O_FD_188034 | JGI IMG/M metagenome (GOLD analysis project Ga0208240, IMG submission 188034) | Forest soil microbial communities from Harvard Forest Long Term Ecological Research site in Petersham, Massachusetts, USA - MetaG HF041... | ecosystem: Environmental > Terrestrial > Soil >... | reverse complement strand
GATCTATGAGCAGCACTTGCCCCCGGCTCGCATCCTGGAACTCATCGGATCAGGGCGGGCTGGAGGTCGGCGTTAGGCCGGGAGAACCGGACACCGGGGACGGTGACGGGCTGGGCGTGGCCGCTATGGACGGCGCGGCCGATACGGACGGCGTGGCCGAACGGGACGGGGTGGGCGAACGGCTCGGACGCGGGCTGTGCGACGGGCTGGGCGAGCGGGACGGGCTGGAAACGGACGGCGTAGGGCTGGTCGGGGAGGTCGGGGTGCCCGCTGACTGGCCCGCCTCCTGGACCGACACGGGGCGCACCAGGATGTATAGCGCGAACACGCCCAGGAACAGGACCGCCAGCACGATGGTCGAGGTGCGGGGCCGCTTGCTCATCAGGCGGCTCCGGTCGCGTGGCCGGTGTCGAGGTCGGCGGGCACGTTGATGCCCTCCTCACGGAAGGCGGACGCGACGCGGGCGCGCAGCTCCCGGCCGACGTCGAACTGCATGCCGGGCAGCGTCCGCGCCACCATCCGCACCGAGAACGTGTCGACCTCGATCCGTTCCACGCCCATCACGGTCGGCGGGTCGAGCATCATCTTGCGCAGCCCGTCGTCGTTCCACGCTTCCTCGCCGACCCGCTTGAGCACCTGGGTCACCCGGCTGACCTCGACGGCGGCCGGGACGGGCACGTCGATTACGGCGCGCGCCCAGTCGCGGGACAGGTTGGTCACCTGGGTGATCTGGCCGTTGGGCGTGGTGATGACCTCGCCGCTGACCGACCGGATCCTCGTCACCCGGAGGGTCACGTCCTCGACCGTGCCGACGGCTGGCTCCGACACCCCGGTGACCGAGATCCGGACGACGTCGCCGAACCCGTACTGGTGTTCGGCGGTGATGAAGAACCCGGCCCCGATGTCCTGGACGAACCGCTGCAGGCCGAACCCCAGCGCCGCGCTGAGCAGGGCGGCTGGCGCCACCAGGCCGGCCAGGGGCACGCCGAGGCGCTGCACCACCAGGACGGAGGTGACGACGTACACCAGGGCCAGGAACGCCCAGGTGACGACCTGCGCGACGATGTGGCGGTGCTTCGCCGCCTCGGAGCGTACCAGCTCGTCGGCCTCGTGAGCCTGGGCGTCGATGTGCGCCACGATCCGGTCGCGCGCCCATTCGGCCAGCCGGGTCAGCAGGATCGCTCCCAGCACCAGCAGCAGGATCTCCAGCAGGTCGCCACGCGCCCACTGGTTCAGGTCGTCCAGCGGAGCGATCGCGCCGGTCAAAGGCAGCTCTCCTCTCGATCAGAGCGTGAACACCCGAGGATAGAACACGACCGCGACCTGAACCCGCGTAACACGGAAGGGGCGGCCGCGTCCGGAGCCCGCGACATGCCCACCGCAGGTATCCGACGACGCGACAACCGGCCCGGGAGGGCAGGCCCGCGGGGCGCGTTACCCGGGATCCGGGCTCGCGCCTATGGCCAGCGTACGCCGCATCCCCCGCCGGACCGCGTCGATCAGGTAGGACCGCAGCCGGGCCGGGGGCACGATGGCCTGGACCGAACCCACCTGGTGCGCCCGTTCGATGCTGTGCACCCCGTCGAACTCGTCGGCGACCTGCCCGAGCTTGGAGGCGTGCACCGCGGGCCAGACCGACGCCAGCTCGGCGCGCAGCCGGGACGCCTCGTCCTCGTCTCCGCCGGAGGTAGCCTCAGCCACCCTCGCCTGCAGGCCGGCCACCCGCGGATCGGCCGACGTACGCTTGTTGACCTCCGCGGCGAACACGACCGCGGCGGCGGGCGCCCCGCCGATCACCGAGGCGTAGGAGCCCTCCACGGCGGCGACCTCCATGGTGTCGTTGAGCGTCCCGGAGAACACCACGAACGCCCCGCCGTGATACCGCGAGACCACGCAGAACACGATCGGGCCGTCGAAGTTGACGATCGCGCGGCCGATCTCCGCGCCGTACTCCAGCTGAAGCCGGCGCAGCGACTCCGGCGAGCCGTCGAACCCGGACAGGTTGGCCAGGATCACCAGCGGGCGGTTCCCGCTGGCCGCGTTGATCGCCCGCGCCGTCTTCTTCGACGACAGGGGGAACAGCGTGCCGGCCGTCCACTGGGACGGGCCGTCCACCGGGGAGAGCCCGTGCCGGGGCAGCGGCCGGGACTCGAAGCCGATCACCACGACCGGCTGCCCGCCCAGGTGCGCGTCGAGCACCACGGCCGACTCGGCGTCGGCCATGTCGGCCCAGCGTTCCAGCGTCGGATGGTCGGCGTCGGCCACGCCGCGCAGCAGCGAGCGGATGTCGAAGGGCTTCTTGCGCTCGGAGTTGGTCGCGGCGTCGAAGACCTCGCCGAGCGTGCCGAACTCGGTGGCCGGGCCGGAGTGCGGCGATACCGAGATGTCCCGGTCGTCCGGGTCGGTAGTCGGGGCCCGCCGGGGGAAGCGCTCGCCCTCGGCCACATAGGCGTGCTCGTAGTGCGCCAGCAGGATGTCGATGGCCGCGGACAGGTCCGGCGCCCAGTACTGGGCCTCGCCGTTGGGGCCCATGATCCGGTCGTAACCGCCGATGCCGAAGTTGTCCTCGGCCGAGACCCCGCCGGAATAGTCCAGCGACTGCTTCCCGGTCAGGACCATCGCCGAGTACGGGGTCATGATCAGGATGCCCTTGGTGTGCATCAGCATCGTGGCCTCGGCGTTCCAGTACGGCTGGGCGCCGACGTTGATGCCGGTGACCACGACGTTGATCTCGCCGCCGTCCCGGGTGAATTCGACGATCCCGCGCAGCGCCCGGGAGATCCAGTCCATCGTCTCGGTGCCGGAGTCCATGGAGATCTTGGCTCCCGCCGAGATGGCGAACCATTCCACCGGGGCGTCCAGCCGCCGCGCCAGGTCCAGGGCGGCGAGCACCCTGCGGCACTCCGGCTCGGCCAGCGCGCCCAGCGCGCGCGTCGGGTCGCCCATCAGCACGACCCGGCGCATCCCCTCGGGATAGCGCACGGTCGGCGTGCTGACCACGCCCAGCACCAGGTTCGCGGTATTACCCCCCGGCTCCCGGTCGACCGGTGCCGGAGAGCCCGACTCGTCGAGGTCGTATTCGGTGAACGCGCCCGGGGCGCCGCCAGGGTCCGGCGACCGGGTGATCAGCGGAATGAGCTCGTACGGGTAGACCGTGCCCCGGCGACGGGCCCGGATCACCTTCTGCGTGTAGGAGTTCAGCTCGCGCAGCGGCTCCGGCGGCGGGTCGGTGACCCGCAGCGTCAGCCCGGCGCCCGGCGGCCGCGACATCCGCAGCATCAGCTCGCGGACCTCGCCGTCCGGGGCAGCCATCTTGAACTGCACCATCACCTGCTCCAGGCCGAGGCCTTCGGTGCGCGGCGCAAGCGACCTGATCACCTGGTCGAACTCGTCGAGCGTGGCGTCCACGACCGGCCACACGTAGAGCTTGACCCGGTTCCAGTCCAGCCTGGCCAGCTCGCGGTCGGCCGACCGGGCCGCGCGCAGGCTGTCCAGGCAGTCGTCCAGGGCACGCTCGAGCTGCGGCAGGCCGCGGACCCGCCGGTCCCGGTCCCGCAGGATGGTCAGGTCGCGGACGTCGGCCAGCACCATGAGCCGCTGGTCGTCGGGCACCTCGCGGCCCCGGATGCGGAACAGGTGCACGTCGGGCGCCGCGGGCAGGCGGGTCAGCTCGAACCGGGAGAAGCGCCACAGGCCCAGGCGTTCGGCGATCATCGGGTGCAGATCGCGCTGGGTCCGGTCCTCCTCCGGTACACCGTCCGGTCCCGGGCGGAAGGTAAACCAGGCCGGCCAGCCGTCGCCGGTCTTGCGCACCGCTACCGCGACCCGCTCGACGGCGGGCGGGACGACGCCGAGCTTGTCGCGGATCCGCGCGGCGCGGGCGTCAGCGTCGCTGTTGGCCTGGTCCTCGGGGGTCTGGGAGGTCACGTAGAGGTCTACGACCACGGTACGGCCGGCCGGCAGGGCGCGGGCCAACTCGGGCAGGTCGGATTCCGCCGCGCTTTCGGTGCCCTCGGCGACGGTCGCGATGACCAGGTAGTCCTGCCTGTCGTGGGTGTACTCGGCGGCCAGTATCGGGCGACCGCCATGCTCTACGACCCGTACGTTCTCCAGCGGCCTGATCTGGTAGTAGCGCCGGGTCATCACCTCGAGCATGACGGCGTTGTCCCGCTCAGTGAAGACGCCGAGGATCGGCGCGCCTGAGGCGACGATGGCCTCGATCTGGGCCGCCCTGGCCTGAGGATCGGATGAGAGGTGGTCGAGTTCCGCACGCACCTGCTGCTGAGCCCGGGCCCGCTCGGCAGCGACGGCCGGGGCGTCGAAGCACCGGTACCGGACCTGCCGGGCCAGGTCGCCGACGGCGGGGTGGCGCAACTGAGTGGCCGATATTAGCTGGTCGACGACCCGCCGGTAATCCTCGCGGGCGTCGTCGGGTAGCGATTCGGGGTCGCGCAGCCGCCAGCGCAGCAGTTCGGCCACGACCGGCATGTGAGTGGCCGCGCGGCGGTGGGCCAGGAAGATCCGGTACAGTGCCGGCCCGAGCTCGGGCGAGGGCTCCAGTCCGGTAATGCCGTAGTGGGCGAGGGTCCGGCGCAGCTTGATCCGGAACGACTCGGGCAGTCCTTCCGCGTCGGCGTCCACGGAGCGCAGGTAGGCGTGCAGGTACTCCTGCTGGTTGTGAGCGGCCTCGGCGTCTACCGCGGCCTCGTCGTCGGCTTCGGTCTCGCTGGGCACCCGCCGGTTGCGCCACAGCGCGGAAATGTCGGCGAAGGTCCGCAGGATCTCGGTCTCGCCGGCCAGCAACCCCGGGTCGCCGGCCGGTAGCTCCGCTCGCGCGGCGGCCAGCCTCTTCAGCTGCCGTCCGGCCTCGTCCGCGTCGATGTCGAAGCCGAGCACCATGGAGTGCAGGGCCGCTAGCGCGTCGGCGGCGGCGGCCGCCGGGTCGTGTTCGTCGCCGCCCGGGCCGGCCAGCGCGTTCAGGTCGACCCGGGCATCCGACCCGCGGCCGCCGTCGGCCTGCAGTTCCGGATCCTGCTCGATCCTGACCAGCTTGGCACCGGTCTCGACCTGGGTGTTGACGTCGACGAGCACCTCGGCGATCCGGCCGGCCACCGGGGCGCGCAACGCGGTCTCCAGCTTCATGCTCTCCACGATGGCCACGACGTCGCCCTCCGCGACCTCGTCGCCGACGCCGACCGTTATGGCCACCACCATGGCCGGGGCCGGGGCCCGGACCAGCCCCGCCTCGCCGCCGGAGATCCGGTGCACCGCTCCGTCGACCTCGACCAGGTAGTCCGCGCCCTGCGCGACCGAGAGCACGTCGAAGTGCTGGCCGCCGACGCCGAGGGTGAGCTCGAACCGGCCCGACCGTTCGACGTCGACCTGTACCGCGCGGCCCGGTTCATCTCCGGCCAGCTCCACCCGGTACCGGGCCGGCCGGGGCCGGGACACCCGGAGCTGGTAGGACTCGGAGCCGACGCGGACGTCGGCCTGATGCCACGTCTCGTGCCCTACCTCCGGGCGCCCGTGCTCGGCGGAGGTGAACAGCCGGTCCTGCTGGCGTCGGGCGTGCGCCTGGTAGGCCTCGAAGGCGGTGGCCAGCAGCGCGACGTCGACCCGCCGCGGCGGGGCGTAGCCGTCGGCCATCATCGTGTCCAGCCAGGTCGTGTCGACCTCGCCCCGGACGAACTCCGGCCGGTCCAGCAGGTCGAGCAGGAAGCCCTTGTTCGTGGTCCCGCCCTTGATCACCGCGGCGGTCTGCCGGAGCGCGCGGGACAGCCGGGCGCGGGCCTCGGCCCGGTCCCGGCCCCAGGCGATCACCTTGGCGATCATCGAGTCGAACTGCGGCGGGATGACATCGCCCGCGCGGACCCCGCTGTCGACCCTGATGCCGGGGCCCGCGGGCAGCGCCAGGTGCTCGATCAGGCCCGGCGCGGGCGCGAAGTCACGTTCGGGGTCCTCGGCGGTCAGCCGGGCCTCGATGGCGTGCCCGTACACCGGCGGCTCGCCCGTGACCTCATCGAGCACGGCCCCGATCTCGGCCAGCGCGCCGCCGGCCGCGATGTGCAGTTGCAGCTTGACGATGTCCAGGCCGGTGGTCGCCTCGGTGACCGGGTGCTCGACCTGCAGCCGGGTGTTGACCTCGAGGAACGACAGCAGCCGTTCGCCCGGCTCGTACAGGAACTCCACGGTCGCGGCGTTGACGTAGCCGGCGGCCCGGATCAGCTCCGCGGCGTGGGCGCGCACCATCTTCTCCTGCTCGGCGTGCAGCGCCACCGACGCCGACTCCTCGATCACCTTCTGGTTGCGCCGCTGCACACTGCAGTCCCGGACGCCCAGCGTCCACACCGTGCCCTTGGCGTCGGCGACGACCTGCACCTCGACGTGGTGGCCGCCGCGGATGGCCCGCTCGAGGAACACCGTCGCGTCGCCGGCCGTCTTGCCCGCCTCCGAGCTGGCCCGCTCGAACGCCTCGTCCAGCTGATCGGCCGACCGAACCAGCCGGATGCCGCGCCCGCCGCCGCCCGCGGTCGCCTTGACCATCAGCGGATAGCCGATCGACTCCGCGGCGGCGTGTGCTTCCTTCAGGTTGGCCACCGGACCGCCGCTCCACGCCGCGAGCGGCACGCCGGCCTCCTCGGCCAGCCGCTTGGACTCGATCTTGTCGCCGAGCTTGCGCATGACGTCGGCCGACGGGCCGATGAAGGTGATCCCCAGCCGCTCGCACAGCTCGGCGAACTCGGCCTTCTCCGAGACGAACCCCCAGCCCGGCCACACTGCATCGGCCCGGGAAACCCGCAGCGCGCGCTCCAGTTCGGCGTAGTCCAGGTAGGGGCTGGCGGCGAACGCCTCGCCCGGGTCCGCCGGGCCGATGAGCACCGCCTCGTCCGCCTCGCGGACGAACGTCGCGCGCTGGTCGGCGGCCGTGTAGAAGGCAATGACGCGCAGCGGCGGCCGCCCCTCGGCGTTCCATTCCCGGACGGCGTTGATCAGCCGCATGGCCGGCTCGCCCCGGTTGACGACCGCGACCCGGCTGAATGCGGCCCGACTGTCGTTGCTCATCGCATCAACCGCCGAACGCCGCGCGCATGTCGTCGCTGGTGCCGCCGACGAGCGGCGGCGGCGTCGCGGTCTGAAGGATGACGTCAAGCACCACCTCGTCGGCCACGATGGCCGGGTCGACCTGCAGCACGGCGTAGCCGCCGACCGCACCGGCCCCGAAGCCGGGCGCGAAGACCCGCGTCCGGCTGGTTATCGCGCCGTCGCGTACGGCGTCGAAGAGCGCGATCGGGATGCTCGCCGCCGACACGTTCCCCATCCGGTCCACGTTGAAGTACAGCTGGTCGGCGGACAGTCCGGCCTTGCCCGCTAGGTTCAGGATCATCGTCTTGTTGGCCTGGTGCGGCACGATCAGCTCGATGGCGTCGAGCAGCGTGCGCCCGGGGTCGTCGGGATCGGGAAGCTCGCCGAGCTCGTCCAGCATCTGGATCAGGTAGCGCTGCACCAGCGACTTGACCTCGGGACCGTACACGGTGATGTCGTTGTCGAAGTCCGCGTTCGGCCAGATGATCGAGTTGACCTCGGTGTGCGGCCCGCTGGCGTAGGTCTGCACGACCTCCACGTCGCCCGGGTCGCTGTCCGGGGCGGGGCCGATGACCATGGCCGCGGCCCCGTCCCCGAAGATCATCCGGGAGGTCCGGACGCTGCCGATCTTGTCGGAGAACTTCTCCACGCAGACCAGCAGGACCGGCCGGTCGACCTCCTGGAGCTGGCGGATGGCCTCCGCCATCCCGTAAGGCAGCCCCGCGCAGGCGGCAACCAGATCGGCGGAGGCATGGGTCTGCAGCAGGCCGAGCTCACCGGACAGCCAGCACGCGATGGACGGGATCAGCCGGTTGCTCGTACACGTGCTGACCAGCACGGCGCCGATTTCCTCCGGAGCACGGCCGGACTTGGCCAACGCCGCCCGGGCCGCGGGCAGGGCCAGTTGCTCGGGCTCCCGGCTGGTATAGCGGCGCTCGTCGATCCCGGTTTTCGCGCTGATCTCCGCGGCGTTCATCGGCGACCAAGAAAAGCTCGCGTTCCTGATCACGTCGTCGTTGCTGCAGACGTATTCGCCGCGCACGACCGCGAGGGCCTCGAGCTTCGGCTGGATCCGGAACGCCTCCCGCACCCGGACCGGCGGATAGGGCCTTACTGGAGCCACGGCCTCGGCCGGCCGGCTCCGGCCCGCCACGGTGGCCGGCTCGCGCCCGCCGTCCGCCGAACGCCTGACCCGCTCGATGAAGGCCAGGACGTCGCGGTTCCGCGGATGGAGCGCGACCACGAAGTCGTCGTCGCCGATCTCGCCGGGCCCGCGTAGCTCGGTCCGCGCCCGATCCCACGGATACTGGTTGTACAGCACCATCGCCCAGCGCATCAGCGCCTCGAGTTCCGGCACGGCCTCGTGGGCGTCGAGGATCTGCTCGAACGTGAACACCGGGAAGTCGGGGTCATGGTCCGGCATCACGAACGTCAGCGTCCCGGGCTGGCTTTCGAACTCCGCCACGGTCGGCTTGATCGCGGGCAGTTCGGTGGCGTGGTGGAGCTTGGTGCTGAACACGCCGAACAGCAGGTCGAACACCCTGTTCTCGGTGTCGGCGTCCCACGTCGCGGGCAGCTCACGGAAGGCGTGTTCTACTGCGGTTACCTTCCGCTCGCTGTCTTCCCACGGGGTCAGCGCCGGCAGGAAGACGTCGTCGCGGCCCTTGGGCAGGTCACGCCACCGCGTCGGCCGCTTGTCGAACATGGTGAGCGCGTACCGGTTGACCCAGAACAGGTTCTGCCCCAGGTCACGCAGTAGCTCGAAGCGCCCTGGATAGGTGCCGGCCTCGACCCGGGCCAGGATGTCGGTACCGGTCGGCGCCTTGGCCTCGAAGTCGCGCCCGATCACGGCGGTGAACTGGTCAAGAGACTCCAGCACCGAGAAATCCAGCTCGCCGAGGAAGTTAGCCGGGAACACCATCCGGCCGTGCTTATTGATCACAAAGGGCTTCAAGGACTACCTCCTGGGCGAACTACCTGATCCGCCAGCCGCCTGTCCGGCCGGCGCGGCACGGTTCCGGGTCGGGCGCTGGCACCGTATCTGCTCCCATACCCGGACTCCGCTGAGTATGCGTGTCCGTCCGGCAAATCATCTGAGCCAGAACTAACTCGGATAGCTCTGGTCACTTTGGCGACGAACAAGGCCCGAAGCTCGCGGCCGGGTCCGTTCGGAAAAAAAGTCTTTACCTCCGAACGGCCAACGCAAAAGCCTATCCCGGGCAGGGGGACTGGCATGAGAGTGGAAGGAGCTGCCGGGGCCCGCCAGGGGCCCGGGCCCGACCACGGGAGCCGCCCGTCATGGCTATCGAGAACTTGATGTCAGCGCCATCCGCCGGGCTGGCCGAGCTCTACGACGGATTCCGGCAGCAGCACCTGGTCGCGCTGTGGACCGAGATCGGCGACCTGATGCCGGCCAGCCCCCGGTCCCGGGCCGTTCCGCACCTGTGGCGCTGGCGCGAGGGGCTGCTGCCCATGGCCCGCCGGGCCGGGGAGCTCGTCCCGGTCGGCCGGGGCGGCGAACGCCGGGCCATCGCCCTGGCCAACCCGGGCCTGGCCGGCGCGCCGTTCGCCACCCCCACGCTGTGGGCGGCGATCCAGTACCTCAACCCCCGGGAGGACGCGCCGGTCCACCGGCACACACAGAACGCGTTCCGGTTCGTGGTCGAGGGCGAAGGCGTGTGGACGGTGGTCAACGGCGACCCGGTGGCCATGCGGCGCGGCGACTTCCTGCCCCAGGCGGGCTGGAACTGGCACGGCCACCACAACGTCAGCGACAACCCGATGGCCTGGATCGACGGGCTGGACATCCCGTTCCAGCACTACGCGGACAGCACCTTCTTCGAGCCGGGACCCGACGAGGTGGAGACCAGGGACGCGCCGCCGCGGTCCCGGTCCGAGCGGCTGTGGGGCCACCCCGGCCTGCGCCCGCTCACCCACCTGGGCCCGGCACCCGCGACGCCGCTGCTGGCCTACCGGTGGGAGCACACCGACCGCGCGCTGGCCGAGCAGCTCGAGCTTGAGGCCGAGGGCTACCCGGGCACGGTGGAGCCCGGGCACGCGGCGGTCAGGTACGCCAACCCCGCCACCGGCGCCGACGTCATGCCGACGCTGCGCGCCGAGTTCCACCGGATCGCTCCCGGGGCGAGCACCGCGCCGCGCAAGGAGACCGGGTCCTCGGTATTCCAGGTGTTCGAGGGGACCGGGGAGGTCAGCGTCGGGGAGGCGGCCTGGCGGGTGGAGCGCGGCGACCTGTTCGTCGTCCCGTCCTGGCAGGCCCTGACCGTGGCCACCGACGGCGGGCTGGACCTGTTCCGCTTCACCGACGCCCCCATCCTGGAGCAACTGCACCAGTACCGGACCGAGACGACATGAGTGCCATGGACGTGATCATCGCCGGCGGCGGCATCGGCGGCCTGGCCAATGCCCTGGCCCTGGCCCTGGCCGGCCAGCGAGTACGGGTCCTGGAGCGGTCCAGCGAGTTCGCCGAGGTGGGCGCGGGGCTGCAGATGGCGCCCAACGCCACCCGGATCCTGCGCCAGTGGGGGCTGCTGGAGAAGGTCACCGAGGCCGGGGTGAGCCCGCGGCGGCTGGTGTTCCGGGACGCGGTCGACGGGTCGGTGCTGACCAGCGCCCCGCTCGGGGACGAGTTCACCGCGCGCTACCAGGCTCCCTACGTGGTCATCCACCGCAGCGACCTGCTGACCATCTTGTTCGAGGCGTGCCGGGACGCGGGCGTGGACCTGGTCCCGGACTGCGCGGTGACCGACGTGACCGTCTATCCCGGGCACGTGGAGGTGGCGACCAGCGCCGGGCCGCAACGGGCGGCCGCCGCCGTGGCCGCGGACGGGCTGCGGTCGGCGCTGCGCCGCAAGTTCAGCGACGACGAGCCGGTCTGCTCCGGGTACGTGGCCTACCGGGGCGCCTTCCCGGTCGCGCAGCTCGACCGGGAGCTGGAGTCCGGCCAGCTGGAAGAGGTCGTGGTATACATCGGGCCCGGAAGGCACCTGGTGCAGTACCCGCTGCGCCGGGGGGAGATCTTCAACACCGTGGCCGTGTTCGCCTCGCCGGCGTATCGCCGCGGTGAGGCGGACTGGGGCGGGCCTGACGAGCTGGATGAGGCGTTCGGCGGGTCCTGCGAGGCGGTGGTCCGCGGGCTGCGGTCGCTGTGGCGGGACCGGCGCTGGCCGATGTTCGACCGGCTGCCGATGAACTGCTGGGTGGACGGG
>Ga0208240_1000040_pt1 | contig 11349 bp, 9 predicted proteins | sample MicForSoilPHH6_O_FD_188034 | JGI IMG/M metagenome (GOLD analysis project Ga0208240, IMG submission 188034) | Forest soil microbial communities from Harvard Forest Long Term Ecological Research site in Petersham, Massachusetts, USA - MetaG HF041... | ecosystem: Environmental > Terrestrial > Soil >... | reverse complement strand
ACCGCGCTGGAGATCAACGCCTCGCCGCAGCGGCTCGACCTGCCATCGGACCACATCCGCGCGGCCCGCGACGCCGGGGTCAAGTTCGCCATCGACAGCGACGCGCACTCCGTCTCCGACCTGGACAACATGCCGTACGGGGTCGGCACCGCGCAGCGTGGCTGGCTCACCACGGACGACGTGATCAACACCTGGCCGCTGGACAAGCTGCGTGCCTTCCTCCGCAAGGGCCGCTGAGCCTCACAAGAACTAGAACCATCATGGCCAGCACCGGTGAGAAATGGTGCCGGACCCGGTCTATATAGGCGTGACAGAGCCGCCATCAGGCGTGACCGGGCTGCTGGCCGGCGCGATCAGCTACATGCTCGGCGTGTGCGCCCTGGTCCGGCCGGGGGAGATGGCGCTGCCCACGCCGTGCGCGGACTGGGACCTGGAGGCGCTGCTCGCGCACCTGGCCGCGTCCATGGCCGACCTGGAATCGGCCCTGCGCACCGGGCACCTAGACCTGGAGCCCGACGACGCCGCGACTCCGGACCCCGATGGCGACGACCCGGTCGAGCTGCTGCGCGACCGGGCCGCGAACCTGCTGTTCGCGTGCTACGCCCACCACGGCCCCGACCGGTTCGTCCTGGTCGGCGGCCTGCCGCTGCCCGCCGGGATCGTGACCTGCACCGGTGCCGTCGAGATCGCCGTGCACGGCTGGGACGTCCGCGCGGCGCGCGGCCGCGGCGGCCCGATCCCGTCCGCGCTGGCCACCCGGATGTTGCGGCTGTCGCCCCTGCTGGTCACCGGGCGCGAGGGCCTGTTCGGCACCCCGGTACAGGTCCCGGCCCAGGCCAGCCCGGGCGACCAGCTGGTCGCCTACCTCGGTCGGCATCCGTAGCATCCTGACCCCGTCGCCCCCGCGAACCGGAACATGCGCGCCATAGCCTAGTGTTGTTACCGGTGAGTAGCATTCTCGTTTATGGGAGGGTGACCATGCCCCGTACCGCACGCGATGTTGTCTTCGTGGACGGCGTCCGCACCCCGTTCGGGAAGGCCGGCCCGGCCGGCCTGTACGCCGAGACCAGGGCCGACGACATGGTCGTCAGCGTGATCCGCGAGCTGCTGCGGCGCAACCCCGCGCTGCCGCCGGAGCGGATCGGTGACGTGGCCATCGCCGCCACCACCCAGACCGGCGACCAGGGACTGACCATCGGCCGCAGCGCCGCGGTCCTGGCCGGGCTGCCGAAGTCCGTGCCGGGCTACGCCATCGACCGGATGTGCGCCGGCGCGATGACCGCCGTGACCACGGCGGCTGGGTCGATCGCCTTCGGCGCCACCGACACGGCGATCGCGGGTGGCGTAGAGCACATGGGCCATCATCCGATGGGGTCCGGCGTCGACCCGAACCCGCGGTTTATCTCCGAGCGCCTGGTCGACCCCTCCGCGCTGGTGATGGGCTCGACCGCGGAGAACCTGCACGACCGATTCGGTGAGATCACCCGCGGCCGGGCCGACGCGTACGCGCTGGGCAGCCAGCGTAAGGTGGCCGCGGCCTACGCCGCGGGCAAGATCCAGCCCGACCTGGTGCCGGTCGCGATCCGCAGCGCCGAGCGCGGCTGGGGGCTGGCGACCACCGACGAGCCGCCACGCCCGGACACCACGCTCGAGGCACTGGCCGGGCTCAAGACGCCGTTCCGGCCGCACGGCCGGGTCACCGCGGGGAACTCCGCCGGGCTGAACGATGGCGCCACCGGCTGCGTTATCGCGGCGCAGGACGTGGCCGCCGAGCTGAGCCTGGACGCCCGGATGCGGCTCGTCGACTTCAGCTACGCCGGGGTGGACCCCGAGGTAATGGGCATCGGGCCGGTACCCGCCACCGAGACCGTGCTGGCCCGCAACGACCTGACCATCGACGATATCGGCCTGATCGAGATCAACGAGGCGTTCGCGGTCCAGGTCCTGGCCTTCCTCGACCACTTCAAGATCGACGACGACGACCCGCGGGTGAACCCGTGGGGCGGCGCGATCGCGCTGGGCCACCCGCTAGCCAGCTCCGGTGTCCGGCTGATGATCCAGCTCGCCCGCCAGTTCGCCGAGCAGCCGAACGTCCGTTTCGGCCTGACCACGATGTGCGTCGGGCTAGGCATGGGCGGCACCGTCCTGTGGGAGAACCTCAATGCCTGACATCGGTGACGACTCGGTCCTCACCTCGCTGTTCCCCGAGGAGGTGGTGACCCGGGCGCTGGTCCGCGACGTGCAGCTGCCGGGCGGGGCCGGGACCATGGCCCTGATCACCCTGGACAACGGGCACGACCACACCCGGCCGAACACCTTCGGCCCCGCGGGCCTGCTCGCGCTGCGCGACGCGCTCGATGCGGTGGCGGCCCGGACCGACATCGTCGCGGTCGGCGTCACCGGCAAGCCGTTTATCTTCGCGGCTGGCGCGGACCTGGGCGTGGCCGCGGTGATCCGCGCCCGCGACGAGGCGCTGGCCGTGGGGCGGCTGGGGCACGAGGTGTTCCGGCGGTTCGGCGAGCTGAGCGTACCGTCGTTCGCGTTCGTCAACGGCGCGGCCCTGGGCGGCGGCCTGGAGCTCGCGCTGCACTGCTCGTACCGGACGATCTCCTCGGGCGTCACCGCGGTCGCGTTCCCCGAGTGCTTCCTGGGCCTGCTGCCCGGCTGGGGCGGCACCTACCTGCTGCCGCGGCTGATCGGCCCGGCCAAGGCGCTCAAGCTCATCATCGAGAACCCGCTCAGCCAGAACCGCATGGTGGCCGGGTCCGAGGCCTTCTCGCTCGGCCTCGCCGACGCCCTGTTCGAGCCCGCCGACTTCCTGGCCTCCTCGCTCCGCTGGGCCGCCCGCGTCCTGAATGGATCGGTTCCGGTGCCCCGGGCGATCCCGGAGGAGGACTGGGCCGCAGCGGCCGCCGGAGCCAGGTTCTTCGCGGACGGCAAGCTGCACGGGGCCGCTCCGGCACCCTACCGGGCCATCGAGCTGGTGGCCGCGGCCCGTGACCGGACCCGGGACGAGGGCTTCGCCGCCGAGGACGAAGGGCTGGCCGACCTGCTGCTCAGCGACGAACTGCAGGCCAGCCTGTACGCGTTCGACCTGACCCAGAAACGGGCGCGGCACGCGGCGGGAGCGCCGGACGTGTCGCTGGCCCGGCCGGTGACCAAGGTCGGCGTGGTGGGCGCGGGCCTGATGGCCGCGCAGATCGCGCTGCTGTTCGCGCGGCGGCTCGAGGTGCCTGTGATCCTGACTGATCTGGACCAGGCCCGGCTGGAGGCCGGGGTCGGCCACGTGCACGGCGAGATCGCCAAGCTGGCCAGCCGCGGCCGGATCACCGCCGACACGGCCGCCCGGCTGACCGGCCTGGTAACCGGGTCGCTGACCAAGGACGCGTTCGCCGACGCCGACTTCGTGATCGAGGCGGTGTTCGAGGAGATCACGGTCAAGCAGAAGGTGTTCGCCGAGGTGGAGGCCGTGGTCCGGCCGGACTGCGTGCTCGCCACCAACACCTCCTCGCTCTCGGTGACCGAGATGGCGGCCGGGCTGGCCCACCCCGACCGGGTGGTCGGGTTCCACTTCTTCAACCCGGTGGCCATGATGCCGCTGGTCGAGGTGATCCGCGGCGCTGCCACCGACGACGCGGCGCTGGCCACCGCGCTGGCCGCGGGCAAGGCGTTGAAGAAGAACTGCGTGCTGGTCAAGGACTCGCCCGCGTTCGTGGTCAACCGCCTGCTGACCAGGTTCCTGGGCGAGGTCATCGCCACGGTGGACGAGGGCACGCCGTTCGAGGTGGCCGAGCACGCCCCCGATCCGCTGGGCCTGCCCACGACGCCGTTCCTGCTGCTCCAGCTGGTTGGCCCGGCCGTGGCGCTGCACGTGGGCGAGACGCTCCACGCGGCCTACCCCGACCGGTTCGCCGTGTCGCCGAAGCTCCGCGCCCTGGTCGCGGCGGGTCAGACGGCGGTCTACGGACCCGACTTCTCGGTGGTGCCCGCAGTGGCGGCCATCTTGGCCGGCGGCGACCGCCCGTCCACACCCGAGCAGGTGCGCGAGCGGGCCCTGGAGGCGCTGGCCGAGGAGATCAGGCTGATCCTCGACGAGGGCGTGGTCGCCGCTCCGGAAGACATCGACCTGTGCCTGATCCTCGGCGCCGGCTGGCCCTTCCACCTCGGCGGGATCACTCCGTACCTCGATCGCAGCGGCATCGCGGAAAAGGTCACCGGGACCCGGTTCCACCTGTAGTCCTCGGGGGGACGACCCCCCCAACCCCTGCCCTCCGTAAGGTAGGGGGATGACTCCGATATTCGGGCTCTGCGATGACTACGTGACGCGGTGGGCAGCGCTCGATCCGGTCGCGGCGGGGATGCAAGGTCTGACCGGCGTCTTCGGCGCGGCCACCGACTACGGCCCGGATGGCTTCGCCGCCCGGGCCGAGCTCATCGCGGCCACGCTGGCCGCACTCGAGCCGATGCCCCTGACCTCGGCCGCTGACCGGCTGGCCGCCGGGTTCCTCCGCGAACGGCTCGAGGCTCAGCTGGCCTGGCACCAGCTGAACGAGCCGCTGCGGTTGGTGCGGGCCCCGATCGGGCTGATCAGTTCGGTCCGGGACAGCGTGGACCTGCTGCCGCGCGATGGCGACGACGCGTGGCCGAACATCGCGGCGCGCCTGGCCGCGATCCCGGTCATGTTCGCCAGCTGGCGAGCCAGCCTGGACGCCGGGCTAGCTCAGGGCCTGACCGCGGCGCGCAGGCAAGCGGTGCAGGCCGCGGTGGCCGCCGATCACTGTGTGGGAAGCCATGACTCCCTGGTCGCCTCCTATGGCGACGGCCCGCTCGCGGCCGAGCTCGCGGCGGCCGTCGCGCGGGCCTACCAGGGGTACACGGACCTGGCGCGCTACCTGCGGGAGGACTACGCGCCGCGGGCCACCGAGGTGGACGCCGTCGGCATCGAACGATACGCGGTCGCGGCCCGGCTCAACCTGGGCGCGGACATCGACCTCAAGGAGGCCTACGACTGGGGCTGGGCCGAGCTGGCCCGGATCGAGGCCGAGATGACCGCCGAAGCGAACGCCATCCGGCCCGGCGCGAGCCTGGACGAAGCAACCGCCATCCTCAACGAGTCCGAGTACGTCCTCTCGGAGGACGCGTACCTGGCCTGGCTGCAGGACCGGCACGACCGGGCCATTGAGCAGCTTGACGGCGTGCACTTCGACATCCCCGCCCCGCTGCACCGGATCGAGGTGGTCCTGGCCCGCGGTTCGACCTCCGGAGCCGCCTACTACACCGGGCCCAGCGAAGACCTGACCCGGCCCGGGCGAACCTGGTGGCCGCTGGGCGGACGGGATCCCCGGGGCCGGTTCGAGACCTGGTCCGAGCTGTCCACGGTCTTCCACGAGGGCGTACCCGGACACCACCTGCAGGTCGGCGCGGCCAAGACCGCCGGGGACCGGCTGTCCCGGTTCGCGAAAACCAACTTCGTCAGCGGGCACGGGGAAGGCTGGGCCCTATACGCCGAGCGCCTCGCCGACGAACTGGGCTGGTTCACCGAGCCGGGCACGCGACTGGGCATGCTCGGCGGATCGGCGCTACGCGCCGCGCGGGTGGTCATCGACATCGGCGTCCACCTGGACCTGCCGCTGCCGGATGGCTCCCGGTGGACCTTCGACAAGTCGTGCGAGGTACTGGGAAAATCGGGCCGCGGCGAGCCGCACCGGATCCAGGCCGAGGTGGTCCGCTACTTCGGCTGGCCGGCTCAAGCTATCTCCTACAAGCTCGGCGAGCGGGGCTGGCTGGCGGCCCGCGCCGAGGCGATGCGGCGTCCCGGTTTCGACCTCAAGCGCTGGCACACCGCCGCGCTGAGCCTCGGCCCGATCGGCCTGGCCGCACTGGCCGACACGCTGGCCGACGCCGACCCGTCGTAGCCGCTGAGCTCAGGGAACGATACAGACGACCGAGATGGCCGCGGCGCGCCGGGCGCTCACCGTCACGGACAACGGCTGCGAGCAAGTCTGCTCCAGGTGCTTACCCGAGTCGGTCACGGTCTCGATGTCCGGGGAACGCCCGTAGGCGCAGGCTCGCCACTGGTTCATGATTCCCTCCCCGCTGTCTGGACCGTTAGACGCACCGCCCGGCCGTGCGGTTGCGGCCTTACCTGTCGCGGAACCGCGGACTAGGCTCCTGACTGGACCGGCCGGTCCGCCCTGAGCCGCGGGAGGCAAGCGATGGCGTCATACGAGTCCGTGATCGGCATCCTGGAGGCTGAGCTGACCGCGGTGGCGGACGCGTTCGGCGCCCTGACGCCCGATCAGTGGCAGCGCTCGACGCTCCTGGTGCCGGTCGACCCCGGTCTGCCGAAGTGGACGGTGTTCGAGCTGGCCGGCCACTTCGACATCGCCATCGGGCTGACCCGCATGCTGATTGCCGAGCCCGAGGAGACCCAGCCGGGGCGGGACCGGACCAGCTTCTTCATCAACCCGCGTTCGGAGACCGGTCCGGTGGTGTACTCCTACGCCTACACCATGGTCGAGGGCAAGACGCCCGCCGACATGCCCGGGGTGCTGGCCGAAACCTTCGCCAAGACCGTGTCCGAGGCCCGGGCCGTCCCGGCCAGCCTGGTCGGGCCCGGCTATTTCGCACCCATGCGCGTCGATGAGTTCGCGGCCAGCCGCATCGTCGAGGCCGTAGTCCACGGCATCGACCTGGCTCAGGCGCTCGGAGCGCCGTACTTCGCGACCGCCGACGGTATCGCGGTGACCGCCGCGATCCTCGATGACCTGCTGGCTCGCTGGACGACGGGCAGCCGACCGGCGCTCCTGTCGGACGACCTGGAGTGGATCTTGGCCGCCTCGGGCCGGGGTCCCTCCGATGACAGCCGGCTGCCGCTCATCGGCTGACCGCGGCCTCAGTAGCGGATCGAGATCTCCCGGCCCTGGTCGTCGTGCTGCGGGACGGACGGGATGGCGACCGCCTGGCCCGTCGCGATGCGCCGGGCGCTCCAGGCCACCGCGGCCGCATCCAGGATGTCGCCCAGGAGCGCGGCGGGATGACCGCCCGGGATCTCGATTCCCGCCCGGGCCAGCAGCTCACGCCGCAGGTCACGCCCGGCACGGGTGTGCTTGCTGGCCGCCAGCGGCATTCCGGCCAGCGCGCCGAACGCCAGTTCCGGGTGCACCTCGTACAGCCGGTGTCCGCAGGTCTCGCGGTACTGGTTAGCCTCGAGCAGCTTGGCCCGCAGGCCCCACGCCTGGATGCTGAAGCCCTGGCCGGTCAGCTCGCGGCAGCGCTGGTTCGCGGCCCGGTAGCTGGCCTCCGCCCAGACCGCCCGGGGCGGGATGGCGAAGACGGAGCTGCGCCGGGGACCGAGCAAGCCGCGGGCGGCCCGGTCCGCCTCACGCCAGCCCGTCTCCAGGAGCCCGAGCGGCATGTCGATCCCGACCACCGTGGTGCCCGCCGAATCCCGTTCCGGCGCGAGCAGCGCGGCCAAACAGACCCCGGCCGTGACCGTGACGGCGGGCCCGGTCTCCGCAGGCGATACCTCGAGTGACACCGCTACCCAGCCGCCCCGGCACGCGTCCACCCCCGTCACGCGCACCCCGCTGCGGCGATCCACCCGCGCTCTCCGGCTCGCTTTTCTCCGGTATTGTTCGGCGAGGCTACCATCTCGCTGGTCACCGAGCCGCTAGGGTTTCCTGATGGCCGAGGTGACAGCCAGCGTCACTGAGGAACGGGCGGCCGACGTCGGCTCCGGCCCGGTCCTGGTCCGGTGGACCGCGCCGGACGCGCTGTCCAACCTCGTCTCCGTCCTGGAGCTGGCCGCCGACGGCCAGGTACGCTACAGCGCCAGCACTAGGCGGCCAGCCGCCGCGACCGTCAAGCTGGTCGAGGATGTCCTGGTAGCGGGGGACTTCTACGACTCCGGCGAGCCCATCGCGGCGTTCGCGTGGCCGCTGCTGATCCAGGTTGGCGGCCTGGCCCGCCTAGCCGGAACCCGGCTCGAGCTCTCCCCGCGCGGTCGCGCTGCGCTGGCCCGGCCATCCTACGAGGCGCTCGGCGCGCTATGGGGCAGGTGGCTGGGCAGCGTCTCGACCGATGAGCTGGCCCGGATCGAGGCCATCAAGGGGCAGCGCAAGCCCGGTACGCTGACCTCCGCGATCACCCGGCGCGCCGCGGTGGCCGCGGCTCTGGCCGGCCTGCAGCCCGGGGCGTGGACCGGCGCGGGCAAGCTGCTCGCAAGCCTGCGGGCCCAGCAGCAGCCGCCGCTGGTAGCGGCCCGGAGCCTGCGGGCGCTCTGGCGGCTGTACGTGGTCGACTCCTACTTCGGATCACTCGGCCACGCCGGCTCGCGGACCTGGGACCTGGTCGAGGGCAGGTACGCGCTGTGCGTGCTCTTCGAGTACGCCGCCACCCTCGGCCTTATCGACGTGGCCTACACCGACCCCCGCGGCGCCCGCGACGACTACCGCGCCCTGTGGGGCGCCGATCAGCTCAGCTGCCTGTCCCGCTATGACGGCCTGTCTGCGGTCCGGGTCAACGAGCTGGGCGCGGCCGTGCTGCACGACCCCGATGCCCTGCCCGGCCTCGGCCTGCCCGTCCCTCGCCGGGCGTGAATGGGACCCCAGTTATATGGCGGATGTCCGCCGGCACGGTGTGGCGCGGCATGGATTCAGGCCCCGGTCCGGCCCAACCAGAAGCCGGGTTGGACCGTCATAAAGAGGACGCGAGATGACAAAACGATCACGTGGAGGCGACATGAAGCGGTCGTGGCTGACCCGCGGGGGACTCACGGCCTGCCTGGCCCTGATCCTGCTCATCCCGGCGACCGCGGCCCTCGCGGCCCCGGCCGGCGATGGGCCGCCCGGGTTCTGGTGGGGTACGGACAGCTTCCCGGTCTCGGTGCCCGGTAGCGCGCCATACAGCATGCCGTTCCTGGGCGGGGCCTACGGCGGGTACATCGGCATGACCGGGAACTGGGCGTACTGGCAGGGCTGTAAGGGCGGCTTCATCGCCTTCTCGGCGACCAACGCGGCGCAGGCGCACACCAACTTCACCAAGTACGGCAAGGGCGTCGGCGATGGCTCGTACTGGTTCATGGGCGGGCCCGGCGTGGACCCGCACTACAACGGGAGCACCGCCGAAGCCAGCGCGTGGGGCGCGCAGCAGGCCGCCCGGGCGCTGTCCGACATCGCCAACGGCCCCTTCGACTACAAGGTGGTCTGGATGGACGTCGAGCTGCCCGGCATCAAGCCGGCGGCCGACAACGGCTGGAACAACGTCTACACCTCGGCGTGCAGCGGAGTGATCTCCAAGAGCGGCATCCCGGCGGCTGTGGACCGCGCCGATTTCAACGGGTTCGCCAACTACATCACCGCGCACTCCTCGTACAAGGTGGGCGTCTACTCCACCGCGAGCGTCTGGACCTCGATCTTCGGCACCGGGACCGCCTCCCTGATCCCGAATACCTACGAGTGGACCTACGAGCCCGAGACCACCAACTACACCGGCGCCTCCCCCTCCGGCTGGTGCCTGAACCACGGGTCCGGCCCGTGCGCGCAGTTCTTCGGCGGCCAGACCAGCGCCAGCAGCCACGCGCTGATGTGGCAGTGGTCCGGCGGCGGCGGCGTGACCAACGGCATCGGCGGCTTCAACGGCGACCTCGACCAGATCGACTCGAGCCGGATGGGCTAGCAGGCACCACGGTCCGTTCGGCCCAAATGTCTTTACCCCGTGCGGCGGGTCAGCTTTCCGCGGCGATCAGCGGCTCAAGCAGGATGTCGGGGTGCTCGCGTCGTACCTGGCCGAGCCGCCACTTGTCGCTGAACAGCGCGAGCAGGGCACCGTCATGGCGGCGGGTCAGCACCTCGGTGGCGCGCTGCCCGGCTAGGATCCGGGCGCCCTCGGCGTCGGTGCGCCGGGCCAGCGTGTAGTCCAGGTGGTCTAGGTCCGCGCGGGCGCCGAACTCGTGCTCGAGCCGGTGCAGCACCACGTCGTACTGCAGCGGGCCGACCGCGGCCAGCACCGGGGCCTGGTCGCCGCGCAGGTCGGAGGTCAGCACCTGGACGACGCCCTCGGTGTCGAGCTGCTCGATCCCGCGCCGGAACTGCTTCTGCTTGCCCGCTTCCTTCCCGCGCACCACCGCGAAGTGCTCGGGCGCGAAGCTCGGGATGGGCGGGAACTCGACCGGGGCCTCGCCCGCGTACAGCGTGTCGCCCGGGCGCAGCGCGGTCGCGTTGACCAGGCCGATCACATCGCCAGGGAAGGCTTCCTCGACGGTCTCCCGGTCCTGGCCGAACATCGACTGAGCGTATTTGGTGGCGAACGGGCGCCGGGTGGCAGCGTGGGTCAGCACCATGCCGCGCTCGAACCGGCCCGAGCACACCCGCACGAACGCCATCCGGTCCCGGTGAGCCGGGTCCATGTTGGCCTGCACCTTGAACACCAGGCCGGAGAACGGCGCGTCGACCGGGCGCGGCTCGCCCTTGATGTCCTCCCGCGCGTCCGGCGGCGGGGCGAGCTCGGTCACCACATCGAGCAGGCGCCGGACGCCGAAGTTCGGCAGCGCGGCGCCGAACAGCACCGGGCTCGACACTCCGGCCAGGAATGACGCCAGGTCGATACCCGGCCCGTAGATCTCATCGAGCAGCGCCAGTTCCTCCTGCGCCGCGGCGTAGGCTTCGCCGTCCCGCTCAGCGGCGGCCGCGGCGTCGAGCCGCCTCTCCAGGGCACGTCCGGCCCCGCCCGGGGTCCTGGTGAACGTGGTGTACTCGCCGCTGGCCCGCTCGATCAGCCCGCGGAAGTCGCCTGCCACCCCGACGGGCCAGTTCACCGGGGCCGGGCGGAGCCCGATCCGCTGCTCGATCTCGTCGAGCAGTTCCAGCGGTTCCCGGCCCGGGCGGTCCCACTTGTTCACGAACGTGATCACCGGGACGCCGCGGCTCCGGCAGACGTCGAACAGCTTCAGCGTCTGCGGCTCAAGCCCCTTGGCCGAGTCGAGCAGCATGACCGCGCCGTCTACCGCGGACAGCACCCGGTAGGTGTCCTCGGAGAAGTCCGCGTGACCCGGGGTATCCAGCAGGTTCAGCACCATGTCCCGGTAGTCGAAGCGGAGCGCCGCGGAGGTGATGGAGATCCCGCGGGCGCGTTCCATCGCCATCCAGTCCGACGTCACGCCCCGCCGGCCGGCCTTGCCGTGCACCGCGCCCGCATGGGTGATCGCCGACGCGTGCAGGGCCAGGGCCTCGGTCAGAGTCGACTTGCCCGCGTCCGGGTGGCTGATAACCGCGAACGCCCGGCGCTTCCTCGCTTCAGCGAGCACCTTCAGTGAAGAGGCTTGGGGGAGGTGCGCGGAGCTATATGTGG
>Ga0208240_1000039_pt1 | contig 11370 bp, 6 predicted proteins | sample MicForSoilPHH6_O_FD_188034 | JGI IMG/M metagenome (GOLD analysis project Ga0208240, IMG submission 188034) | Forest soil microbial communities from Harvard Forest Long Term Ecological Research site in Petersham, Massachusetts, USA - MetaG HF041... | ecosystem: Environmental > Terrestrial > Soil >... | reverse complement strand
GGCGGCGGGAACGGGGCGTAGCCGACCGGAGGCAGCAGGTCGGCGACGTCGCGGGCGGCCTGCTTGGGCGCGGGATAGGCCTGGGGTCTGTTGTTCTTAGCCTTCCTGCCCCGCTTGCCCGGCGTTTCGATGGCGGGCCGGGCGTTCCCGTGGTTGGTGACCACGGCGGTCGGGCGGGGGCCCAGCGCGGTGGCCGCCGGGCCGGCCGCGGCCAGGTCCAGGGCGCTGGCCTGGGCGCTCAGCCAGTCGGCGGACGGGCGGTGGGACGGGTCCCGGGCCAGGGCCGCGGACAGCAGCGGCACGAGCGGCCCGGGGACGCCGGACAGGTCGGCGTGACCGGAGACGATGCGGTAGAAGATCGTCTGGAACGAGTCGCCGCCCCCGCCGTAGGGCGGGCGCCCGGTGGCCGCGTACGCCATCGTCGCGCCCCAGGAGTGCACGTCGGAGGCCGAGCTGCTCGGCCGGCCCTCGATCACCTCGGGAGCCAGGTACCCGGGCGTCCCCATGACCAGGCCGGTCTGGGTCAGCCGGGTGGCGTCCGGGGACTGGGCGATGCCGAAGTCGATCACCACCGGGCGGTCGTCGGTGAGCATCACGTTGCCCGGCTTGAGGTCGCGGTGCACCACGCCCGCGGCGTGGATCGCGGTCAGCGCCTCCGCGGTGCCGTAGGCCAGCCGGCGCAGGCCCGAACCGGACAGCGGACCGCGGCTGCGCACCATCGCCTCCAGCGTCGGGCCGGGCACGTACCGGGTGACGATGTAGGGGAACTCGCCGGCCACGTCGGCGTCCAGCACCTCCGCGACGAACGCGCTGCGGACCCGGCGCATGGTCTCGACCTCGCGGGCCAGGCGGAGGCGGGCGTTGGCGCTCTCGGTGGTGTCGGGATGGAGCACCTTGATGGCCACCAGGCCGCCCTGCGGATCCTGGGCGAGGTGGACGACCCCCATGCCGCCTTCCCCAAGGCGGTCCTGAAGGCGATACGGGCCGAGAGTCCCCGGCAGTCGATCCGTCGCAGGCATCCCGGAACCAGAGTACGAAACAGATGCCACATTGGGGAGGGAACAAGAAGTTGCCTATCTGTAACGGATCGGCGCCCGACTAGAATTTCGGCATCGCTACTTGTGGAGCCGCTACCAATGACTGAGCATGACGACGCGCTATCGCTGGACATGGTGACCGCCGCGCTGCGCGCCGACAGCACGGACGTGGCCATCTACGCCCGCGTCCTGACCCAGTCGCTGGGCGAGGCTCTGCCCAGCGAGTTCGTGACGGTGGACCGGGAGCGGAGCGTGTCGGACCGGATGCGCGGGCGGCCCGGGGAGATCTCCCGGATCGCGGTGCAGCTCGGCGACGAGCAGATGACGCTGTCGGTGCGCAACGGCCGGGCGGTGGCGGAGATCTGCCGCGCGGTGCGCGGCGTGGTCCTGTCCCGGAAGACGGTCCCCATCCACGAGTGGGCCGCGGCGCTAGCCGCCGGGCTGGTCGCCTTCGCCGAGCAGAACGCCCAGGCCGCTCAGGCCCTGCGCCGCATCGTCGCCGGCGGCACCGACAGCATCGGCAGCTGATCTTCATGATCGTGGATCGTTACCTCCCGCGGGCGGGTAGGAATGATCCACGATCGTGCGGGAGGCGGGTCAGCGGCCGGTGAAGGTGGCTTGGCCGGGGCCGTTGGCTAGGAAGCTGCGCATCCCGGCCTGCTGGTCGTCGGTGCCGAACAGCGCGGCGAACTGCACGCGCTCGATCTCCAGGCCGGTGGCCAGGTCGACGCCCAGGCCGTAGTCGATGGCCTGCTTGGCCGCGCGCAGCGCGAGCGCGGGGCCGGTGGCGTACCGGCGCACCAGGTCCAGCGCCGCCTGGTAGACCTCCGCATCGGGTACGACCCGGTCGACCAGGCCGATCTCGAGCGCCTCGGCGGCGGCGACCATCCGGCCGGTGAACACGATGTCCTTGGCCTTGGCCGGGCCGACCAGGCGGGGCAGCCGCTGGGTGCCGCCCGCCCCCGGGATGATGCCGAGCTGGATCTCGGGCTGGCCCAGGCGGGCGGTCTCACCGGCGACCCGGAAGTCGGCGGCCAGCGCGAGCTCGAGCCCGCCGCCCAGGGCGTACCCGGTGATCGCGGCGACCACCGGCTTGCCCAGGCCCGCGACCAGGTCCATGGCGCCGTGCAGCCGCCCGGACCGCGAGGCCATCTCGGCGTAGCCCGCCTCGGCCATCACGCCGATGTCCGCGCCTGCGGCGAAGACCCGTTCGCCGCCGTAGATGATCACGGCGCGGACTTCGTCCGCGGCCGCGGCCCGGGCCGCCTCGGCAAGCTCGGCGGTCACCTGGTCGTTCAGCGCGTTGACCTTCGGCCGGTCCAGGCGGATCGTGCCGATGCCGTCCGCGACTTCGAGCCTGACGAATTCACCCATGGCAGCTCCTCCTTAAGGGGACGGCCCCCGCTTAGCGCAGGTCGCCGTTGGTCATGCCGGCCGGGGCCTGGGGGTAGGTGACCAGCCCGAGCTCGGCGCGGCTGTCCAGCAGCCGGTGATTGGGCAGCACGCGGACCGTGTAGCCGAACGGCCCGGGCCGGTCCAGCGACACCTCACCGGAGTACCGCACCGCGCCGTCGGCGGCCGCAGCCGCCTCGGCGGTCAGCGTGGCGTAGGCGGGCCGCACGATCTCGTCGCCCTCGTCGGGGCGCCCGTACACCACCTCGACGGTCACGTCGTCCCGGGTCAGCTCGCCGAGCGCCACCGAGACCCGCACGGCCAGCGCCGCGCCCAGCCGCTGCCCGGCCGCCGACTCGGACTCCACGTGCTCGATCCGGACCTGCGGCCAGGCGTCGACCACGAGCTTCTTCCACGCGGCCAGCTCGCGCGCGGGCCCGAACCCGTCGGCATCGGTCAGCGCCCGGGAGGAGGCCGCGGCGGGCACGTACAGCGCGTTGACGTACTCGCGGACCATCCGCTCGGCCTGGACCTTCGGGCCCAGCGAGCGCAGCGCGTGCCGGATCCGGTCCACCCAGCCCTGCGGGATTCCGTCGGCGTCGCGCTCGTAGAACAGCGGCGCCACCGACTTGCCGAGCAGCTCGTACAGGGCCTGGGCCTCGAGCTCGTCCCGGCGCCCGACGTCGGCCACGCCGTCGGCGGACGGGATCTCCCAGCCGTTGCCGCCGTCGTACCACTCGTCCCACCAGCCGTCCCGCACGGACAGGTTGAGCGCGCCGTTCAGCGCCGCCTTCATGCCCGAGGTACCGCACGCCTCCAGCGGGCGCAGCGGGTTGTTCAGCCACACGTCGCAGCCCTGGACCAGGGTGCGGGCCATGGCCATGTCGTAGTCGGGCAGGAAGACGATCCGGCGCCGCACGTCCGGGGTGTCGCTGTACTGGACCATCTGCTGGATCAGGGCCTTGCCGCCGTCGTCGGCCGGGTGCGCCTTGCCCGCCACCACGATCTGCACCGGCTGGGAGGGATCGTTGAGCAGCTGGGCGAGCTGGGCCGGGTCGTTGAGCATGAGCGTGAGCCGCTTGTAGGACGGCACCCGCCGGGCGAACCCGATGGTCAGCACGTTCTCGTCGAGCACGTCGTCGATCCAGGTCAGCTCCGCGCCGGACGCGCCGCGCTGCCGCCAGGAGGCGCGCAGCCGGCGCCGGGTCTCGGCCACCAGCCGGGACCGCAGCACGTGCCGGGTGGCCCAGATCTCGTCCGCCGGAGCGTCCCCGGCCAGCAGCGCCCCGGCCTCCGGCGCGACCCAGGTGGGCGTGTGCACGCCGTTGGTGACCGAGCCGATGGGCACCTCGCCGGTGTCGAACCCCGGCCACAGGCCCGCGAACATCTGCCTGCTGACCTGGCCGTGCAGGAGCGAGACGCCGTTGACCCGCTGGGCCAGGCGCATGCCCATGACGGCCATGTTGAACACGTCGGGGTCGCCGCCCGGGTAGGTCTCGGCGCCGAGCGCGAGCACCCGGTCGACGGGCAGCAGCGGGTCGTCGTCGAAGTGCTGGCGGACCAGCTCGCGGCCGAACCGGTCGATGCCGGCCGGAACCGGCGTGTGCGTGGTGAACACCGTGCCGGCCCGGCACACCTCGATGGCCTCGTCGAAGCTCAGCCCGCGCTCGGCGTACTCGCGGATCCGCTCCAGGCCGAGGAACCCGGCGTGCCCCTCGTTGGTGTGGAACACCTCGGGCGACGGGTGCCCGGTCAGCGCGCAGAAGGCCCGCACCGCCCGCATGCCGCCGATGCCGAGCAGCAGTTCCTGCCGGAGCCGGTGGTCGCTGCCGCCGCCGTACAGCCGGTCGGTGACCTCGTGCAGGTCGGGCTCGTTCTCCTCCACGTAGGAGTCGAGCAGCAGCAGCGGAATCCGGCCCACCTGCGCCACCCAGACCTGCGCGGACAGCTGGCGGCCCGCGGGCAGGCTGACCGCGACGCGGACGGGAGACCCGGTGGCGTCGCGGAGCAGCTCGAGCGGCTGGCCGTTCGGGTCGTCGCTGGGGTAGCGCTCGGCCTGCCAGCCGTCGGCGGACAGCGACTGGGTGAAGTACCCGTGCCGGTACAGCAGCCCGACCCCGATCAGCGGCACGCCGAGGTCACTGGCGGACTTCAGGTGGTCCCCGGCCAGGATGCCCAGGCCGCCGGAGTACTGCGGCAGCGCGGCGGTGATGCCGTACTCCGGCGAGAAGTACGCCACCGCCGCGGGACCGGCCTGCACCAGCCCGGCGTCGGCGTACCAGCGCGGGCCCGACATGTAGTCGCGCAGGCCCTGCTCGGCCTCGTGCAGCCGGGCCAGGAAGTCCGGGTCGCCGGCCAGGGCCGTCATCCGCTCGGGCGGCACCGCGCTGAGCATCGCGATCGGGTCGCCGCCCGCCGCCTGCCAGGCGTCGCGGTCGATCGACGCGAACAGCTCGGCGGTCGGGGCATGCCAGGACCAGCGGAGGTTCAGCATCAGGCCCAGCAGCGCGGCCAGCGGCTCGGGCAGGGTGACGCGGACGGTGAACCGGCGAATCGCTCTCACGGGCAGACGATATTCGGTCGGCGCTCACCACGCCGAACCGTTCTGTAATCGCGGACTGGTGATCCACGGGCCGTTCGGCAAAAATGATTTTGAATTATGCCTAACGAGCAGTGGTGGCAGGACCGCGGCACCCTCCCGTAAAACCATGGTCGCGCTCCGGTATGAATACCGGGTGCCGAGGTGGCATGCACAGGCCCGCGGTCGGTAGCGTTACCAGGGTGATTGGACGAATCCCGATCCTTGACGTCGAGCCGGCGGTGGACTGCGGTACCCGCCCGGCCAAGGCCGTGGCCGGGGAGACCTTCGAGGTGAGCGCGACGGTCTTCCGCGAGGGCCACGGCATCATCGGCGTCGGCGTGGTGCTGCGCGACCCGGACCGCAACCCGAGCCCGGTCACGCCGATGCGCGAGCTCGCTCCCGGCACGGACCGCTACGGCGCGGACGTGACCGTGACGCAGGAGGGACTGTGGCGCTTCCACGTGGAGGCGTGGGCCGACCCGATCGCGAGCTGGCACCACGACGCGGCGATCAAGATCCCCGCCGGCCAGGACGTGGAGCTGATGCTCACCGAGGGCGCGCTGCAGTACGAGCGGGCCGCGCGGCGGATCCCCCAGCCGCCCGGGGCCAGAGCGCCGGCGGTGGCCCGGACCGCGCTGCGTGCGCTGGTCGCGCGGATGCGCGACCGCTCGCTGACGCCCGAGGAACGGTTCGCGGGGTCCTCCGATCCCGCGATCACCGCGATCGTGGCCCGGTGGCCGCTGCGCGAGCTGGTGACCCGGTCCCGGGCGCTGACCGTGCAGGTGGACCGGGAGCGGGCGCTGTACGGGGCGTGGTACGAGTTCTTCCCGCGGTCCGAGGGGGCCCAGGTCGACCCCGCCGGCCAGACGCCGCCGGTCTCGGGCACGCTGCGCACCGCCGCCCGGCGGCTGGACGCGGTCGCGGCCATGGACTTCGACGTGGTGTACCTGCCGCCGGTGCACCCGATCGGGACCTCGTTCCGCAAGGGCCGGAACAACACGCTGGTCCCGCAGCCGGGCGATCCCGGCTCGCCGTGGGCGATCGGCTCCCCGGACGGCGGGCACGACGCGATCCACCCGGACCTGGGCACGTTCGAGGACTTCGACGCGTTCGTGGCCCGCACCCGCGAGCTGGGCATGGAGGTCGCGCTCGACCTGGCCCTGAACGCCTCGCCGGATCACCCGTGGGTGAAAAAGCACCCGGAGTGGTTCACCACCCGGGCCGACGGTTCCATCGCCTACGCCGAGAACCCGCCCAAGAAGTACCAGGACATCTACCCGCTGAACTTCGACAACGACCCGGAGGGCATCTACGCCGAGGTGCTGCGGGTGGTGCGGCTGTGGATCGACCACGGGGTCACGATCTTCCGGGTGGACAACCCGCACACCAAGCCGGTTCGGTTCTGGGAGCGGCTGCTCACCGAGATCCGGATCACCGACCCCGACGTGCTGTTCCTGGCCGAGGCGTTCACCCGCCCGGCCATGATGCGCACCCTGGCCAAGATCGGCTTCCACCAGTCCTATACGTACTTCACCTGGCGGAACAGCGTCGAGGAGCTGACCGAGTACGCGCTCGAGCTGTCCGAACAGACGGCGCCCTACATGCGGCCCAACTTCTTCGTCAACACCCCGGACATCCTGCACGCCTACCTGCAGTACGGCGGGCTGCCCGCGTTCCGGATCCGGGCCGTGCTGGCCTCCATGCTCTCCCCCGCGTGGGGCGTCTACTCCGGGTTCGAGCTGGGCGAGAACGTCGCGCTGCGGCCGGGCAGCGAGGAGTACCTGGACTCGGAGAAGTACCAGTACCGGCCGCGGGACTGGGCGGGCGCCGCCCGGCTGGGCTACGGCATCGCGGACTACATCACCGCGCTCAACCGGATCAGGCGCGAGCACCCGGCCCTGCACTGGCTGCGGAATCTGCGCTTCCATCGGGTCGACCAGCCGGAACTGATGTGCTTCTCCAAGCGGACGGGTAGTATCCCGCCAAGCCCGGTGACGGGTGGTGGCCAAGCGGACACTGTGCTGGTCGTCGTCAACCTGAACCCGTACCAGACCAGGGAGGCGACGGTCTGGCTTGACCTGCCCGCACTCGGCGTGGACCGCGAGTTCATCGTGACGGACGAGCTGACCGGCGAGTCCTACCGGTGGGGGCCGGCCAACTACGTCCGCCTCGATCCGGCAATCCGGCCCGCGCACATCTTTACCGTGACCCCCCTTATGTAAGACCTTGTAAGTGACGCCCTGTACGGCAAGACCAGGAGATCGGCAGTGACAGAGCACCACGAGGCGATAGCCGACTCGTTCGACACGGACCAGCCGCGCGATCCGGACTGGTACAAGCGCGCGGTGTTCTACGAGGTGCTCATCCGGGGTTTCCAGGATGCCAACGGCGACGGCACCGGCGACCTGCCCGGCCTGATCTCGAAGCTGGACTACCTGGAGTGGCTCGGCATCGACTGCCTGTGGCTGCTGCCCATCTACCAGTCCCCGCTGCGCGACGGCGGCTACGACATCTCCGACTTCATGGCGGTGCTGCCCGAGTACGGGAACATCGGGGACTTCGTCGCGCTGGTCGACGAGGCGCACAAGCGCGGCATCCGGGTCATCGCCGACCTGGTCATGAACCACACGTCCGAACAGCACCCCTGGTTCCAGGCGTCGCGCAGCGATCCCGACGGGCCGTACGGGGACTTCTACGTCTGGTCCGACACCGACGACAAGTACTCAGGGGCGCGGGTCATCTTCGTCGACACCGAGGCCTCCAACTGGACCTTCGACCCGGTCCGCGGCCAGTACTACTGGCACCGGTTCTTCTCCCACCAGCCGGACCTGAACTTCGAGAACCCGCGGGTGCAAGACGCGATGATCGAGGTGCTGCGGTTCTGGCTGGACCTGGGCATCGACGGCTTCCGGCTGGACGCGGTGCCGTACCTGTACGAGCGCGAGGGCACCAACTGCGAGAACCTCAAGGAGACGCACGAGTACCTGAAGCGGATCCGGACCGAGATCGACAAGCTCTACCCGGACAAGGTGCTGCTGGCCGAGGCCAACCAGTGGCCCGCGGACGTGATCGAGTACTTCGGCGACCCTTCGGTGGGCGGCGACGAGTGCCACATGGCGTTCCACTTCCCGCTCATGCCGCGCATCTTCATGGCCGTTCGGCGGGAGCAGCGCTACCCGATCTCGGAGATCCTGGCCCAGACCCCGCAGATCCCGGCCGGCTGTCAGTGGGGCATCTTCCTGCGCAACCACGACGAGCTGACGCTGGAAATGGTGACCGACGACGAGCGGGACTACATGTACGCCGAGTACGCCAAGGATCCCCGGATGAAGGCCAACATCGGGATCCGGCGGCGGCTGGCCCCGCTGCTGGACGGCGACCGGAACCAGCTCGAGCTGTTCACCGCGCTGCTGCTGTCGCTGCCCGGCTCGCCGGTGCTGTACTACGGCGACGAGATCGGCATGGGCGACAACATCTGGCTGGGCGACCGGGACGGCGTGCGGACCCCGATGCAGTGGACGCCCGACCGCAACGGCGGCTTCTCCCAGACCGACCCGCAGCGGCTGTACCTGCCGCCGATCATGGACGCGCTCTACGGCTACCAGGCGCTCAACGTGGAGGCGCAGCAGCGCAACCCGGCCTCGTTCCTGCAGTGGACCCGGCGCATGATCGAGATCCGCAAGCGGCACCCGGTGTTCGGCACCGGCATCTACGAGGAGCTGACCTCGTCCAATCCTTCGGTGCTGGCCTTTGTGCGGCTGCACTCCGCGGAAGATCTTGACAGCGATGGCGCAGACCGGATCCTGTGCGTCAACAACCTGTCCCGGTTCCCGCAGCCGGTCGAGCTGGACCTGCGGCGGTTCATCGGGGTCACGCCGGTGGAGTCCATGGGCGGCGTCGTCTTTCCCCGGATCGGCGAGCTGTCGTACCTGCTGACGCTGCCCGGCCACGGGTTCTACTGGTTCCAGCTGCCGCCCGCCCGCGAGGAACGGCCAGCCTCCAAGCCGGCGTCGGCCGGGCCCCAGCTCTATCACGGTTGACGGCGTCTTCGCCGGGTAAGGGCAGGCTCATGGTCTTTGAAGATGTACTGGCCGCATGGCTGGTCAAACAGCGGTGGTTCGCCGGCAAGGGGCGCACCGTCCATGACCTGGCGGTGGTGGCCGACACCGAGATCATCCCTGGTGACCCGGGGCTGCGGCACCTGCTCGTCACCGTCTCGCACGGCGCGACCTCCGATTGCTACCAGCTCTTCGTCGGCCTGCGCGCCCGGCTGCCCGCCCGGCTGCGGCACGCGCGGATCGGTTCCTTTGACGGGCTGCAGGTCTACGACGGGCTGCACGACAGCGACCTGACCCGGACCCTGCTGGACGCGATCGTGGCCGGGCGGAGCGTCGGGGCGTTGCGCTTTTACGCTGTCTCGGATGCTGACTTGTCCTGGGCGTCCGGGGCTCCCGGGGGCCTGGACAGCCTGGTGCTGACCGGGGAGCAGAGCAATACCAGCCTGGTGTTCGGCGAGTCGGCCATCTTCAAGGTGTTCCGGCGGGTGGCCGCGGGCCCGAACCCGGACCTGGAGGTGGCCGGGGCCCTGGCCGAGCTCGGGTCGACGCACATCGCCGAGCCCTACGGGTGGGTCGAGACCCGGCTGGACGGCGCGACCGCCGTGCTGGCCATCTTGTCCCGGTACCTGCGCGCGGCCGCGGACGGCTGGGCGCTGGCCGCGACGAGTGTCCGCGACCTGTACGCGCTGGTTCTTGACGCTGCGGGTGCTGATGCCGCGGGTGCGGGTGCTGATGCTGCGGGTGCTGGCGCTGCGGGTGCTGGCGCCGCGGGCGGCGACTTCGCGGGCGAGGCCGAACGGCTCGGGGTGGCGACCGCGCAGGTACACGCGGACCTGGCCGAAGCCTTCGGGAGCTCCGAACTCGAACCGGAGGCCATCCGCGAGCTGGCCGAGCAGATGTTCCGGCGGCTGGACATGGCCATCGCGGCCGTCCCGGAACTGGCCCGCTACGCGGACATGATCGGCGACGCGTTCTCCTGCCTGGCCAAGCTGACCGAGCCGGTGCCGGCCCAGCGGGTGCACGGTGACTACCACCTGGGCCAGGTGATGCGGACCCAGACCGGCTGGGTGGTGCTCGACTTCGAGGGCGAGCCCGCCAGCCCGCTGGCCCAGCGCCGGGCCCGCTCCTCGCCACTGCGGGACGTGGCGGGCATGCTCCGGTCGTTCGACTACGCGGCCCGGCACCAGCTGCTCACCCATCCCGACCGGGCCATCTTGACCCCCGTGGCCAGCGACTGGGTCCGGCGCAACGGCGAGGCGTTCTGCACGGGCTACGCTGAGGCTGGCGGCCTCGACCCCGCGTGCAACGCCGTGCTGCTGCGGGCGCTGCTGCTGGACAAGGCCGTCTACGAGGTCATCTACGAGGCCAGGAACCGCCCGACCTGGCTCGCCATCCCCCTGGAGTCGATCGCCGAGATGCAGCCATGACCGAGAGCCGAGATTCAGCTGCGACCGGCAGCCGAGGTCCAGCCGAGACCGGCAGCCGAGATTCAGCATCCAGTCGAGGTTCAGCCGCGACCGGCAGCCAGGATTCGGCTGCGACCGGCAGCCAGGATTCAGCCGCGACCGGCACCGAAGCCAGCCTGGGCGAGCTCGAGCGGCTCGTCTCCGGACAGCACCACGACCCGCACTCGATCCTGGGCGCCCACGCCGGACCGGACGGAGTCGTGGTCCGGGCGCTGCGGCCTCTGGCCCGTTCGGTCATATTGGTTTTGGATGACGGCCGCCGGGTGCCGATGACCCACCTGTACCAGGGCGTATTCACGGTCACCCTCCCTGAGTTTCCGGACGAGAAGATGCCGGACTACCGCATCGCCACCTCGTACTCCCCGGACGCGGAGGACGAGACGGTGGCCGAGGACCCGTACCGCTTCCTGCCGCTGCTCAGCGAGTACGACCTGTACCTGATCGGGGAAGGCCGGCATGAGGAGCTGTGGCGGGTCCTGGGCGCGCACGTCCAGGAGGTCGACCAGGTCACCGGAGTGTCCTTCGCGGTCTGGGCGCCGAACGCCCGCGGCGTGCGCGTGACCGGCGACTTCAACTACTGGGACGGCCGCGCGTTCCCGATGCGCTCGCTCGGTGTGTCGGGCGTGTGGGAGCTGTTCATCCCGGGCGTGGCCGACGGCGCCCGGTACAAGTACGCGGTCTGCGGCTTCGACGGGGTGTGGCGCGACAAGGCCGACCCGCTCGCTCGCTATGCCGAGCGGCCGCCGGCCACCGCGTCGGTGGTGTTCACGTCCCGGTATTCCTGGGAGGATTCGTCGTGGATGGGCGCCCGGCCTTCGCGCACGCCGGTTAGCGAG
>Ga0208240_1000037_pt1 | contig 11476 bp, 10 predicted proteins | sample MicForSoilPHH6_O_FD_188034 | JGI IMG/M metagenome (GOLD analysis project Ga0208240, IMG submission 188034) | Forest soil microbial communities from Harvard Forest Long Term Ecological Research site in Petersham, Massachusetts, USA - MetaG HF041... | ecosystem: Environmental > Terrestrial > Soil... | reverse complement strand
GACCGGCCTGGCGAGTCGGTCCTGGAGGAGATCTACTACTTCGAGGTAGCGGACGGGCCGTCCGGCCCAGGCCTGGCCTACCAGCGGGTGTACGGCACGCCCGACCGCCCGGCCGACGTCCTGGCCGAGGTGCGCAGCGGGGATGTGGTGGTCGTCCCGCACGGCTGGCACGGACCGTCGATGGCGGTGCCTGGCTACGACCTGTACTACCTGAACGTGATGGCCGGGCCCGGCAAGCGGGAGTGGCTGATCTGCGACGATCCGGCGCACTCGTGGGTACGCGAGCAGTGGAGGGACGAGCAGGTCGATCCCCGGGTGGCCGCCTGGACCGCCCCATGACGACGGTACGGCTGACCGTGGGGCAGGCGGTCGTGCGTTTCCTGGCCGCGCAGTACAGCGAGCGGGACGGTACGCGGCACCGGCTCATCGAGGGGTGCTTCGGCATCTTCGGGCACGGCAACGTGGCGGGCCTGGGCCAGGGCCTGCTGGAGGCGGAGCTAGGTCACGACGGCGGGTTGAAGTACCTGCAGGGACGCAACGAGCAGGCCATGGTGCACGCCGCCGTGGCGTTCGCCCGGACCCGGAACCGGATGTCCACCCTGGCCTGCACGTCCTCGATCGGGCCCGGCGCGACGAACATGGTCACCGGGGCGGCGCTGGCCACCATCAACCGGCTGCCCGTGCTGCTGCTGCCTTCAGACGTCTTCGCCACCCGGGTGGCTGACCCGGTGCTGCAGCAGCTCGAGGACCCGTCGGGCCAGGACATCAGCGTCAACGACGCGTTCCGGCCGGTGTCCCGGTTCTTCGACCGCATCTGGCGGCCCGAGCAGCTGCCGTCGGCCCTGCTGGCCGCGATGCGGGTGCTGACCGACCCGGCCGACACCGGAGCGGTGACCCTGGCGCTGCCGCAGGACGTGCAGGCGGAGGCGTACGACTGGCCCGCCGAGCTGTTCCGCGAGCGGGTCTGGCACATCCCCCGCACGCCGCCGGACGCGGCGGCCGTGGCCCGCGCGGCCGAGGTGATCCGGTCCGCGAAGCGGCCGCTTATCGTGGCCGGCGGCGGGGTCCTGTACTCCGAGGCCACCCAGGCGCTGAAGGCGTTCGCCGAGACGTTCGGCATCCCGGTCGGCCAGACCCAGGCCGGCAAGGGCACGATGCGCTCCGATGACCCGCTGTGCGCGGGCGCGATCGGCGCCACCGGGACCACCGCAGCCAACGAGCTGGCCGCCCAGGCCGACGTGGTGATCGGCATCGGCACCCGGTGGAGCGACTTCACCACCGCCTCCCGCACCGCGTTCGCCGAGCCGGGAGTGCGGTTCGTCAACATCAACGTGGCGTCGTTCGACGCGGCCAAGCAGTCCGGGGTGGCCGTGGTGGCCGACGCCCGAGCCGCGCTGGACGCCCTGGCCCTGGTCCTGGCCGGGTGGAAATCTGAGCCCGCCTACCGGACCCGGGCCGCGGAGCTGGCGGCCCGGTGGCAGGCCACGGTGGAGGCCGCCTACACCACGCGGCACCAGCCGCGGCCCGCGCAGGCCGAGGTCATCGGGGTGGTCAACGAGGTCTCCGGGGAGCGGGACGTCGTGCTGTGCGCGGCCGGATCGATGCCCGGGGACCTGCACAAGCTGTGGCGCACCCGCGATCCCGGCGGCTACCACGTCGAGTACGGCTACTCATGCATGGGGTACGAGATCGCAGGCGGGCTCGGGGCCAAGCTGGCCGCCCCGGACCGCGAGGTGTTCGTCATGGTCGGCGACGGCTCGTACCTGATGATGGCCACCGAGCTGGTCACCGCCGTGCAAGAGGGGGTCAAGCTGGTCGTGGTCTGCGTGGACAACCACGGGTTCGCCTCGATCGGGAACCTGTCGGAGTCGGTCGGCTCGCAGCGATTCGGCACCAGCTACCGGTACCGCAGCCCCGACGGGCGGCTCGACGGCGGGTTCCTGCCCGTCGACCTGGCCGCCAACGCCGCCAGCCTGGGTGTGTACGTACTGCGCACGCGGACCATCGAGGAGTTCAGCCGGGCGCTGGTCAAGGCCCGGGCCGCGGACCGGACCACGCTGGTGTACATCGAGACCGATCCGCTGCTGGGCGCACCGTCCAGCGACGCGTGGTGGGACGTGCCGGTGGCCGAGGTGGCCGAGCTGGCCAGTACCCGGGACGCGCGGGCCAGCTACGAGAAGGCCAAGGAGCGCCAGCGGCCTTACCTGTAGGGGGCGCAAGCAGTATGGCCCGTTCGGCACAAAAAGGGTTTTAACGGGCGATCAGGGTCATATTGTCCTGACCTCCTTACATGCTGTCGACACGTCATTAGTCGCGCGGCGTGCACCAGTTCTCGCGGCTCCCTATGCCCCTATTTCGGGTGCAGGCCATGATCATGGCCAGTTCGGGCCAAATACGGCCCACTTCTGGCCACGATCATGAATCAGCCTGGCGTGCCGCTCTGCGCAGCTCTGCTTTACTTACGGCTGGCTGCGGGGTCTTGTCCCAGAGCATCGACTCGAGCGGGCCGTTGAAGCAGTGCCCGCGCGGGCACCGGATCTTGACGCTCTCCAACGGCCCGTCGGTGGACCGCATCGCGTACCGGTACTCCACCGCGGCCGGGAGGCCGCACCGGGCGGCGCCGGTCTGGTCTAGGTAGGCCGGGCAGTCGAGAAACATGACGCTGGTATCCATCGGAAACCCCCCGTTCCCGTTCGGTTGTTAGGTGCGCCCTGCCAATTCGGAGGGCGCGATGGTGATGCTGATACAGGCGTCTTGCCGGATTGCGTCCCGAGCCCGGAAATGGGGGTTGTGGCCCACAAGCCTCTGATAGTCCGGCTAGATCGCCTGGTCTTCCAGGAGCGTGCGCAGGTTCTCCGCGGCGGTCTCGAAGTGCTTGCGGGTCAGCCGGACGAGAATCGGCTCGGCGACCTTGAAGAAGCCGCGGCTTTCGCCGCGGTAGAAGCTGGTGACCTGGGTACCGCCGTCGACCGGCTCCAGCGTGGTGTCGATCTCGATGTGGAACGGCCCGCTGGTGCTCTTGGTGGCGAACTGCTTGTTCTCGGTCAGTGCGGTGCAGACCGCGGGCGATGCGTAGGCCCGGCCCAGGAACGTTCCCTGGTAGAGGAGCGCGGACCCCGGCTCCAGCGGGCCGTCGCTGGTAATGCGAGCCTCGGATAGCCCGGGCGTCCATACCGGCGTCTTGGCCACGTCCTGGATGACGGCGAAGACTTCATCGACGGGACGGCCGATGACCGTGACGATCGTGAACTCGTTCATGATCTCTCGTGCCTCCTTGCACGTTGTGCTTGTTGAAGGCCACGTTACGGAGCGGTCGTTACCGCATCGTTACGGCAATTCGGAAATGACGGCCGAAAAGGACGCCGTCGTCTTTTGATGCGGCATGGCACGGCGTTCCCGACGCGCATCCGGCTTGGTCACCTAGCAGAGCAGTATGTACGTAGGTATTGACAATCTCTTGTCCTGGCCTGACCATGAGGTCAGCCTGAGGAGCCGTCTGGGCTGGTAGAGCATCCTGCCGACCCGGCTTTGGCATTCCTCGCCGTGGTGATGCTGTGGCTGGAGGTAGGCCAGTGACTAGTAGTGAAGCATCGGTTCCTGCAGGAGCGGCCAAGACCGGGAGTACCGCGTCCACCCGGCTGTTCATCCGGCAGACGTCGGGTCTCGTGCGCGAGCTGGGGATCCCGGCGGCAACCGGCATCTCGCTGGCGTCCGTCGCCGTGGTCAACACGTTCATCAACTTCAACGCCGGGCTGACGGACTTCACCAAGTCCGACATGTACCTGCCCCTGGTGGCCGCCGCGGTCATCTGGCTGGTGGCCATGTTTGCCTACCGCTACCTGCTGCGCGCAGTGCCGAGAGCGGGCGGCGAGTACGTGTACCTGTCCCGCATCGTCTCACCCGCGGCAGGCTCGGTCGCCGGACTCGGCATCGCCGTAGTGTTCACCTACGTGCTGTCGACCAATGCGCACTTCGCCGCGCAGTTCACCCCGTTCATGCTCAGCGGGCTGGGCGCGGCGTTCCACAGCACCGCGGTGGCCAACGCCGGCAACCACCTGACCAGCAACATCGCCATCGCCTGGCTCAGCGTCGTGGTCATGCTGATCGTGGCCGCGCTGTCGCTGTTCTCGGTCAAGATCGTGGCCCGGATCATCTTCTGGCTGATCGTCTTGCAGGTCGTGGCGTTTGTCGTGCTGATCGGGATGCTGGCCTTCAACTCGCACGCCGACTTCACCTCGGCACTAGCCACCTACAGCAACCACCCGGGCGCCTTCCAGGACATCATCAACACGGCCAAGTCCAACGGCGTGGTCTTCGGCACCTCGATCGCGTCCGCGGTGGCGATCATCCCGTTCATGGTGCTCAACTACAACGGCGTCCTGTACTCCTACTACGTCGGCGGCGAGCTGCGGCGCCCCGGCCGCACCTACCTGTACGCCTCGGCGATCAGCATCGGCGTGCTTGTCGTGCTGTGGATCGGCGTCTGGGCCCTGCTGCGCGCGCGGGCCGGCCTGACCTTCATGCAGGCGCAGGCCAACCTGGGCGTGGTCAACCCCACCGCCTACGGGAAGATCACCAGCCTGAGTTCAGTGGCCGGCGGCCTGGGCTACGGCATGGTGCTGTCCAGTGACCCCATCACCAAGATCCTGTTCGCGACCGCGGTGCCGCTGGCCGAGATCGCGGTCAACCTGGCCTTCCTGACCGTCACCACGCGTGTCCTGTTCGCCCAGGCCTTCGACCGGCTGCTGCCGGTGGGCGTGGCCAAGATCTCGGATCGCAACCACGCGCCGAACGTCGCCATCAGCATCGTGCTCGTGATCGGCATCGGGTTCTGCTTCCTGACCAGCCTGGTCAACCTGGGCAGCATCGTGGCCCTGCAGAGCCTGTTCTTCGCGCTGATCCTGCTGGCCGGCGGCATCGCGGCGACCGCGCTGCCGATGCGCCGGGCCGACCTGATCCCGACGCCGGGCCTACCGGACGACGCCCGGCGCAGCTGGCTGCGGAAGGTCGCGCTGGTCGGCGGGGCCACCACGGTGCTCGCCCTGTTCACGATTTACGAGCTGATCGCGCACTCCAGCGTGTACGGGAAGTTCAGCTGGGAGTCGATCCTCACGCTGGTGATCGTGCTCGGCGCGGGGCCGGTCATCTACCTGATCGCCCGGCAGGTGCGCAGACAGCGCAACTCGCTCGACCTGACCATGGCCATGCGCGAACTTCCCCCGGAGTAGCGCATGTGGGGTAAGGCCAAGGGCTCGAAAAAGCGCGCGCTGCGCATCTACTTCGCCACCGACCTGCACGGCTCGGAGGTGTGCTTCCGCAAGTTCCTGGCCGCGGCCAAGGTCTACGAGGCGGACGTGATCATCTTGGGCGGCGACTTCGCGGGCAAGGCCATCGTCCCGGTGCTCACCGAGAATGGCTCTATGCGGGCCCGGGTCGGCGGCGAGGAGGTAACCGTCCCCGAATCGGAGTGGGAACGGCTTAGCGGCGACCTCGGCAAGGCCGGGCTCTATCCGGTTCGGATGGAGTCCAGCGAGCTGACCCGTCTCTCGGGCGATGAAGCTGCGCTGGGTCGGTTGTTCCGCAGCGAGATCGCCGCTCAGATGCAGCGGTGGTGCGACCTGGCCGCCGAGCGGCTCGACCCGTCGGTGCGGTGCATCATCACGCCGGGTAACGACGATCCGGTGGACGCGGACCCGGTAATAGCGGCCCATCCGAGGGTCGAGTGCCCCGAGCTCGAGCTGTGCGACCTAGGCCCGGTCACCATGGCCAGCCTGGGGGTGGTGCCGACGACGCCGTGGAACACCGAGCGGGAGTGCTCAGAGGACGAGCTGGGCAAGCAGATCGAGGAGATGCTGGAGCAGGTGCCTTCGGGTCAGCCGTGCATCTTGAACCTGCACTGCCCGCCGTACGCGTCAGGCCTGGACGACGCCCCGGAGCTGGACGACACGCTCAAGCCGGTGATCCGCGGCGGACGGCCCAGCATCATCCCGGTCGGCAGCCACGCGGTGCGCGACGCGATCAAGCGCTACCAGCCGGTGGTGGGCCTGCACGGGCACATCCACGAGTCGCGGGGCGTGCAGAAGATCGGTCGCACGCTGTGCGTCAACCCGGGCAGCGACTACTCTTCCGGAGTGCTGCGCGGGGCCGTGATCGACCTCGCCCAGGATGGATCCTGCCTGGACTTCCTGCTCACGACCGGATGAACACATTGGATGATGCCGGGCCTTTGGCCGATCCAGTCGCCGAGGCCAGGCGGCTGATCGCAGCGGCGGCCGAGCAAGGGCTGCTGCTGCGCGCCCTGGGCGGGGTGGCGGTGTACCTGCTGGCGGCCGACGGCAAGCCCCGGCTCCCCCGCCGGGTCAAGGACATCGACGTGGCCGTGCCGCGCGGCAGCGGCCGGCCCGCGGCCCGGCTGCTGGAGCAGGCCGGCTACCTAGGCGACCAGATGTTCAACGCGCTGCACGGCAGCCGCCGGCTGCTGTTCATCGACCCGGCCCACGAACGGCACCTGGACGTGTTCGTGGGCGAGTTCTCGATGTGTCACGAGATCCCGCTCACCGCGCGGCTGGACCGGGCTCCGCTCACCGTGCCGCCCGAGGAACTGCTGCTGTCCAAGCTGCAGATCGTCGAGGCTACCGCGAATGACCAGAGCGACCTGTACAGCCTGCTGGTGCAGTACGAGGTCGGCCCTGGTGCCGACCTCGACGCGTCGTTCGTGGCTGCGCTGTGCGCCAAGGACTGGGGCCTGTGGCGGACCTGCGTGGGCAGCATTGAGCGGCTGCAGGCCAACTTGGAGAGCAGCCCGCTGGACCCGGGCGAGGCGTCGCGGGTCCAGGCGCGGCTGGAGGCGCTGCGCGGCTACCTGGAGGCCGCGCCGAAGACCATGAAGTGGCGGCTGCGCAGCCAGGTCGGCGACAAGGTGCGCTGGTACCAGCAGCCGGAAGAGGAGCAGGGCCAGGGGGCTGGGACCCGGCTATGAGCGCGAGCTGCCCGGAGGCCGGCGATGTTCGCTGACCGGCTCGCCGAGGTCATAGAAACCCGCGCATGCCGGCCTGAGCTGGTGGCGGAGGCGGCGGTCCGGCGGCCGCGGGCCCCGTCGTTTCTGAGTCCGGGCGGCAACCTGGTGCTCATGGCCGCGGACCACCCGGCACGCGGGACGCTGCGGGCCGGCCGGCTGATGACGGCCATGGCCGACCGCACCAGTCTGCTCGAGCGGCTCTGCGTGGCGCTGGCCCGGCCCGGCGTCGACGGCGTGCTCGGGTCCGCGGACGTGCTGGAGGACCTGCTGCTGCTCGGCGCGCTGGACGGCAAGGTCGTGATCGGCTCGATGAACCGTGGCGGTCTGGCGGACACGGTCTTCGAGATCGACGACCGGTTCACCGGCTATGACGCGGCCGCCATCGCGCGGATGGCGTTCGACGGCGGCAAGATGCTGCTGCGCATCGACCCGGACGACCCGGCGACCGCGGCCACGCTGCACGCCTGCGCGCACGCGGTGTCGGACCTGGCGGCGCGGCGGCTGGTCGCGATGATCGAGCCGTTCATCTCCCACCGGGTCGAGGGCCGGGTCCGCAACGACCTGTCCCCGGAGGCGATGATGCGGGCCATCGCGGTCGCTTCGGGCCTGGGCACCACGTCGGCGTACACCTGGCTAAAGGTCCCGGTGGTGCCGGACATGGAGCGGGTCATGGCCGCGTCCACACTGCCGGCGTTGCTGCTGGGCGGCGAGGTGCCGGACGACCCGCAGTCCGCGTACGCCGGCTGGCGCAAGGCGCTGCGGCTGCCGAACGTCAAGGGGCTGGTCGCCGGGCGTTCGCTGCTGTACCCGGCCGACGACGACGTGGCCGCCGCCGTTGATACCGCGGTCAGCCTGCTGTTATCTGGCGGGCCTGTCGCTGATCTCGGTTAGCCGGACGCCGAAGCCGGTGGCGGCGAGCTTGAGCAGCACCGGGCCGGGCGCCATCAGGGCTGCGACCTTGGCGGCGCTGAGCTCCTCCAGCTGGGCCAGGACCTCTGTGTAGGCCTCCGGGCCGTGGCGGCGCGCCCGGCTCAGCGCGATCGCGTTGGCCCACACCTTCTCGCGTGCCTCGCGCAGGAAGCGCTGGGTACCAAGCCGGTTGAACGGGCGCAGCAGCCGGTCCACGAGTGTGCCCGGGCCGGAGATCTGGGTCAGCTCGTCATCCTCGGCGGCAACCCGGGTGGCAAGCACGGTGTCGATGGCCTTGTGATCGGCCTCCCGGCGTTCCAGGAGGGCCGGATCGTCGAACTGCTCGTCGGTGATCACCGCCAGCAGCGCCTGGGGCAGGTCGAAGTTGATGTGGGCGTTCATGCCGAGCAGCACGTGGCGCAGCGCGGGCAGGTCGGCGGGCGCGCCGAACGCGATCGCCCAGGGCCGGGTCGGCTCACGCCCGGCCAGCGCGGCTTGGAGCGCATCGAGGTAGAGGTCGGCGAACGCGACGTCCCACCGTTCAACCCACTCGGGGTCGACGAAGCCGCCACGCTTGAGTTCTTCGGCGACCGCGATCGTGGTGCGCTGGTAGGTCGCGTGGAAGTATCGCCGCGGGTCGCCGGTGGCCTGCAGCGACTCGAGCAGGGCGGCCATCCGGCCGATCAGCTCCTCGATCATCCCGGCCATTATGGCTGACCAGGGCGGCCGTGGGGGAACCAGACCAGGACGGCGCGGTAGGCGCGCCTGGAGGTAGATCCACCTGCCGAGCCGCCCTGGCGATCTCTACCCGGCGAGGCGGAGCAGGTAGGTCGTGGAGTGGCTGACCGTGACGACGGCGGCGGACGGGCCAGGCACTAGGGCGACCGCGCCCGGCACGCTCAGCACTGAGCCGGCGTGGCCGTTGCTCGTGTCGAGCAGGCTGACCTTCCCCGCGCCTAGCAGGAGCAGGCCGATACCCGTCCCCGCGATGTCGGTGTCGCTGTTAGAGACCCGCTTCGAGAACACGGGGCCCAGCGTCGAGCCCCGGAAGGCGTCGAGGTAGGTGTTGCCGCCCTGGTTTTCGTGAATACCCAGCAGGTACACGCTTCCAGCGGCCAGCGCCAGCGGCGCGTCTATGTCCACGTCGGCGTGCCTGCGCGGCGATCCAGAGCCCAGAGCGCGGAAGAGGTAGTTGCCGGCGCCGGCGATCCCCTCGTAGTACAGGCCCGCCGAGTCGGCGGCCATATCGGCCGGGTATGCGTTGTTAGCGCTGACGCGGTGGACCGTCGGGGACGACGGGCTGAACCGGTCGACGTTCGCGTACTCGAAGCCGCTCTCGTCTGTCGCCCAGTCCGTAAACGCCCAGACTGTGGTGCCCACCGTGTACAGCCCGGCCGAGGTGATCGTCGCGTAGCTCGGCAGCGTCCAAGTGCGCAGTCGGTGGCCATTGGACAGGGCGTAGGCAGAGACCTTGTTGCCGACATCGACGAAGAGGTCGGACGAGTTCACCGCGACCGCGAGGACCCGTCCGGACGCTCGCAGTGCCGTGACAGGGGCGTGGTCGCCCTTGACCAGGTAGACGACCGAGCCTCGCGAGTAGTAGATGTTGCCGTCAGGGGCCTCGCTCAGCACGTAACTGAAGTCGGACCCGAGGCGGCCAAGGTCGACCTTGCCGGTCACGTGGAGGCCACTGGAGGCGGCCTGTACGGGCGCCGTGCTCGCGGCCTGCGCGGCAGGTGCAATCGCCAGGCCGACCGCGACCAGGCCGGCGACGACAGGGAGCGTCGCAGTCGGCAAGCCCTTCCGCAAAACGTTCATAACGGACATCAACCGCTCTTTCCGGGCCAGGCAAGACCTGGCCCGGAGGGCACATCAGGTCGTACGGACTGGCCCTATCCAGGGAGATATCAGATTCAGCGCTGCCTTATCCGCCTTGGCCGTACGGGCCAGCTTCACGGGACCGCAGCAGGTGACCCGATTGAACCAGGCTCATACCAGCCCCCGGTGCGCACACCCCCGCCGCGACCTGCTCATCTGGGCAGATCAGACGACCCCCACAATAACCTGATCTAAGCGCTTCACGCAGGTCATAACAGTCGCGACCGAGTGGCCGCCGCGGAAGTACAGTTTGTCCGGATGGGCACCGAGCGTCGTACCCAGAAAGCCCCGGCGGGCGGGCGGGCCCGGCTGGGGCGCGACTTCTGGTTCTACTTCAGCGGGCAGGCCGTCTCCCAGCTGGGCGGCTCGTTCACCAACTTCGCCTTGCCGCTGCTGGTGTTCAAGCTGACTCACTCCGCCACGAACCTGGCGTTGACCACCGCCGCGGAGTTCGTGCCCTACTTGCTGTTCGGTCTGCCGCTCGGCGCGGTCGTCGACCGGTTCGACCGTAAGCGCCTGATGCTGGGCAGCGACATCGCCCAGGCGTTCGTGATCGCCGTGATCCCCGTCCTCGCGATCGGCGGATCGCTGCGGGTCGCGGACATCTATGCCGTGACCTTCGTACAGTCGACGCTCGGGATCATCTTCAACTGCGGGGAGTTCGCCGCCATCCCCTCGCTCGTCGGCGAGCAGGAACTGGTCACGGCCAACGCCCGCATCATGGCGACAAACAACGCCGGTCAGATCCTCGGCCCCGGGCTCGCCGGCGCGCTCGTGGCGTTCGTGCCGGTCGCCGGACTGCTGTTCGTGGACGCGGGCTCCTTTCTCGTCTCGTCGGGCTGCCTGGCCCTGATCCGTTGCAGCTTCAACGCCGGAACGCCGGCTAGGCGCCCCGCCGACTCAGCGATCCGGGCCCTGCTCGCCGACGTGCGGGAGGGCTTGGCCTACGTGTGGTCCAACCCCGTGCTGCGCTCCATCTCGATCATGATGGCCCTGATCAACCTGGTCGCCGCGACGGCCAACTCCCAGCTCGTCCTGTTTGCCCGGCGCGCCCTGCACGCCACCAACTCCGAGATCGGCTTCCTGTACGCCGCTGGCGCCGTCGGCATCGTCGCGGTCAGTCTGGTTGCCGGGCCGATCCGCCGACGTGTCTCCTTTGCCGTCACCGCCCTCGGCGCCCTGGTCCTCGCCGGGTTGACCATGACCGCCATGGCCCTCGTCGGCTCCTACGCCGCCGCACTGGTCCTGTGGGCGGCGTCAGCGGGCTTTGGCATGTTGCTCAACATCAACACCGTCGCCCTGCGCCAGGCGATCGTCCCGCCCCGGCTCTACGGGCGGGTGGTAAGCGTCGCCCAGGTCCTGGCCTGGTCGGCCATCCCCCTCGGGTCGCTCGCCGGGGCGGCAGCGATCAACCTGAGCGGGAGCGTCACAGGCGTCTACGCCGTCATAGGCGCTCTCATCGCCGCCATCGCCCTCGCCTTCGCCTTCAGCCCGGTCGCACACGGGGACCGCTACCTCTCCGAGGCGGCCGAGCGCCGTGGCGCACTGGAGTGATGCTCACTGGCCCGGACCACGGTCGCGATCCGGGCGTTGACCGGGATGTTGCTGGACGTCAGCCCGGGCATCTGCCCGCGGAAATCGAAATCGAGGCGGACTCCGGGCCGGAACATC
>Ga0208240_1000036_pt1 | contig 11494 bp, 11 predicted proteins | sample MicForSoilPHH6_O_FD_188034 | JGI IMG/M metagenome (GOLD analysis project Ga0208240, IMG submission 188034) | Forest soil microbial communities from Harvard Forest Long Term Ecological Research site in Petersham, Massachusetts, USA - MetaG HF041... | ecosystem: Environmental > Terrestrial > Soil... | reverse complement strand
GAGATCTTGATGTCGCGGAAGCCGTGCTCCTCGAACAGCGAGCACTCCCAGAGTGCGGACTCGACCAGCGCCTCGGGGGTGGCCTTGCCGTACTTGGCCAGCAGCCGCTTGTCGAGCGAGCCGGCGTTGACCCCGATCCGGATCGGGGTGCCGGTGTCGGACGCGGCCCGCGCGATCTCCTTGACCTTGTCGTCGAATTCCTTGATGTTGCCCGGGTTCACCCGAACCGCGGCGCAGCCGGCGTTGATCGCCGCGAACACGTACTTGGGCTGGAAGTGAATGTCGGCGATAACCGGGATCTGCGACTTCTTCGCGATCATCGGCAGCGCGTCGGCGTCATCCTGGGACGGCACCGCGACCCGGACGATCTGGCAGCCGGAGGCGGTCAGCTCGGCGATCTGCTGCAGGGTGGCGTTCACGTCGGCGGTCAGCGTGGTGGTCATCGACTGCACGGTTACCGGCGCTCCCCCGCCCACCGGCACCGAGCCCACCATGATCTGGCGGGACAGCCGGCGTTCGGCCAGCGGCGCGGGCGGCGTCTGCGGCATACCGAGGTCAATACTCATGAGCCCCATCCACTAGTTAGGCGTCCCCGAATCCCTCGACGTGCCCCATTGAACCATCCCCCGGGTAACGGGAGGTTACAGACGCTGACGGGAGTGTCATCCCAGGGCCGGGGCGGGTTAGCCGCCGCCGGTGATGCTTACGGGGTTGATGATGTCGGCCAGGACGAGGACGACGCTGAAGACCACGATGACCAGGAACAGGCTGAAGCTGACGGGGACCAGCTTGGCCATGTTGACCAGGCCTGGGTCGGGGCGGCCGCGCAGGCGGGCCAGCCAGGCCCGGAACCGCTCGTAGATGATCGCGGCGATGTGGCCGCCGTCCAGGGGCAGCAGCGGGAGCAGGTTGAAGGCGCCCACGAAGATGTTCAGCGAGACGATCAGCAGCACCACGTCGGTGACCTTGTACTGCCAGCCCTGGTTGGAGGCCACCTCTTGACCGGTGGCCTCGGCCGCGCCGACCACGCCGACGACGCCGGACGCAGACCGGTTCTTGTTGAACAGATCGTGCAGCTCCCCGGGCAGGTGCGCGACGGCCTGCGCCGAGCCGACCAGCACCTGGCCGAACGTCGCACCCGAGTACTCGATCGCCCCCAGCGGGCTGGGTATCTGGAACACGTACCCCGAGGGCGCTATACCCAGGTAGGAGCCGAGGCCCTCGATGTTGGCCAGCTTGGCGTGCAGGGTGACCAGCTTCCCGCCGCGGCGGACGGTGATGGTAGCTATCGTCCCGGCCCGCTGAGGGCGGACTATATCGGTGAGCTGGTTGAAGTTGGTCACCGGATGGCCGTCGACGGCGGTCACCACGTCGCCGGGCCGCAGCCCGGCCATCGCGGCCGGAGACGGGAGGTGGGATCCCTTACAGCTGTTATTGTCGTAGGCCTTCAGGCTGACCGGCAGGCAGGAGCTGAGCGTACCCACCTGGGTGTTGTAGTAGGCGATGCCGACGCTGAGGGCCAGCCCGAAGGTCAGCACCAGGGCCAGCAGGAAGTGCATGGCCGAGCCGGCGACCAGGACCAGGATCCGCTGCCAGGCCGGGTGGCTGCGGAACGACCGAGCCTCGTCCTCCGGGTCATCGGGATCGTCCAGCGAGTGCATGCCGACGATCTTGACGAAACCCCCGAAGGGGAGCGCCTTGATCCCGTACTCGGTCTCGCCGCGCCAGGTGGACCAGATCGTCGGGCCGAAGCCGACGAAGTAGCGGGTGACCTTCATGCCGAACTTCTTGGCCAGCACGAAATGGCCGGTCTCATGCAGCATGACGGAGACGAGCAGGGCGACGACGAAGATGATCACGCCGATCGCGTCCATCTGGTCGTCCTCCTACGTGTTCAGCTCCGCGGCACGCCGTCGGGCCCAGGCGTCCACGGCGAGCACGTCCGCCACGGTGGTGACCCCCGCGCGGGCGGCGTCATGCTCAGAGACTATCCGGGCGACGGTGTCGACGATCCGCGTGAACGAGAGCCGGCCCGCCAGAAACAACTCCACGCAGGCCTCGTTGGCGGCGTTGTAGACGGCCGGCATGGTGCCGCCCGCCGCGGCCGCCTCGCGGGCCAGCGCGACGGCGGGGAACGCGGTGTCGTCCAGCGGCTCGAAGGTCCAGGCCGCCGCGGCCGACCAGTCCAGCCCCGGCGCGGCGTCGGGCACCCGGTCGGGCCAGCCCAGGCTGAGCGAGATCGGCAGCCGCATGTCCGGCGGCGAGGCCATGATCACCGTGGCGCCGTCGGCGTACTCGACCATCGAGTGCACGATCGACTGGGGGTGCACCACGACGTCGATCCGGTCCAGCCCGAACCCGAACAGCAGGTGCGCCTCGATTACCTCCAGGCCCTTGTTCACCAGGGTCGCGGAGTTGACCGTGACCAGCGGGCCCATCTTCCAGGTGGGGTGGGCCAGGGCCTGTTCCGGCGTGACGTCGGCCAGGGCGTCGCGGCGCCAGCCGCGGAAGGGCCCGCCGCTGGCGGTCAGCACCAGCCGACGGACCTCGGATCCGCGCCCGGCCCGCAGGCACTGGGCGATGGTGGAGTGCTCGGAGTCGACCGGGACGATCTGCCCGGGCTTGGCCCGGCTGGTGACCAGCGGGCCGCCGATGATCAGCGACTCCTTGTTGGCCAGGGCCAGGGTCCGCCCGGCGTCCAGCGCGGCCAGCGTGGCCTGCAGCCCGGCCGCGCCGGACACCCCGTTGAGCACCACGTCAGCCGGCCACGCGGCGACCTCGCAGATCGCGTCCGGCCCGGCCAGCACGTCGGGCATCACGCCGGGGGTGGGGGTGGCGTGAGGGCCGACCGGCACGTCGGGCACGGGGCTGGCGTCCGGTCGGGCGGGCAGGTGGGGGGGCGCGGGGGACGCACCACGCTCCGTTCGGCCCAAATCAAGAACAGAGCGAAGTGCGGCCTGTAGCTGCGCCGCGGCGGCCGGGGTGGCTACGGCGACGGCCGCCGCCCCGAACTCGACGGCCTGCCGGGCCAGCAGGTCCAGGTTCCCGCCGCCCGCCGCGAGCGCCACGACCCGGAAGCGGTCGGGGTTGCGCCGGATGATGTCGAGGGCCTGGGTGCCGATCGAGCCGGTCGAGCCGAGGATCACTACGTCGCGCGGGCCGGAGGAGGTCACCGCCCCATTGTGCCGTGGCGGTGACCTTCTCCGGCACCCCAGGCTAGCCAGGGTGACGGCCCACGTCGGTGATCAGGCGCTATGGGCCAGAGCGGCCGCGGAGTTGATGATCGCCTGGCAGGCGAACGTCTCGGCCCCGGCCGCGAAGATCGGCTGGTTGCCGAACGCGGCCGCTTCGAGCTGGGCCTTGATCTTCAGGGCGATCGCGTCGCGGATTTTGTCCAGGCTCGCCAGCGCCTTGTCGGTGGTCACGTACCGGAAGTCACCAGGCGAGCTGCTCTCGATCGCCTTGGTGTCGGCCTGCAGGGTGTCGTTGGCGAACTGGCCGACGCTGGAGTTGAGCTGCTTGTAGCAGGCCCCCAGGCTGGCCACGCCAGGACGGCTGAGCGCGCGGTTCGGGTCGGTCAGGATCTGGGTGATGACCCGGCCGTCGTGCTCGTAGTCGTCCTTGAGCCCGAGCAGGTACATCTCGGTCGGGCGGATGTCGGTCTCGTCGGTCCAGGTGCCGGTCGTGCCGCTGTCGGCGACGACCGTCTGGCCGCTGTTCGGTCCGGCGGAGTTCGGTCCGGCGGCCGGCTGCGGGCCGTCCACGCCGAGGTTCTTGACCCCCGGCCCGGCGAAGCCGACGTAGTTTGTATTGATCTCAGCGGCGTAGTCGCCGTGGTTCCACGCGAACCCGTTGTTGATCTGCACGCAGTCCGCGGAGCTCAGCCCGGTGGTGTTGGTGCAGGTCGCCGACCCTTGCGACAGGTAGTAGTCGGGCTTGGCGAACTCGGCCAGCGTCGGCGTTCGGGCCGGATCGGCGTTGACCATGTGCAGGATCGCCTCTTCGGTGGGATCGGCCAGGTAGTTGGCGATCTGCTGCGGGGCTTGCCCAGGCTGCTGGGCGTAGGGGTTAAACGCCGTCAGCCCGGCCACGTCGTGCTCGAACGTCCGGGTCACGGAGGCGTCCGGCCCGGGATTGCCGTTGATGTAGTACTCCGGCGCGGTGTCAAACTCCATGCCGAACGGAGTGGTGTTGTTCTTCTGGAGCTTGAGCAGCCCGGTCACGTTGCCGGCCAGCTCGCCGAAGCTACCGGCCGGGTAGGTGCACGGCGTGGTCACGCCGTCGCAGGTGGCCGGCGTGGGCTGGATGGCCCGGCCGACGTTGGCGCCGGCCTCGTGGTCACCCTCGTCGGAGCTGACGACGAACAGCGTGTTGGACGTGTTGATGCCGTCGGCGGCCAGGCGCTTGAAGAAGGTGCCGAACGCCTGGTTGTAGTACGCGGCCTGCGCGAGATAGCACGCGCTGCCGCTGCCAAGCGCGTCCGGCTGGTGGTAGCAGGGCTGGCCCGGCCCGTCCAGGGACGGAATGCTCTCCAGCCCGTGCAGGTCCGCGATGTAGCCCTGGACGACGGGAACGCCGGCCTCCAGCATGTCGGCGGCGTACGCCAGCGTCTGCGGGGCGGTGGGGTCGAAGCCGGGGAAGCCGGGGTGGTTGGTGAGGAACGCGCCGTTGATCTGGTTGCCGTTCAGGTCGACCAGGTTGCCCGCGGCGTTCGTGACCTCGTAGCCGTTGTGAGTCAGGTTCGCCGTGCCCGCGCCGAGCTGCGGCGCGACGTACCGGGCGCCGAACAGCGCCTGGTAGCCGGTGTACCCGCCTGGCTCGTTGGGCAGCGAGTCGGTCACCGCGGTCGGGGTGGCCGTGGTCTGCCCGAACTTGACGCCCTTGGCGTCCGCGCAGAGCGCGCTGCCCTGCGCGCAGTGCACGGCGACGCCGACGTAGTCGGCGGTCTCCGCGTCCTTGAACGAGTCCTTGTCGGCGGCGAGCTGCTGGGCCTCTGGGGAGTTCGCGCCGAACACCTTGGGGATGTCCACCGAGGTGTTCTCGAGCTCGACGTTGGCGGTCGAGAAGGCGCCGACGTTGCAGCCGGCCCGGGTGAACGGCACCCACGGCGCCGGGGTGATCGTGTTCGGCGTCACCGGGGTGGACGCGGTGGCCGGCGGCACCGGCGAGTAGACCATATTCGGGTTGGTGTCCCCGCCGGCCGGCACGCCGCCCGAGTAGTAGACCGGGTCGGTCCAGTAGGCGAACGACCCGGCGCTGCTGGTGGTGCCGAAGGTGCCGTTCGGGCCGTCGGTGTTGTACGCCTGGTAGTCGTTGGAGACCGGCATGCCCTGCCGGTCGCCGTACAGGCCGGTGAGCGTGGTCAAGATGTCGTCGGCGGTGTGCGCGATCAACGGCGTGTGGTTGTTCGACAGGATCGTGCCGTTGTTCTCGAAGAAGTTCAGGAGGTTCGGCATCAGCTGGAAGTCGGACGGGACGTTGGGGTTGTCCCGGAAGAAGTGCACATTGTCGAACGTGATCTGCACGACGTGCTTGACCCCGTTGCCGAGATGACAGGTCGACGAGCTGTCATCGGCGACCGCGGCGGCCTTGGCCGCGTTCGCCACGTTTGCCGGGGCGGCGGCCGTGGCCGCGCTGCCCGGGGCGGCGAACGACGTTCCCGCTAGGCCTAGGGTGCCGAGCAGGGCTGCTGAGCTGGCGGCCGCGGTGACGCGCAACCACGTCACGCGTCGGCCGGCCAGGCCCGCCTCCCGACGTCTGTCCATGAGTTTTCCTCTCAGGCGTGAAGCGCGGTCCGCCCACTTGGCACCGCGGGAGCCCACGATGCCACGCTTCGGCCCACCGGATAAGAGGCTTCTCGGTGTCTATTTGTGCAAATCTGGTAAAACTTCGACCACATTCTGGTGTCCGCCGCGCAAACACGCAGGCGGACCAGCGCGAATATGTTGGGTTCGGCGTCGGTGCGGGTCCCGGTCGCGCAGGCGTTGCACGAAGGGGCCTCCTCCTTACAGGGCTGAGATCTGGCGGGCCAGGGCGAAGTCCTTGGCGGTCAGGCCGCCCGCGGAGTGGGTGCTGAGCGTCAGCGTCACCTGGTTCCAGGAGATCGCGATGTCGGGATGGTGGTCGGCGGTCTGGGCCAGGTAGGCGACGGCTCCGACGTACAGCATGGCGTCGAGGAAGTCGGCGCGCTCAGTGACGGTGGTGATCGCGCTGCCGTCGCGGGTCCAGGCCGGGACGCCGGCCAGCTCGGCGGTGATCTGGTCATCGGTCAGAAGTTCCATGGTTCCGGAATACCATTCCCAGGTGACGTCATCGAGGCAGACTCCACTGTTCGCAGAGCACGAGCGGCTCGGGGCGGTCATGACCTCGTTCGCGGGCTGGCAGATGCCGCTGCGCTACGGCAGCGAGACGGCCGAGCACCAGGCCGTGCGGCACGCGGCCGGGCTGTTCGACCTGTCGCACATGGGCGAGATTGTGGTCCGCGGGCCCGGCGCCGGGGAGGCGCTGGACTACGCGCTGACCGGGTTTATTTCTGCTTTGCGGCCCGGCCGGGCCCGGTACACGATGATCTGCGCGGCCGACGGCGGGGTGCTCGACGACCTGGTCGTCTACCGTCAGGGCGAGCAGGAGTACCTGGTCATCGCGAACGCGTCCAATACGTCCGTGGTGCTTTCCTCGCTGGAGGCCCGAGCCGCGGGGTTCGACGCTGTGGTGGCCGACGCCACGGATGACTACGCGCTGATCGCGGTCCAGGGGCCAGAGGCGGCCGGGATCCTAAGCGGCTTGACGGATCTCGACCTGGGGGCGATGAAGTACTACGCCGGGGCGTTCGGGCTGGTCGCGGGGCGTCCGTGCTGGGTGGCCCGGACCGGGTACACCGGGGAGGACGGCTTCGAGGTGTACTGCCGTCCCGCGGACGCGGTGGCCGTATGGGAGGCGATCGCCGCGGAAGGGGCTCCGGCCGGGCTGGTCCCGGCCGGCCTGGCCGCCCGCGATACGCTCCGGCTCGAGGCCGGCATGCCGCTGTACGGCAACGAGCTCGGCCCGGACATGACACCGTTCGAGGCGGGCTTGGGGCGGGTGGTGAAGTTCGACAAGCCGGGTGATTTCGTGGGGCGTTCGGCGCTTTTGGCTTTGGCTTCGGCTGCGCCGGCGCGCAGGCTGGTCGGGTTGACCATCCAGTCTCGCCGGGTGGCGAGGCACGGCTACCCCGTGCTCGCCGACGGGGTGGTGTGCGGAACCGTGACCAGCGGCGCCCCGTCTCCCACCCTGGGCCATCCGATCGCTATGGCCTACCTGAACGCCAGCACCGACGCGCGTGATGCTGTACTTACTGTCGGCATCCGGGGCGAGACCGTCCCGGCCCAGTTGACGGATTTGCCGTTTTACTCCAGGAGTCGATAACGATGAGCATCCCTGCCGAATTGCGCTACACGGCCGAGCACGAGTGGGTGTCCGTCGAGGGCACCGTGGCCTCGGTCGGAATCACCGACTATGCGGCGCAGCAGCTTGGTGACGTGGTCTACGTGTCCCTGCCGCAGGTCGGCGCGACCGTCGCGGCCGGCGAGCCGTGCGGCGAGGTGGAATCGGTCAAGTCGGTCAGCGACCTGTACTGTCCGGTGGACGGCGAGGTGACCGAGGTCAACGCCGAGCTGGAAGACGACCCGTCGCTGGTCAACGCCGAGCCGTACACGGCCGGGTGGATGTTCCGGGTGCGGGTGGCGCAAGACAGCAACGGCGAGGCGGCCATGCCGCCCGACCTGCTGTCCGCGGCCGAGTACGAGGAACTGACCAAGAGCGCCTCGTAGCGCTTTCTTGCTACGGGGCTAGCGTTTGCTACGGGGCTCGCGTTTCCTGCGGGGCTAGCGCTTGCGGCGGCGCAGCAGGAGCAGGGCGGTCACGCCGATCACGACCGCGACTGCGGCCGCCGCGGCGCCCACCATCAGCGGATCGATCTTGCTGGCCCGCTCGCGGAACTGGTCCGCGACCCGGTCGACGTTCTTCTTCGGGCTCACCCGGTCGGAGATGGCGTCGATGGTGCGCGCCAGCTCCGCGCGGGTGCGGTCGATGTCCGCCACTAGCGCGTCCTGATTGACGGGCTTCGATCCGGTCTCCGCGTCAGCCATTGCGTGCTCCATTCCCGCCCGGCTCGTTCTGGTCAGGCCGCTATCTTGTCAGATCGACGGTGACCTTAACATTGCCCGGCCGACAGGTGAGCACCGGTGCCGCGCACTCATGACCAGGGCGGCCGGAAGGGCGGCGGCGGACAGTGCGGCCAGCCACACGGCGGTGCCGGACATCGCCGCTACCGCGTGCGTCGCGACCGCTCGGGTCGCGGCCCGGGTACCTGCGAGGGGACAGCGATCGGTCAGGATTCGGCGATACGCCGTTCAAGGAATCTTCGCTCGGGGGCGGTGCGGGCCAGGTCGAGCGCGCATCGGTAGGCGGCCCGGGCCTCGTCGCGGCGTCCGAGCCGCCGCAGGAGTTCGGCCCGGGTCGAGTGCCAGTACTGGTAGCCCGGCAGGTCGAGCTGGTCCACGATGGCCAACGCCGCGGCCGGGCCGTCGGCTTCGGCGACCGCGACCGCCCGGTTCAGCTTGACCACCGGGGAGCCGGTCAGCTCGGCGAGCCTGGCGTAGAGCACCGAGATCTGCGGCCAGTCGAGCTGTTCGGCCGCCTGCAGGGAGGCGATCGCCGCCTGGATGACGTACGGCCCAGCGCCGGTCGCGGCGTGGGTGCCCGTGGCCTGGCCCAGCGCTCGGTCAAGCAGGGCCCGGCCCTCGGCGATCTGCTGCCAGTCCCACCGCGACCGGTCCTGATCGGGCAGCAGGACCAGGTCCTGGCCGTGTTCATTTCCGGCGAACCGGGTCTCCCGGCGCGAGTCATGCAGCAGCATCAGCGCCAGCAGGCCGAGCACCTCCGGCTGGGCCGGGAGCAGGACGGCCAGCACCCGGCCCAGTCGAATCGCCTCGGTGGCCAGGCCCCGCCGGTCCGGATCCCCGTACCCCTCGTTGAAGATGAGGTAGACCACGGCCAGGACCGCGCCGAGGCGTTCGGGCAGCCGCGGGCCGGACGGCACGCCGAACGGGATACCCGCCGTCTTGATCTTGGACTTGGCCCGGGTCAGCCGGCGTTTCATGGTCTCGGGCGGGACCAGGAAGGCCCGCGCGATCTCCTCGGCGGACAGGCCACCCACGGCGCGCAGGGTCAGCGCGACCTGGGCCTCGAGGGCCAGCGCCGGATGGCAGCACATGAAGACGAGCTCGAGTCGCTCGTCCGGGATCGGGGTGGTGTCCACGGTGTCCTCCGCGGTGTTGTCACTCGTGGCCTCCCCGGCAGGAGGCTCGGCCGCCGCTATCAGGCGGAGTTTGGCGGCCAGGACACGATCGCGGCGTAGCCGGTCGATGGCCCGGCGCCGGGCCGTGGTAATCAGCCAGGCCGCCGGGTGGTCGGGTACGCCGTCGGACGGCCAGCGCTGCGCCGCGATCGCGAAGGCTTCAGCGGCGGCGTCCTCGGCGAGGTCCCAATCGCCGAAGTAGCCGATCAGCGAGGCCAGCACCCGGCCCCACTCGTCGCGGAAGACCTGTTCTATCAGGGCTGCTCTCCTGTCTTCCCGGCCCGTCCTTCGGCTAGTCCTGGTCGGTCACGACGGGGCGGATCTCCACCGAGCCGCCGAGGCGGACCGCGGGAATCCGAGCCGCGATCTCGGTGGCCCGGTCCAGGTCGTCGGCCTCGACCAGGTAGAAGCCGGCGAAGATCTCCTTGGTGTCGGCGAACGGGCCGTCGGTGACCAGCAGCTGATCCTCGCGGAGGCGGACGGTGGTGGCGGTCTCGACCGGGTGCAGCGCGGCGCCGCCGATAATCCCTGGCGTGTCCTTCAGTTCCATGTACTCGCGGTGCACGGCCTCGGCTTCGTCCGCGCCGAGCGCTTCGTTCGTACCCGGCTTGTAGTAGATCAGCAAGGCGTACTGCATGTCGGGCTCCTTTCTGCGTGGATTATCTTCTCGCGCCCCTGACGAACGGGGGCCGCCCGGGGGGACAGCCCGCGGCCAGAAACCGGGGTTATAGTGCCGCGTATGCGCGCTAGGCCCTGCCGGGACCCGCTCGCCGTCTGGACGTTCGAGGAGGCGGGTGAGGAGATCCCGAACGGCGACCCATCGGTGACCGACGCCGAACGCGCGGCCGCCGGCCGGGAGACGCTCGCGGAGCGCTTCGCGGCGGTGCTGCCCGGTAACCGCAGGCGCGCCGCCGAGCGCTACACCGCCGGCGGGTTGCCGGACGGGGAGGACGTGGCGCGGGTCTGGCGGCCGCGCGACCCCGCCGGGCTGCGCGCCCGGCTGACCGAACCGCCGCTGGCCATCTGGTCCTCCGGCGACGTCCTGGAGGTGCTGTGGCAGGGGCAGGCGGACGAGGTTCAGCTGTACGGCGGGGTGCAGCCCCGGCTGTGGCCGGTCGAGGAGACCGATGATCTGTGGGAGGTCTCGCTGCGGATCCGCGGCCTGGACCAGGCGGTGATCAGCGTGACGGTGGCGTCCCGGCAGGCGGGCGGCGACTGGCCCCGGCAGATCCCGGACGTCCGGGTCTGGCGGCGCCCGGACCTGATCGGCGCGGTGGCCGCGCTCAGCGCTGGCGTCGTCCCGCGGCAGATCCGCAGCGCGGCCCGTTCGGCCAGCGTCCGGCACTATCTCGCGGCCGGCGCGCTCGAGCCCGGGTTCCGCCGGTCCACCAGGGGATGGGCCGAGCGGCTGAACCGGGCCGGGCTCGCCTGTCGGCACGAGGAATGGACCGGCGGCCACGACCAGGTGTGGTGGGAGCAGCAGCTTCCGGTCGCGCTCGGCTGGCTGCTCCGGGCCTAGGGCGCGACGATCATGGCCCCGATGGCCAGGATCACCCCGATGACGGTGAACACGGCGACTAGGGCCACGGCCACCGGGCTGCCGATCAGGATAGCGGCCAGCATGCCCACGTTCGCCACCACCGCCACGCATGCCCCCCCGGTGACGGCGGTGTTCATGGGGATCCGGCCTCGCGCCCGGGCGGCCGGGCGGTACGGCAGGGCCCCGATCAGCTCGGCCGGGATGTCGGCAGTGACCGCGGCCAGCTCCGCGTAGGTGCGCGACGCGAGCGCCTGGCCGACCCGCGTGTCGAATTCGTCCTGGGCCAGCCGACCCTCCACGAACGCGGCCTTGAGCAGGCCGATCACCCGCTCGCGGTCGGCACGCGAGGCCCGTAGGCCCGCCGCGGCTGCCTGGGCTCCTGGATCCGGTCTCACTAGCGCCTCCACCTGTATCCACAGCGTAATCCGGCCGCGGGCCGCCGGCCATGCCCGGCTGCGCCGTTCCGCCCAGCGCGGGCTCGGCGTGGTGGGAGCGGCAGCTTCCGGTCGCGCTGGGCTGGCTGCCCCGGGCTTAGGGTGCGTAGCCTTGGGTCTCATGCTGGATCGGCTGGCCCTGCCGACGCTGCCCGTGTTGCGGGGGGAACGGGTCGTCCTGCG
>Ga0208240_1000035_pt1 | contig 11520 bp, 8 predicted proteins | sample MicForSoilPHH6_O_FD_188034 | JGI IMG/M metagenome (GOLD analysis project Ga0208240, IMG submission 188034) | Forest soil microbial communities from Harvard Forest Long Term Ecological Research site in Petersham, Massachusetts, USA - MetaG HF041... | ecosystem: Environmental > Terrestrial > Soil >... | reverse complement strand
GTCGACGGGCAGCACGAGCTCCACACCGCGCCGTTCGGCCTCCTCCATCACCGCCTTGACCGCGGGAATCTGGTCGGCCTCGAGGACCGAGTTCCCCACCTCGTGACCCTGCGCGGCCAGGAACGTGTACCCCATGCCGCCGCCGATCAGGATCCGGTCGGCCAGGCCGAGCAGGTTCCCGATCACGGCGAGCTTGTCCGACGGCTTCTTGCCGCCGAGCACGACCACGAACGGGCGGGCCGGGTCGGAAGTGAGCTGGCGCAGGACCGAGACCTCGTCCCGCACCAGGTCGCCCGCGGCGTGCGGGAGCAGCGCGGGGAGGTCGTACACCGACGCATGCTTGCGGTGCACGGCGCCGAACGCGTCGTCCACGTACAGCTCGCCCAGGCGGGCCAGCTGCTGCGCGAACGCGGCCCGTTCGGCGTCGTCCTTGCTGGTCTCGGCCGGCTCGAAGCGCACGTTCTCCAGCACCGCGACGTCCTCGTCGCCGAGGCTGAACGCGGTCTTGGAGGCCGACTCGCCGACCACATCGGTGGCGAACGCCACCGGGCGGCCGAGCAGTTCGCCCAGCCGCTCGGCTACTGGCCGCAGCGAGGGGCCGCCCGCCGCCCGCTCGGCGAACGAGTCGCCCTTGGGCCGGCCGAGGTGCGCGAGGATGATGACCCGCGCGCCCCGGTCGGACAGCTTGCTGATCACCGGCAGGCTGGCCCTGATCCGGCCGTCGTCGGTGATCTCCCCGGTGCCGGTCAGATCCAGGGGGACGTTCAGGTCAGACCGCAGCAGCACGCGGCGGCCGAGGACCTCCAGGTCATCGACGGCGCGCATTACCGCAGCCGGGAGGCGACGAGCACGGCCAGGTCGACGAGCCGGCTCGAGTAGCCCCACTCGTTGTCGTACCAGCCGAAGACCTTCACCTGGTTCCCGTACGCCATCGTGATCGACGCGTCGAATGTGCATGAGGCCGGCGAGCCGATGATGTCGGAGGAGACGATCGGGTCCTCGGTGTAGTAGAGGATGCCCTTGAGCGGCCCCTCGGCGGCGGCCTTGAACGCGGCGTTGACCTCATCCTTGGTGACGTCGCGGCCCAGTTCGACGACCAGGTCGGTGATCGAGCCGTCCGGGACGGGGACGCGCAGCGAGTAGCCGTCGAGTTTGCCCTTGAGCTCAGGGATCACCAGGCTCGTGGCCTTCGCGGCGCCGGTGGAGGTCGGGACGATGTTGATCGCGGCGGCGCGGGCGCGGCGCAGGTCCTTGTGCGGGCCGTCCTGGAGGTTCTGGTCCTGGGTGTAGGCGTGCACCGTCGTCATCAGGCCCTTGACGATGCCGAAGCTGTCGAGCAGCACCTTGGCCATCGGCGCCACGCAGTTCGTGGTGCAGGAGGCGTTGGAGATGATCGTGTGGGCGTCGGGGTCGTACTTCTCGTCGTTGACCCCCATCACGATCGTGATGTCTTCTTCCTTGGCCGGCGCGGAGATGATGACCTTCTTCGCGCCCCCCTCGATGTGCGCCCGGGCCGCTGGGCCCGTGGTGAACCGGCCGGTGGACTCGATTACCACGTCCACGCCGAGGTCACCCCACGGGAGCTTGGCCGGATCGCGCTCCGCCAGGATCTTGATCGACTTGGCGCCGACCTGGATGGTGTCGCCGGACACCGACACGGCGTAAGGAAGCGTGCCGATGACGCTGTCGTATTTGAGCAGGTGCGCCATCGTGGCAACGTCGCCGAGGTCGTTCGCGGCGACGATCTCGATGCCACGGTCGCCGTCTGCGGCGTTGGCGGCCCGCCAGAAGTTACGGCCGATGCGGCCGAACCCATTGATTCCTACGCGAATGGTCACAGTACTAAATCTCCTCGTCGATCCCCGTGATCGCCAGCGCTCAGAGACTATCGGACGCCGCCCACGAGGATGACCCGGAAGGCGGCCGTAGGAAGCCTGTCTGGGCCCCGGTACCGGGCAGGCATGCACAGACTCCTGAGGTCTAGACCATATCAAAGAGACAGGATTCTTTCCCGGGCGGGCCGGGGATCTGCGGTGGGTGATGTCGATTCGGGAACGTGGCGCTCGTATAGGAGATGAGACGCTGGCACGTGCGAGCGTCAACGTTTAGGAGGGACAAGATGAAGCAGTACCTGCTCAGCGTGTACCACCCCGAGGGCGGCATTCCCGAGCCAGCGGTCATGGAGAAGATCACGGCGGACGTCGACGCGCTGAACGCCGAGCTTCAGCAGGCCGGCGCGTGGGTCTTCGCCGGCGGGCTGTACCCGTCCAGCACGGCGACCGTGGTCCGGGTGGACGGGGGCGACGTCCTGATCACCGACGGACCGTTCGTCGAGGGCAAGGAGCACGTGGGCGGCTTCTGGGTGATCAAGGCCCACGACCTGGATTCCGCGCTGGAATGGGGCCGGAAGGCCACCCGCGCCTGCGCGGTCCCGATCGAGGTCCGGCCGTTCCATGATGAGGCCCCGGATGTAGGCCAGGAAATAGGCAGCGACTGAGGGTGCCAGGTCCTGGGCTCGCTGATATCGAACGTGTTTTCCGCGAGGAATACGGCCGGGCGGTGGCCGTCCTGACCCGCGTCTTCGGCGACATCGACACCGCGGAGGACGCGGTCCAGGACGCCTTCGCCGAGGCGGCGCGGCGGTGGCCCGAGGCCGGGCTCCCGCCGAGCCCGGCCGGGTGGATCATCACCACCGCGCGCAACCGGGCCATCGACCGGCTACGGCGCGAGGCGGCCCGGGCGGACAAGCACGCCCAGGCGGCGCTCTTGCATGCCCACGACGAGCCCCTGGAGGAGGGACCCGTGCGCGATGACCGGCTACGGCTCATGTTCACCTGCTGCCACCCGGCGCTGGGCACCGCCGCCCAGGTGGCGCTGACTCTGCGGCTGCTGGGCGGGCTCACCACGGCCGAGATCGCGCACGCGTTCCTGGTGCCGGAGCCGACCATGGCCCAGCGCCTGGTCCGGGCGAAGGGCAAGATCCGCGACGCGGGGATTCCGTACCGGGTTCCCGCCGAGGCGGACCTGCCCGGCCGGCTCGCGGCGGTGCTCGCCGTGGTCTACCTGATCTTCAACGAGGGACACACGGCGAGTTCGGGAGATCGGCTGGCCCGCGGCGACCTGTGCGCGGAGGCGATCAGGCTCGGGCGGCTGCTCCTCGAGCTCATGCCGGACGAGCCCGAGGCGCTGGGCCTGCTCGCGCTGATGCTGCTTAGCGAGTCCCGCCGGGCGGCGCGGACCGGCCCGGATGGCACCCTGATCCTGCTCGCCGACCAGGACCGGACGCGCTGGGACCGGGCGCTCATCGCCGAGGGCCAGGACCTGGTCCGGCGCTGCCTGCGGCGCGGCCGGCCCGGCCCGTATCAGATCCAGGCGGCGATCAACGCCGTGCACAGCGACGCGCCGACCGCCGAGGTTACCGACTGGGGTCAGGTCCTGCAGCTGTACGACCAGCTGCTGGCGGTCGCGCCCGGCCCGGTAGTAGCCCTGAACCGGGCCGTCGCAGTGGCCGAGGTGCAAGGCCCGGCCGCGGCGCTCGACCTAGTCGACGGGCTCGATCTGGACCGGTATTACCTGTACCACGCGATCCGCGCCGAACTGCTCCGGCGCCTGGGCCGATCCAGCGAGGCGGCCCTGGCCTACGAGGGGGCGCTGGCGCTGACCGGGAACGCGGCCGAACGCGCCTACCTGGCCGCGCGCCTGGCGGACCAGCGTACGAGCTAGGCGTCGAGGAGCGCCGGCTGCCGCATCGGCAGGGGCGGCCCTGCGGGTCATAACCTTATTTTGTGTCGCCGGTAAACAAAATCCAGCACCTCAGGTCCGCGACGCGACACGGATCTGGTGACCGGGCAGGGCTCGCCGGTGACCGGGCTGGGCTCGCCCGGGCCCGAACCGCCCTGTGCGCGGTTTTCGCGACGCACGGGTTCATCTTCGCCAGCTGGGCGGTCCGGGTGCCCGCGATCAAGGAGCAGACCGGGGCCTCGCCCGCGGCCCTGGGGCTCGCGCTGCTGGGCCTGTCGGCCGGGGCGGTGGCCACGATGCTGATCGCCGGGGCGCTATGCCGCCGATTCGGCAGCCAGCGGATCGCGGTGATCTCCTGCGCCTTGCTGTCGGTGACCCTGGTGCTGCCCGCGCTGGCCCGCTCGGCGACCACGCTCGGTCTCGCGCTGCTGGTCTTCGGGGCCGCGTACGGCTGCCTCAACGTGGCCATGAACAGCATCGCCGTGGACCTGGTGGCCGCGCTGCGCCGGCCGGTCATGCCAAGCTTCCACGCCGCGTGGAGCTTCGGCGGCCTGGCCGGGGCGGCCCTGGGCGGGCTGCTCGCGCCGCACCTGTCCCCACTCCGGGACCTGCTGCTGGTCGCGCTGGCCGGCCTGCTCGTGAGCGGCGTGGCCGGTCATACCCTGCTGGCCTCCGCGCGCTGGCTACCCGCGGGCCCAGCCCGGCCGACACGGGAGAGCCAGTCGAGTCGACCGTGGCGTCGGATGCCGATGACGAGCCGGGTGGTGGGGCTGTTCGGCCTGATCGCGCTGTGCGCCGCGTACGACGAGGGCGCCATCGGCGACTGGGGCGCGCTACACCTGCGCCAGGACCTCGGGGCCGGCCCGGGCCTGGCCGCGGCGGGCTACGCGGCCTTCGCGCTCGCCGAGGCGTGCGGACGGCTCTCCGGCACGTCGCTCCTGGAACGGCTGGGCCGTACCCGGGTGCTGACGCTGGGTGGCCTGACCGCATGCGCCGGCATGCTCCTCGCCTCGCTGGCCCCGGACGTGTGGCTGGCCCTAGCTGGGTTCGCGGTCACCGGGCTCGGTCTAGCCAACTTGTTCCCTGCCGCCATCGCCCGGTCCGGCCTGCTGGCCGGATCGGAGGGAGTCGCCCTGACCTCGATGCTCGGCTATAGCGGGTTCCTGCTCGGCCCGCCCGCGATCGGCTTCCTGGCCAGCGAGTTCGGCTTGCGCGTGGGCCTGACCACGCTCTCCTTCCTGGCCCTGGCCGCAGCCACGATCGCCTACCTCGCGCCGGATCGCGCCGACCGGGGATAGCGATCAGTACCAGAGGACGCCTAACCCAGCATGTCGGCGGTCAGGCAGGCCTCGGTGCTCGGGATGCCCTGCTCACCGGCCCGGCGGTCGGCCATGGCCAGCAGACGGCGGATGCGGCCCGCGATGGCGTCCTTGGTCAGCGGCGGGTCGGCGAGCTGGCCCAGTTCCTCCAGGCTGGCCTGGCGGTGAGCCATCCGCAGATGGCCCGCCATGGTCAGGTGCTGCGGGGCGTCCGGGCCCAGGATCTCCAGGGCGCGTTCCACACGCGCGCCGGCCGCCACCGCGGCCCGGGCGCTGCGGCGCAGGTTGGCGTCGTCGAAGTTGGCCAGCCGGTTCGCGGTGGCCCGGACCTCACGGCGCATCCGGCGCTCCTCCCACGCCAGCACGGCCTGGTGGGCCCCGAGCCGGGTCAGCATCGCGGCGATCGCCTCGCCGTCCCTGATCACCACCCGGTCCACGCCGCGCACGTCACGCGCCTTGGCGTGCACCTTGAGCCGCCGGGCCGCGCCGACCAGCGCCAGCGCCGCCTCGGAGCCGGGGCAGGTGATCTCGAGCGCCATCGACCGGCCTGGCTCGGTCAGCGACCCGTGGGCCAGGAACGCGCCGCGCCAGGCCGCCTCGCAGTCGCAGGTGGCGCCCGACACCACTTGCCGCGGCAGGCCGCGCACCGGGCGGCCGTGGCTGTCGATCAGCCCGGCCTGGCGGGCCAGGGTCTCGCCTGCCTGCCCCTTGTCCACCCGGACCAGGTAGCGGTTGCCCTTGCGCAGGCCGCTCGGCGCGAGGACCAAGAACTCGGCCGGGTGCCCGAACACCTCGGTGATGCTGGCCCGCAGCCGCCGGGCCGCCGCGCCGGTGTCCAGTTCCGCCTCGATCACCACCCGGCCCTCGGCCAGGTGCAGTCCGCCGGCGAATCTGAGCAGCGTGGAGACCTCCGCCTTGCGGCAGCACGGCTTGATCACCGTGACGCGGCTGAGCTCGTCCTTCACCACGCCGGTCATCGCCATGGCGTCACTCCCCCCAACTTGGCCGGGCCATCGGGCTGGATTCCCGGAAGATTTGCGCGTAAGCCCCCGCGAGGAGCTTGGGCTCGTGGACTGGCGTGCCGTCGGCCGCAGCCACATCGGCCATCACCAGCCGGGCTCCGAGCATGCTCGCTGCCTTCTCCAGGTCGGCCAGGTTACCGGTTCGCGCGGCCTTGGTGTCCGCGAGGACTACATCCACAGTAAAGGCCGGAGCGTGCCCGGCGAGGACTTCCAGGTGCTTGTGCGGGGAAAAGCCCGCCGTCTCGCCCGGCTGCGGCGCGAGGTTGAGCACCACCAGCCGTCGCGCGGCGGTGACGTGCAGCGCGGCCGCGAGCTGCGGGACGAGCAAGTGCGGCAGCACGCTGGTGAACCACGAACCGGGGCCGAACACCACCCAGTCGGCGTCGAGCACGGCCTGGACCGCCTCCGGCACGGCAGGCGGGTCGGGCGGCAGCAGCGTGATCGACCGGACCTGGCCCGGCGTGGTGGCGCACTCGGCCTGGCCCCGGACCGTGCTGACCTCGCCCGGCCGGGTCGGGTCAGCTCCCACCACTTCGGCCACGATGTCCAGCGGCACCGCGGCCATCGGCAGCACCCGGCCGCCGGTGCCGAGCAGCCGGCCGACCCAGTCCAGCCCGGCGACCGGGTCGCCGAGCAGGTCCCACAGGGCCACGATCAGCAGGTTCCCTACGGCATGACCGGCCAGGTCGTTGTCCCCGCCGAACCGGTGCTGGACCACCTTGCTCCAGGTGTTGCCCCATTCGTCGTCCCGGCACAGCGCGGCCAGCGCCATCCTTAGGTCCCCCGGGGGCAGGACGCCGTAGTCGCGGCGGAGCCTGCCGCTTGACCCGCCGTCGTCGGCTACCGTCACGATCGCGGTCAGGTCGTCGGTCACCCGGCGCAGGGCGCCGAGCGACGCGGCCAGCCCGTGCCCGCCGCCCAGGGCCACGGTACGTAGCCCGGTCAAGGTCACTCTCGCCCCAGATCCCGGTGCACGACCTGGACCTCCACGCCGGCGGTGGCCGCCGGATCGTCGGTCGCGACCAGGCGCGCCGCCAGCTCGTCGGCGATCGCGACGCTGCGGTGCTTGCCGCCGGTGCAGCCCACCGCGAAGGTCACGAACCGTTTCCCCTCGCGTTCATAGCCGGGCAGCACCACGCGCAGCAGCTCCGTGTAGTGCCGCAGCAACTCCTCGGCGCCGGGCTGGGCCAGCACGTAGTCCCGTACCGGCGCATCTTGCCCGGTCATCGGGGCGAGCTCACCGATCCAGTGCGGGTTGGGCAGGAAACGGCAGTCCGCCACCATGTCGGCGTCGACCGGCAGGCCGTATTTGTAGCCGAACGAGATGAGCGACAGGCGCAGGCCGGCCGCGGTCCCGCCGCTGAAGGAGTCCCTGATCCTGGCGCGCAGCTGGTGGACGTTGAGCCGGGAGGTGTCGAGCACCAGGTCGGCGTCGCCGCGCACCTCGCGCAGCAGTTCCCGTTCGGCCACGATGCCGTCGGTCACCCGGCCGGTGCCCTGCAGCGGATGCGGCCGCCGCTCGCTGTCGAACCGGCGGACCAGCGTGTCGTCGGCCGCCTCCAGGAACACGATGCGCGCGGCCGCGCCGCGCGCGGCCAGCTCGCTGACCGCCGACTTAAGGTCGGTGCTGAACGCGAGGCTGCGGAAGTCGATGACCGCGGCCATCCGCGACACTGCCCCGTTGGTCCTGGTGGCCAGGTCGACCATGGTCGGCAGCAGGGTCGGGGGGAGGTTGTCGACCACGTACCAGCCGAGGTCCTCCAGTGCCTTGGCCGCGGTGGAGCGGCCCGCTCCGGACAGCCCGGTGATGATCACGATGTCGGTCTTGTCGTCAGCCGTCCGCATGCTGATCCTCCGCTGGGGGGCCGAGGGGGTCTGGGGGGAAAGGCTTCCCCCCAGGATCGGGGGGATCCCGGGGGGTCGTCCCCCCGGGGCCAGCACTGCCCAGGGCCGCGGCGATGGTGGCCGCGAGCTTGGGGCCGATGCCCGGCACGGCCGCGATTTCCTCCAGGCTGGCGGCGCGAAGCTTGCGCACCGAGCCAAAGTGCTTGAGCAGCGTGGCGCGCCGGGCCGGGCCGAGCCCCGGGACGTCGTCGAGCGCGCTGGCGGTGGCCGCCTTGCCGCGCTTGTGCCGGTGGTAGGCGATGGCGAACCGGTGCGCCTCGTCCCGGATCCGCTGCAGCAGGTACAGCCCCTCGCTGCTGCGCGGCAGGATGACCGGGTACTCCTGCCCCGGTAGCCAGACCTCTTCCAGGCGCTTGGCCAGGCCGCAGACCGCCACGTCGTCGATGCCGAGTTCGGCCAGGGCCCGCGCCGCCGCCGCGGCCTGCAGGGGCCCGCCGTCGACCACGACCAGGTTGGGCGGGTAGGCGAATTTCTTCCGCGCTTCCACCACGATCCGTTCGGCCGAAGGATCTTGATCTTGATCTTCGGCAGCCTCGGGGTCGCCCAGAGTATCCAGTTCGCCGGTCTTCTCGCGTTCGGCGAGGTACCGGCGGAAGCGGCGGAGGATCACCTCGTGGATGGCCGAGATGTCGTCGGTGCCGTCCTGGCCCTTGATCGCGAACCGGCGGTACTCGCTCTTGCGGGCCAGGCCGTCCTCGAACACGACCATCGACGCGACCACGTGCGTGCCCTGCAGGTTCGACACGTCGTAGCACTCGATCCGCAGCGGCGCGTCGTCCAGGCCGAGACCCTCCTGGATCTCGTTCAGCGCCTTGCTCCGGGTGGTCAGGTCGCTGGCCCGGCGGGTCTTGTGCAGGGCCAGGGTCTCGGCCGCGTTGCGGGCCACGGTCTCGAGCAGGGCCTTCTTGTCGCCGCGCTGCGGGACCCGCAGGCTGACCGGGCCGCCCCGGCGTCCGGCCAGCCACTGAGTCATGGTGTCCGGGTCCGGCGGCAGTTCGGGCACCAGGATCTCGCGGGGCAGGCCGGCGTTGATCGCCTCGGCGTCGGCCGGGGCATCGCCGTAGACCTGGCCGAGGAAGTTCTCCACCAGCGTGGCCGTGGTCACGTCTTCGACCTTGTCCAGCACCCAGCCGCGCTGGCCGCGGACCCGGCCGCCGCGCACGTAGAACACCTGGGCCGCGGCCTCGAGCTGATCCTCGGCCAGGGCGATCACGTCGGCGTCGGTGCCGTCGCCGAACACCACCGCCTGCTTCTCGACCGCGCGTTCCAGGGCCCGCAGGTCGTCGCGGAGCCGGGCCGCGCGCTCGTACTCCTCGAGCCTGGCGGCCGCCTTCATCTCGGCCTCGAGGCGGGAGGCGAACCGGGTGGTCTGGCCGGCCATGAAGTCGCAGAAGTCCTCGGCCAGCGCGCGGTGCTCCTCCGCGCTGATCCGCTTGACGCACGGCGCGGAGCACTTGCCGATGTACCCCAGCAGGCACGGCCGGCCGATCTGGCCCGACCGCTTGAACACCCCGGCCGAGCAGGTCCGGACCGGGAACACCCGGAGCAGCGTGTCCACCGTGTCGCGGATGGCCCAGGCGTGGCTGTACGGGCCGAAGTACCTGGTGCCCTTCCGCTTGGCCCCGCGCATGACCATGACCCGGGGGTACTCCTCGCCCATGGTGACCGCCAGGTAGGGGTAGCTCTTGTCGTCCCGGTACCTGATGTTGAACCGGGGATCGAACTCCTTGATCCAGGAGTACTCGAGCTGGAACGCCTCGACCTCGGTGCTGACCACGGTCCAGTCCACCCCCGCCGCGGTGGTCAGCATGGCCTGGGTGCGCGGGTGCAGGCTGGCGAAGTCGGCGAAGTAGGAGTTCAGGCGCTGGCGGAGGGACTTCGCCTTCCCGACGTAGATCACCCGGCCGCGCTGGTCACGGAACCGGTAGACCCCAGGGGACTCGGGAATCGCGCCCGGCGCCGGCCGGTAGCCGTGCGGATCTGCCACGAAGCAACTTTACGCGCCCGGCGGTCTAACCTATTCCGCCTCCGGTCGGCGACGATAGGTTCCGTGGGTTTCTCCTTTGCCGCGGCCGGGCGGCTGGCGGTCCGGTTCAGCTGGGCGATCGTGCTGGCCTGGGCGGGCGGCGCGGCCGCGGCCATGGTGCTGCTCCCGTCACTGTCGAACGTGACGCAGAGCGACAACACCTCGTTCCTGCCGGCCAGCGCGCCGAGCGAGCAGGCGGCCCAGCTGGCCTCGCCGCTACAGCCGGCCTCGCTGACCGCGGTCACCGTGGTGGCCGCCCGGGCCAGCGGGGCGCTGACCGGCGCCGACCAGGCCGCCATCGCCCGCCTGTCCGGCGCGCTGGCGCAGGTGGCCAGCGTGACCTCGGTGCGGGACGCCGGGCAGTCCTCCGACGGCCAGGCCGAGCAGCTCACGGTGCTGGCCACGCTAGCCCAGTCCGGCGGGCTGAGCACCTCCCAGCAAGCCAGCCTGGTGGCCAGCCTGCGCCATGTCATCCGGACCGCGGCGCTGCCGGCCGGGCTGGCGGTGCACACCGCGGGCCCGGTGGCGACCCGGGTGGACAACAACGCGACCTCCGGGAAGACCGGCAGCCAGGTCGAGTGGTTCTCGATCATCTTCGTGATCGCCCTGCTCATAGCCGTGTTCCGGTCGGCGCTGGCGCCGCTGATCGCCGTGCTGCCCGCCCTGGTCGTGGTCCTGGTCGCCGAACGGCTGACGGCCGAGGCCGCGGTCCACGGGCTGGGCGTGTCGCAGATCGCCTCGCTGCTGCTGATCGTTCTGGTGCTCGGCGCGGGCACCGACTACGCGTTGTTCTTGATGTTCCGGGTACGCGAGGAGATGCGGGCCGGGCTCGCCTGCCGCGAGGCGATCGTGTTCTCGGTGGCGCGGGTCGGCGAGACGATCACCTTCTCCGCGGGCATCCTGATCGCCGCGCTGCTGTCCCTCGCCGCCGCCTCCTTCAGCCTGTACTCGGGCCTGGCCGCTCCGCTGGCCATCGCGATCGGGCTGATGCTCATCGCCGGGCTCACCCTGCTGCCCGCCTTGCTGGCCATCTTCGGACCGGCCGCGTTCTGGCCGTCCTCGGTGCAACCGGGCGCCGGCCGGTCCGGGTGGTGGGGGCCGGCGTGCGCCCGGATCGTCCGCCGGCCGGCGGTCACCCTGGTTGCGGGGCTGGTGGTCTTCGGCGCGCTCGCGGTGGCCTCGGCCGGCTACCTGGCGTCCGGGTTCGGCGGGGCGGCGACCGCCCCGGTGGGCAGCGACTCCGCGCTGGGCAACGCGCTGCTGACCGAGCACTTCCCGCAGACGGCGGCTAATCCGACCCTCATCGTGCTCCGCCTCCGCCAGCCGGTGTGGGCGCAAACGGCGGCGGTGGCCGCGGCCGAGCGGGAACTGGCCGCGGACCCGGTGTTCACCGCGGTGTCCGGGCCCTTCAACGCCAACGGGACGGCGCTGACCGCAGCGCAGTACGCCGCGCTGCACGCCGCCTACGGGCCGCCGCGCGCGCTGACCGCCGCGGCCGGCGCGCGCG
>Ga0208240_1000034_pt1 | contig 11646 bp, 9 predicted proteins | sample MicForSoilPHH6_O_FD_188034 | JGI IMG/M metagenome (GOLD analysis project Ga0208240, IMG submission 188034) | Forest soil microbial communities from Harvard Forest Long Term Ecological Research site in Petersham, Massachusetts, USA - MetaG HF041... | ecosystem: Environmental > Terrestrial > Soil >... | reverse complement strand
GTTGCGCGGTGAGTTCATCCGCCGGGCGCAGGAGAAGCGGCGTGACTTCACCGTCGACTGGGTGCACCTGAAGCTGAACGACCAGGCGCAGCGCACCGTCCTGTGCAAGGACCCGTTCCGGTCAGTGGACGAACGGGTCGAGAAGCTCATAGCTGGTATGTGACTGAAAGCCAGGAACAGCCAGTAGGCTGACTGCGCCTGACGTCCACCACCATTGAGGTTTTCATGCGACGCCTTCTTGCGATCACCATTATTCCGTTGCTGGCCTGCCTGGTCATTGCTGGCTGCGGCTCGTCGAAGCCAAGCGCGAGTTCGAGTTCGAGTTCTAGTGCCGCCGCCAACAACGCGGCCGCGAACTCGTCCGTCACGGTGGCTGGGGCGTTCGGCACGACGCCCGTAGTCAAGATCCCCAAGCTCAACGCGAACAACAAGCTCACGGTCAAGACGGTGATCCCGGGCACCGGCGCCACGGTGACCAAGTCGGACGCTATGGCCGCCAACTTCGTCCTGTACTTCTGGAACGGGACCAGCAACACCCTGAAGGCGAACACCTTCACCCAGAACCCGACGGTGATCGGCGGCACGATGCTGCCTGGCCTGGAGACTGCGCTGATCGGCCAGAAGGTCGGCAGCCGGGTCCTGGCCGTGATCCCGCCCGCGGACGGTTACGGGACCTCAGGAAACTCCCAGCTCGGCATCACCGGCAGCACCACGCTGGTGTTCGTCATCGACGTGATCAAGTCCTACACCGACACGGCGTCCGCGTTCGGCTCCCAGGAGTCGAACGGTGGCGGCACCCTGCCGACGGTCACCGCCCACGCCGGCAGCGCACCGACGATCACGATCCCGGCGAACAACCCGCCGTCCGGTCTGGTGACCAAGACGCTGATCAAGGGCAGCGGTCCGAAGCTGGTCAAGGGCCAGTACGTCATCGCCCAGTACACCGGTTACATCTGGCGGACCAAGAAGGTCTTCGACTCCTCCTGGACGTCTGGTTCCCCGTTCGGCTTCGTCATCGGCGCGTCTCCGGAGCAGGTGATCCCTGGGTGGGACGCCGGCCTGGAGGGCCAGACCGTAGGCAGCCGGGTCATGCTCGTCATCCCGCCGAAGGACGCCTACGGGAGCAGCGGCCAGTCCCAGGCCGGCATCACCGGCACGGACACGCTGGTCTTCGTGGTCGACATCATCGACGCGTTCAAGCCGGCCTCCTAGTCGGTAGCCGCGTCCCCGCGCAGCAGGCGGCTGGCGTGACGGCCAGCCGCCGCTGCCGCGAGGAAATACGCCGGGTCGTCCGCTAGCCCCCGGCCCATCGTGGACAGCCGGGCCGGGCTGGCTCGCAGCGCCGTCTCGAGACCGTCGACGGGCACGGTGACAATCGAGTGCCGCGGGCTCAGCTCGGCCGCCTGCGCCGCGACCCGGGCGCCGAACGGGCCGGGCAGGGCGGGGACCACTACGTCCGCCCGGGCCAGCGCCACCCGGCCGTACGCCGTCAGGCTGTGATGCGAGATGCCCCGGTGGCGCTCGCGCGGATCTGCCTCGCTCACCCGCAGGCAGGCCACCGGACGTCCGCCCAGCGCGGCGACGGCGTTGACCGCCTCGCCGGCCGCCACCCCGGAAAAACCCCAGCGGGTCCCGGTCCCCAAGTTGCCCGGGCCCTGCGCGACGACCGCGATATCGGCCTGGAGCACATGCCGGGCGGCGAGCAATCCGGTATGCACGGTTACCGTCTCCAGGTCCCCGCCGAACGCCTGCCCGGTGGTTACGGTGGCGGCAAGCCAGCCCGCGTTCTTGAGCGCCGCGCAGGTCAGGGAGAACCAGGCCGGCAGGGCACCGCCGTCCTGCATGACGTAGGCCACCCGGGGCGGATGGCTGTCATCACCGGTCCGTTCGGCCTCATCAAAGACACCGGCCACCACGGCCGGGAGCGCCGAGTGCAGGTCGGCCACCACTACCGGCATCCCGGCGATGTCGTCCGCGTCGCGGAGGACGTCGTGGTACGCCGACCCCTGCTCGTCGGCGCCGGCCACGATCGTCTGCAGGGGTGTGTAGCGGGCCTTGACCAGGTGGCCGCCTGGGCCGGGGTCGGGCGGCAGGCGGTCGGGGATCGCCACCACCAGGGCGTAGCCGCCGGTGCCGAGCCCGAGATCGAGCGCCGTGGTGTTCAGCAGGACCCGGTCGCCGGGCTGGGGGAGCCCGGTCAGGGCGGGGTAGGCCAGCGCCCGTACGAGCGTCCCGTCCACCGACACGTCAAGCTCGACCGCGCCCGGCCACTCCCGCCGCGTCCCGCTGACCGTGCCGTTCCGCCATGTGATCACGCCGGGAGCCTATAGGCGGCAGCGCAGCACTGCCTGGGAGACAATAGCCTGGAGCCATCCGCAGGGGTTTGGAGGGCCCATGTCGAAGCGCAAGACCGAGCGGCTGCTCGGCCTTGTCGTGTGCCTCCTGTCTACCAGTCGCTACCTGACCGCGGACCAGATCCGCCAGGCCGTACCCGGGTACCCGGAGCAGGACGAGCTGTTCAAGCGGATGTTCGAGCGGGACAAGGAGGACCTCCGCGACCTTGGTGTGCCACTGGAGACCGGCCTCAACCACCCGTTCGACGACGATCCCGGCTACCGGATCCGGCAGCAGGCCTACGAGCTGCCCGAACTGCGGCTCGAAGCGGACGAGGCGGCGGTGCTCGGCCTGGCCGCCCGGGTCTGGCAGCGGGCCGAGCTGGCCGGCGCGGCCGCGGGGGCGCTGCTGAAGCTGCGAGCGGCCGGCATGGATGCCGCAGACGAGCAGCCCGCCCCGCAGGTCATCGAGCCGCGGCTCGGCACGCCAGAGCCGGCCTTCGGTCCGCTCTGGGAAGCGGTCAGGGACCACCGGCCGGTGACGTTCAGTTACCGCGCGGCGGGCCGGAGCGAGCCGCAGCTGCGTGAACTCGAGCCGTGGGGCGTGGTGAACCGGCACGGCCGCTGGTATGTGGCGGGCTGGGATCGCGGCCGCGATGACACCCGGGTGTTCCGGCTCGGCCGGATCGCCGGGGCGGTGAAGTTCTGCGGGCCGCCGGGCAGCGTGACCGTACCGGACGGCGCCGACGTGCGCGAGCTGGTCCGGGACTGGGATTCGGTGCCTCGCGAGCACACCGCGGTCCTTCGGGTCCGGTCCGGTACCGGCGTCGGCCTGCGCCAGCACGCCGTCTCGGTGCGCGCCGACGAGACCGGCCCCCCTGGCTGGGACCTGGTCACGACCCGCTTCGCCGACGTGGGCTCCTTCGCCGACTACGCCGCCTGGTTCGGCTCCGACGCGGTGATCCTCGACCCGCCCGACCTGCGCGAAGCCGTCATCGCCCGCCTCAAGGGAGTCCTGGCATGAGCCAAGCGGGAGACAGAGCATGAGTGCGGTTACGTCGACGGAGCGGCTGCAGCGGCTGCTGGCCCTGGTGCCGTACGTGGTCAGCAGGAAGGTGGTCGGGCTCGCCGAGACCGCGGCGGACTTCGGGGTCAGCGAGCGTGAGCTGGTCGACGACCTGAACCTGCTGTGGTGCGTCGAGCTGCGCGCGCCCGATCCCTACTGCCCGATCGACTTGTCGTACGAGGGTGGCGAGATCGTGGTCAGCCAGGCCGAATCGATGGGCCGCCCGCTGCGGCTCGCGGTCGACGAGGCGAGCGCGCTCCTCGTCGCGCTCCGGATGCTGGCCGAGCTGCCGGGCCTGGAGGACAGGTCGGCCATGTCCAGGCTGATCGCCAAGCTCGAAGCCGCGGCGGGGGAGGCCGCCTCGGCGAGCGCCCAGGTCGCGGTCCAGGTCGACCTGCAGGGCGACGGAACCGAGATCCTGGCCGCCCAGATCCGCGCCGCCATCGCCGCCGGACGGCGGCTGCACCTGCGCTACTACGTGCCGGGCCGGGACGAAGCGACCGAACGCGACGTGGACCCGATGCGGTTGCTGGTGGTGGAGGGACGGCCCTACCTGGAGGGCTGGTGCCTGCGCGCCGAGGGGATGCGGGTGTTCCGGCTGGACCGGGTGCTGGCGCTGACCGTGCTCGACCAGGCGTCCGCGCCGCCGCCCGAGGCCACACCGGTCGACGTGGACCAGGGGCTGTTCCGGCCGTCGCCCGATGACGTGCGCGTCGAGCTCGAGCTGTCCGCCGAGGGGCGCTGGGTGGCGGAGGACTACCCCTGCGAGTCGGTGTCGGACCTGCCCGACGGGCGGCTCCGGGTGGTGCTCCGGACCCCGGATACCGAGTGGGTGAGGCGGTTGGCCCTACGGCTCGGCGAGGACGGCCGGGTCATCGCCCCGCCCGAACTGGTGGCCGAAATCCGGGACGCGGCCACCGCGGCCCTGGCCAACTATGTCGTCTTATCGGCCGCCGCGCGCGGTCCGCCAGCGAAAACCGCCTGTCGCGGGGCTGCCGTGTAGACTCAAGGCCGAGAAAGAACCTCCGGCGCTAAAGAGGAACGGACATGATTGGTGACCTGTTCGACAGCCCATGGAAGATCCTTATCGTCGCTGTCGTGCTGATCGTGCTGTTCGGATCGAAGAAGCTGCCGCACGCGGCGCGGTCCCTGGGCCAGTCGATGCGCATCTTGAAGCGGGAAGTACAGGGCCTGCATGAGGACGAGACGGAGCCTGGCGGCCCGGCTCAGGCTCAGGCTCAGGCTCAGGACTCCAACGGCACGGCCAACGGGTTCCCGGCGGCCGAGCTCACCGCGGCGTCGCAACCGGACCAGCAGCAGTCCCAGATTGACGCGCTGCAGCAGCAGATCCGCGACCTACAGCGGGCCGCGGCGATGGATCCGGCTCCGGTCGAGGTACAGCGGACCCAGCAACCCGGCTAGCTCCTGGTTGGAAGTAGGTAGCGGCGGGAGGCGTTGATGGCGAAACTCCCCGGTGCCATCCAGGGCGCCCGGATCGTAGGCGAGAAGTTCGTGCACGCCCAGCGGCAGCAGAACCCTGAGGGGCGGATGCCCCTGATGGATCACATCAGGGAACTGCGCAACCGGGTGGTCAAGATGGCACTCGCCCTGGGCGCCGGGATGATCGTCGGGTTCATCTTCTTCACCCAGATCTGGCATGTGATCGACCGGCCGTTGTGCGCGGCGACGATCCGCGGGGAAACCGGGTGTAACACGCTGGGAGTCAACCGGCTCGTCCTGGACAGCCCGCTGGATCCGTTTTACCTGCACGTCAAGGTCGCGCTGATCGCCGGGGTGATCTTGTCCTCGCCGGTGTGGCTGTACCAGCTGTGGGCCTTCGTGGCACCCGGCCTCTATTCCAGGGAGAAGCGCTGGGGGTATCTGTTCCTCGCCACGGCCGTCCCGCTGTTCTTGATCGGTGTCACGCTGGCCTACTGGTCGCTGGGCCGGTCCATGCACTACCTGCTGGGCCTGACCCCGCATGGCGTCGCGAACCTGATCCAGGTCGATCAGTACATGAGCTTCGTCATGGCCATGCTGCTGGCCTTCGGGCTGGCCTTCGAGTTGCCGCTGCTGATCGTCATGCTGAACCTGGCCGGGATCCTGACTCACGAGCGGTTCCGGAAGTGGCGGCGGGTGATGATCTTCGGGGTGTTCCTGATCGCCGGGATGGCCAACCCGAGCCCGGACCCGATCACCATGCTCATCCTGGGCGGCGCCTGCGCCGCGCTGGTCGAGGTGGCCGAGTTCATCGTCTGGTCCAACGACCGCCGCCGCGCCCGGCTGCATCCCGACCCCTACGCCGACCTGGCCGACGACCAACTGGCCCCCATCGAGCTCGACGACACAGAGGACCGCAGCCGGTTCAACTGACGGCCTGCTCCGTTCGCGGCTCCGTCTTATCCCCAAGCCCACCCTAAGCTGTAACCCATGACTACTCCGGCGGAACGGTACGCCGCGTCCCGCGAACGGCAGTCTGACCCGGAGCTCACCGCGTTCCGAGGGCTCTACGACTTCGACTTCGACGACTTTCAGGTGGACGCGTGCCGCGCGCTGGGCACGGGCCACGGCGTGCTGGTCGCCGCGCCTACCGGATCCGGCAAGACCGTGATCGGTGAGTTCGCCGTCCACCTGGCCCTGGCTCAGGGCCGCAAATGCTTCTACACCACGCCGATCAAGGCGCTGTCCAACCAGAAGTACACCGATCTGGTCCGGCGGTACGACCACGACACCGTGGGGCTGCTCACCGGGGACAACAGCATCAACGGCGACGCGCCGGTGGTGGTTATGACCACCGAGGTGCTGCGGAACATGCTGTACACCGGATCGTCGACGCTGGCGGGCCTCGGCTACGTCGTCCTTGACGAGGTGCACTACCTGGCCGACTCCTCCCGCGGCGCGGTCTGGGAGGAAGTGATCATCCACCTGCCTGAGTCGGTGCGGGTGGTGGCGCTGTCCGCGACGGTGAGCAACGCCGAGGAGTTCGGCGAGTGGCTGGACCAGGTCCGCGGCGGGACCACCGTCATCGTGGACGAGCACCGGCCGGTACCGCTGTGGCAGCACGTGCTGGCCGGGAACCGGCTGTACGACCTGTTCACCGACGACGACCACACCCGGGTCAACCCCGAACTGCTCCGGGTGGCCCAGCGGGACACCTGGATCGAGCGCAAGGCCCCGGCCCGGCCCGGCCGGGGCGGCCGCCGGCCGCGCCGGTTCCCGCTGGCCTACCGGCCCGACGTGATCTCCCGGCTGGACGCCAGCGGGCTGCTGCCCGCGATCACCTTCATCTTCAGCCGGGCCGGCTGCGACGCGGCCGTCCAGCAGTGCCTGGCCGCCGGACTGCGGCTCACCACGCCGGAAGAGGCCGAGGTGATCCAGCAGACCGCCGAGCGCCGCACCGCAGACATCCCGCCGGAGGACCTGATCGTGCTGGGTTACGGCGAGTGGCTCGACGGATTGCGACGCGGGATCGCCGCCCACCACGCCGGGATGCTGCCCGCCTTCAAGGAAGTGGTCGAGGAACTGTTCGCCGCCGGGCTGGTTCGCGCGGTGTTCGCGACCGAGACGCTCGCCCTCGGCATCAACATGCCGGCCAGGACCGTGGTCATCGAGAAGCTCGACAAGTGGAACGGGGAGACCCACGCGAACCTGACCGCGGGGGAGTACACCCAGCTGACCGGGCGCGCCGGGCGGCGCGGCATCGACGTGGAGGGGCACGCGGTCGTGCTGTGGCAGCCGGGGATGGATCCCGGCGCGGTGGCCGGCCTGGCCAGCACCCGGACCTACCCGCTGAACTCCAGCTTCCGGCCCTCGTACAACATGGCCGTCAACCTGACCGGCTGGGCCGGCCGGGCCCGGGCCTCGGCCCTGCTCGAGTCCTCGTTCGCGCAGTTCCAGGCCGATCGCGGCGTCGTCGGCCTGGCCCGGCAGGTCCGCAAGAACCGCCAGGCGATGGCCGACCTGGCCGCCGCGATGACGTGCGACAAGGGCGACTTCGCCGAGTACGCGCAGCTGCGCAGGACGCTGTCCTACCGTGAGGGCGACCTGTCCCGGGCCCGGGCCAGCTCCCGCCGGGCCGAGGCGGTCCGGTCGGTCGCGCTGCTCCGCCCCGGCGACATCATCCGCGTGCCGGGCGGCAGGCGGGCCGGCCTAGCCGTCGTCCTGCAGCCTGGCCTGCACCAGGCCCGCGGGGCCAACACCGGCCGCGGCCCGGCCGGACGCGACGGCGCCGGTCACCGGGTGCCCGCCGACCGCGGCGCCGACAGCGGGAACGGGCGGCCCGCCGGGCCGGGGCCGCTCGTGCTCACCGAAGGACGGCAGGTCAAGCGACTGGCCATCGCCGATTTCCCGGTGCCGCCCGAGGTCATCGACAAGATCCGGATTCCCAACTGGTTCAGCCCGCGGTCGCCGGAGCACCGCAAGGACCTCGCGGCCACCATGCGGAACCGGCTGGCCGGGCGCGGCGGCTCGGGCGGGGCAGGAAAGGGCCGGGTCCGGGCCTCGGACGACGGGCACGCCGACCACGACGACGGGCCCGAGGAGATCGCCGAACTCCGGCGCCGCCTGCGTCGGCATCCCTGCCATGACTGCCCGGACCGCGAGGATCACGCCCGGTACGCCGAACGCTACATCCGGCTGGCCCGCGAGACCGAAACGCTCGAGCACCGGGTGGCCGGCCGCTCGCACGTCATCGCCCGCACCTTCGACCGTGTGTGCCGCGTGCTGGAGCGGCTCGGTTACCTGGACGGGGACAAGGTCACCGCGGACGGGCGCCGACTGGCGGGCCTGTACTCCGAGCTCGACCTGCTGGCGGCCGAGTGCATGCGCCGCGGTCTGTGGGACGGCCTGTCCCCGGCCGAACTCGCCGCCTGCGTGTCGGCCCTCTCCTTCGAGTCGCGGCAACCTGACGACACCAGTCCGCCCCGGCTGCCCAAGGGCCGCCCGCCCGAGGTGCTGGCCGAGATGGTCCGGACCTGGAGCGACCTCGATCAGCTGGAGAAGGATAACGACCTGTCGTTCCTCCGCGGACCCGACTTCGGCTTCGCGTGGGCCGCCTACCGCTGGGCCCGCGGCGTCAAGCTGGAAAACGTGCTGGCCGAATCACCCGACCTGACCCCCGGCGACTTCGTCCGCTCGGTCAAGCAGCTCATCGACCTCCTAGACCAGATCGCCGCCGCCCCCGCCCCCGCCCCCGCCTCGACCGCCCCCGCGGCCACCGCCGGGGGAGCGCCGCTTAGCCTGTCCGCGACCGCCCGGGCCGCGATCGACGCGATGCGCCGCGGCGTGGTCGCCTACTCCGCCGTCGCCGACTAGCGACCAGGCCCCAGCCGCCACCCCGGCCATCAGCATTGATCAACGTTGCCTATTGGTCAGCCATCGGATTGGCATTGGTGTTAATACACCGCTGATCGCTAACCTGGGATCCTCACCATGGAGGCGTCATGTCACTGACGAGCACGGATACTGCGGCTCCGCGCCTGGCGACCGCGGCAAGGTGTCCGGACGGCCTCGTGCGGGCAGTCCGCGCCGAAGTACGCCTGGCCTTGGGCTGGCAGAAGACCGCCGATCGCGTTGCATGCACCCTGCGCGCCAACCTTCCAGACCCGGCGGATCTGCTCCCCGCCCACCTGCGACAGGGCGATCCGTCCTGCTATCAGAGCCACCTGCTCTACAGCGAGCCCGACGGCTCGTTCTCGATCGCGGCCATGGTCTGGCTGCCCGGGCAGGAGACGATCATTCACGACCACGTGGCCTGGTGCGTCACCGGCGTCCTGCAGGGCCGCGAGTACGAGGAGATCTTCGCGCTCACCGACGACGGCCGCGCGCTCCAGCTCGCCGCCCGCAACGTGAACCCGCCCGGCGCGGTAAGCGGCTTCGCCCCGCCCGGTGACATCCACCGCGTCCGCAACACCGGCGACACCGTAGCCATCTCCATGCACATCTACGGCGCCGACATCTCCCGCCTCGGCAACAGCATCCGCCGCGAGTACACCCTCCCCGTCCGCCCCTAACCCCGCCCGGCGACCTACCCGCCCCGGCTACTTAGCGGCCCTGGCGACTTAGCCGCCCCGCGCGATCCCGCGGTCGCCACGCTGCCCACCAGCGTCCCGTCGGCCCCTCGCGTCCCGCAAACGGACCTAGCCGAACCTGCTGGGTGTGACATCGTGATGGCTCTTGCCATCACGATGCAGCATCCATGCGTTACCGCTGCGCTCCGCGCCAGGGTTGTTGCCACCACTTGTGAGACTTGAGGTTGGTGGGACTGCCGAGTTCTCAACGGCGGCCAGCTGGCCCGATGTCAACGACGTCGTTGCCACAACGACGCGCACCGGACCACGTGGTTGCCACAACGACGCCGTTGGGCGAGAGCCACCTGCGCCGGGCCAGAACCCCCACCGGGCCACGGGCCAGAGCGCCCATCGGGCCGGAGGCCCATCGGGCCAGAGGCCGCCACCGCGCGAGCCCCCACCGGGCCAGAGCCGTCCCACCGGGCCAGAGTCGTCCCACCGGCCGCGGCCGCCCCCACCTCGAAACCGGGTCCGCGAGGCACGCGCCACGGCCCGTTCGGAAAAATCTTGGACCGAAACTTGCCATTCGATCGATGCCGATATATCGTTAACCTAACGACAAGGATCGAGAAGCGATCTAGACAGCGTTAAGGAGTATCACAATGCATGACGAAGGATGGGGAGATCCCCGAGAAGGACGAGAAGGACACCGCGGGCACGCGCGAGGGCGCGGCCGGATGCGCGGCGGCCCCGGACCGTGGGGCCCGGGCCCGGGTCCCTGGCAGTTCGAGATGCGCGGCGGGCCGTTCGGGCCGCCGAGGTTCCGTGGCCCCGGAGGCCGCGGGCCGCGCGTGCGGCGCGGTGACGTCCGGGCCGCGATCCTCGACCTGCTGGGCGAGGGCCAGGCGTGGAACGGCTACCAGATCATCCAGGAGATCGGCGAGCGCACGCAGGGCGTGTGGCGGCCGAGTGCGGGGTCGGTGTACCCGGCGCTGCAGCAGCTGGAGGACGAGGGCCTGATCGCCGCGGCGGCGGGCGAAGACCGGCGGCGGAACTACACGCTGACCGACGAGGGCCGGGCTTACGTCCAGGCCCACGCCGACGAGCTCAAGGCGTCCTGGGACGCCGTGACCGGCAGCGTCGACGACGCCGCGGTCCAGATGCACAACCTGGCCCGCCAGGTGGCCATGGCCACCGTGCAGGTCGCCCAGGCCGGCTCGCCGGCCCAGGTCCAGCAGGCCAGCAAGATCCTGGCCGACACCCGTAAGGCCCTGTACCGTATCCTCGCGGCAGACGACGAGGAAACAGGGCAGGACGCACAGGTGTGACCAAGGCCATCTCGGTCAGCGCGCTGACCAAGAAGTACGGCGAGATCGAGGCCGTCCGCGGCATCGATTTCGAGGTCGCCGCCGGTGAGACGTTCGGGTTTCTCGGCCCGAACGGCGCCGGCAAGTCCACCACGATCAAGATCCTGTGCACCCTGGCGGATCCCACCTCGGGCTCCGCCAGGGTCGCGGGTCACGACGTGGTCCGGGAACGGGACACCGTGCGCCGCAACATCGGCTTGGTGTTCCAGGACACCACCCTGGACAACTACCTGACCGGCGAGCAGAACCTGCGCTTCCACGCCGATCTGTACGGGGTGCCCAAGGCGGCGTTCGCGCCGCGGCTGCGCCAGGTGCTGGAGATGGTGGGGCTGTGGGAGCGGCGCGGCAGCGTGGTGGCCACCTACTCGGGCGGGATGCAGCGTCGGCTGGAGATTGCCCGCGGCCTGCTGCACGCGCCGCGGGTGCTGTTCCTGGACGAGCCCACGGTAGGCCTGGACCCACAGACCAGGGTCTCGATCTGGGACTACATCAACGAGCTGAAGCGGCGCGAGGACATCACGATCTTCCTCACCACGCACTACATGGACGAGGCGGAGAACTGCGACCGGATCGCCATCATCGACCACGGCCAGATCGTCGCGATCGACACGCCGGAGGCGCTGAAGGCCTCCATCGGCAAGGACCGGGTGCAGATCAGCACGGCCGACGACGAGGCGGCGATCCGCGCGCTGGATGACGTGTTCGGCGTCGACTCGGGCGTGCACGAGGGGCTGGTGACGTTCTCGGTGGAGTCCGGCGAGCACTTCGTGCCCAGGCTGTTCGCCGGGATGCCGGTCGCCATCCGCTCGGTGAGCGTGTCCCGGCCGTCGCTGGACGACGTGTTCATGTCGTACACGGGCAAGACCATCCGT
>Ga0208240_1000032_pt1 | contig 12027 bp, 10 predicted proteins | sample MicForSoilPHH6_O_FD_188034 | JGI IMG/M metagenome (GOLD analysis project Ga0208240, IMG submission 188034) | Forest soil microbial communities from Harvard Forest Long Term Ecological Research site in Petersham, Massachusetts, USA - MetaG HF041... | ecosystem: Environmental > Terrestrial > Soil... | reverse complement strand
TGCTCACCGTCGCCGCATCCGGAGTGGTCGACCGCCTCACCGGAATGATCGCGGTCGCCGCCGCATTGCTGCTGCTGGCCGAGTCGTTCGGCCGCAACGTGATCTGGCTGTACCGCACCGGCGCCGGCCCGCGCACCCGCCGGGCCGTGCGGATCGCCGTCACCGGGCTTGCGCTCGTGATCGTGTGGTTCGACCTCCTGGCGCCCGACCGTCCCTGGCAGTTCAGCCTCACCGCTTTTGTCCGCATCCCAGTGGAAGTGCTGGTCTTGGTTGCGGTCGCACTGGTGCTGCCGCCCTGGCCACGGCGGATCGTGGCCGCTATCGCCGGGATCGGGTTCAGCCTGCTCACGTTCGACAAGATCCTCAACATGGTGATGTACGGAACGGTCGATCGGGCGTTCAACCCGGAGAGCGACTGGAGCAGCGTCAGGCCTGCCGTGGGCGTGGTACGCGACTCTATCGGCGCCACGCTCACAAACGTCGTGCTCGTCGCCGTCTGGACCGGTGTCGTCCTGGTCGTCGTCATCATCACCGCGGCGACGATTCACCTCACCGCTGTGGCCGCCCGGCACCGTCGCGGCACCGTTCGCGGCCTTGCTGCTCTCACCGCCTTCTGGGGGCTGTCCGCGGGCCTGTCACTGCAGTTCAGCCGGGGCATTCCGATCGCCTCGACCAGCGAGACCGCGCTGACCGTCTCGCAGGTGCAGGCCTACCATGCCGGGCTCAGCGACCCGCGTGTTTTCACGGCGGACACCCGCAGCGCCGACCCCGAGGCCAGCATCCCCGCTTCGGACCTGCTAACCGGATTGCGCGGCAAGGACGTCCTCTTCGTCTTCGTCGAAAGCTACGGGCAGGTCGCCGTCCAGGGTTCGAGCTTCTCGCCGGGCGTCGACGCCGTCCTTCGCCAGCAAAACGCCATGCTGACCCAAGCCGGCTGGTCCACGCAGAGCGCCTGGCTCACCTCCCCGACCTACGGCGGCATCAGCTGGCTCGCCCACTCCACCCTGCAGTCGGGGCTGTGGGTCGACAGCCAGCAGCGGTATAACGAGCTCCTCGCCAGCCAGCGGTTCACCCTCAGCGACGCCTTCGACAAGGCCGGGTGGCGCACGGTCGCCGACGACCCACTTGACCTCACGGACTGGAAACCCGGTACGTACTTTTACCACTACGACCAGCTCTACGACCGGTTCAACGTCGGCTACCACGGCCCGACCTTCAGCTACTCCTCAATGCCCGACCAGTACGCCTTCGCCGCGTTCCAGCGGAACGTACTCACGCCTGGCCACAAGCCCGTGATGGCCGAGATCGACACGACCTCTTCGCACATTCCCTGGGCCCCGCTGCCGACCATGGTGCCCTGGAGCAAGGTCGGCAACGGCTCGGTATTTGACTCGCAGCCCGCGCAGAGCGAATCTGCGGCCACGGTCTGGCGCAACGGAAACACCGTGAAACAGTTCTTCGGGCAGTCGATCCAGTACTCGCTGAAGGCCCTCACCTCATGGGTCACCGAGCTGAACGACCCGAACCTCGTGCTCATCTTTATGGGCGACCACCAGCCCCACACCGCCGTCTCCGGCTACGGGGCCACTCACGAGGTGCCGGTCTCGATCGTCACCCGCGCCCCTTCGGTGCTCAAGCAGATGTCCTCCTGGCACTGGCAGAACGGGCTGCTGCCTAATTCCGGCGCTCCGGACGAGCCCATGGACGCCTTCCGCAATCAGTTCCTCAACACCTTCAGCACGGCCCCGGCCCAGACGGCATCGGCCCAGACCGCAGGTCGCTAGTCACGGAAGGTGGCTGGTGTCGTTGACGCAATGCACGGCGGCAAATCCGCCGCCGTGCCACCGGATCTCGTTAATGCAGGCGGAGCCGAGATACAGCCGGTAAAGGGTGCCGAGCGGGACGCCGAGAGCCCGGCACAGCAGGATCTTTATCGGGGTAACGTGACTCACCACCAGGACAGTCTGGCCGCCGTGGTCCCGCAGCAGCCGGTCACGGGCCCGGTCTACCCGGTGCGCGGTGCCGGCGAAGCTCTCCCCGCCTGGCGGTGCCTGGTCGGGGTCGCGCCGCCAGGCTGCCGCGGCTGCGGGCCATCGCTGCTGAATTTCTGCCAGGGTGAAGCCATCCCAGTCACCGAAGTCGGTTTCACGGAGATCATCATCGATGGCTGCGGTCAGGCCCAGTTCGGCGGCCGCAATGGCGGCGGTGTCGACAGCGCGCTGCAATGGCGAGCTGACCACGGCGTCGATCGGGGCACCGGTGGCCAGGCGGCCCGCGGCCGCCTGGGCCTGCCGGGTTCCGCTGGCGCTAAGCGGGAGGTCGCGCAGTCCGCTGAAGCGGTGTTCGGGTGACAGCCGGGTATCGCCGTGCCTCAGCAAGATGGTGGTGGTGGGATCTGCCGTGGGGTTATCCCAGCCCAGTGTCATATACCTGTCCCGCGAGGGCACAAAATGCTGTGTCGACTGTTGCCATGACAGTAAAACGAACAGGTCAGCACAACGGTTCAGCCTCCCAACCTCGGGCAGAGCGTTAGCATCGTGCGCGGTATCCGCCAAACGCGACGGGGGTCTCCCACACCCGCACTGCCAGTGCCTCGCCGCCCGCGGCCGCGACGACGGGCGAGAGGCTGTCATGCACCCAGCGGGCGAACACCTCGACTGTGACCGCCTCGGCCTCGGCTGGCCGTATCTCCTCCAGGTTGCGGCCCTCGACGCGGCTGGTCAGCTCGGTCAGCGCCGCTTCCAGTACATCCAGATCACAGACCATGCCCCGGTCGTCGAGCTGCTCGCGATCCACCACGATCTCAATCCGGTAGTCATGATCATGCAGTTGCCCCTCGGGCCCGGGCAGTCCCGGCATGATGTGGAAAGCCCGGACGCTTCGGCTCAACCCGACCTCACAGGTCACCGGCAGCACTCCTGTCGTAGTCAAGAACGGCATGCATCAACCCGGGTATCCCCTCATCCACGGCTCGGAACGCCTCGGCTGCGTGGCCGAAGGCGAAGACGTGCGTGCACAGTTGCGGCAACGGTAGTTCGGACAGCAGCTCAACGGCCTCCCGGCGGCGCCGGGACCGGCTCCAGGTCCCGGACAGCCGAGCCGGCACCGTGGAAACCTGAGTGCTGCGGATGATCAGACGCCGCCGGTGAAAGGCGCCGCCGAGCGGCAGCACCACTGGTTTGGCGCCGAACCACGACGCGATCAGCAGGGTTCCCTCGTGGGCCAGCAAGTTCAGCGCCATCGCTGGCGCGTCCGGGTTACCGCTGGCGTCAATGACGAGCGGAACCTTCTCTTTCACCAGTTCCTCCGGCGCTACGGTGGTGACGCCGAGGCTGCTGGCCACGGCGCGGCGCCACGCCTGCGGCTCGGCAATCAGCGGCCGCCACCCGGCGCTCTGCAACAGCAGGCCGGTCAGCAGCCCGAGCACGCCGGCCCCGAGCACGATGACCCGGTCGCGATATCCGGTTCCCGCATCGAGCGTCACCTGCAACGCCGTCTCGGCCAGCGGCAACAAGGTTGCTGACGCGGGATCGATGCCAGGCAGCGGAATCAGTTCATCAGCCCGCGCTGCAAATACGTCCTGGTGCGGATGGAACGCGAAAACCGCCTGACCGGACTCCGCTACTTCGCCGACGCACGCATACCCATAGGCGAAGGGATAGGAGAAGGTACCGCCCAGCGCGTCGATCGTGTCGTCCAGCGCCGTGTCGGCCGGGACCTCGCCGCGGTACACCAGCCTTTCGGTGCCACCGCTGATGCCAGAGCACACGGTGCGGACCAGGACCTCACCGGCCGCAGGCCGCGGTGTGGGCAGTTCCCTGATCTCCACACAGCGCGGCGCGGTATGAAATAGCGCACGGGCAGGCACGCAGGTCATTTACCCACGTCCCAGAGGAGTACCCCTTGAACCGCGGTCACCGACCGGGCCGGGCCTTGGCTCCGGGTCGCCCCGTAGCCCAAAACTGCATGCAGTTTCATCGTCCGACCCCTTGCCACCAAGCGCCCAAACTGCATACAGTTTGGGAATGGACAGAGTCGGAGTGATCGGCCTGGGCAAGATGGGCCTGCCAATCGCCCAGAACTTGATGGACCGGGGCTTCGGCGTCATCGGCTACCGCCGCAGCGGCTCACCCGAACTCGCCGCGGCGGGTGGCATCGTGGCTGCCAGCGCGGCCGAGGTCGCGGCCGCCGCCGACGTGCTGCTGTCCATCGTTCCGGACGCCGACGCCGTCGAAGAGGTGATCACAGGCCCCGACGGCACGCTCAAACAACTACGACCAGGCACGATCCACCTCGAGATGAGCACCATCGACGTGCCGCGCAAGGCCCGGCTCCGCGACGAAGTGCAGGCCCGCGGCGGTGACCTGCTGGACTGCCCGATCAGCGGCAGCCCCGGCATGGTCGCGCCGCGGCTGGCCACCACGTTCGCCTCGGGCGAGCAGGAAAGCGTCGAGAAAGTCAGCAAGGTACTGGACGCCATCTCCGGGCCCTGGGTCTACACCGGCCCGTTCGGCACCGGCGCGCAGCTGAAGTACATCGCCAACTTGCTGCTGGCCGTGCACACCGTGGCCGCCGCCGAGGCGATGGCCCTGGCCCGGCGCAGCGGCCTGGACCTGGCACTGGTCCAGAAAACCCTCGACACCTCGATCGCGAGCTCGGTGATCTGGACCCAGCGCGGCCCCCTGATGGCCGAACGCCACTACACCCCCGCCCCCGGCCCCGTCGCCACCCTGCACCCCATCCTGGAGCAGATCGCGGAGCACGCCACCCGCACCGGGCTCTCCACCCCGGCGTTCGCCGCGGCCAAGGAGGTCTTCGACCAGGCCCTCGCCGACGGGTGCGGAGACCTGGACATCGCCTGCGTACACGACCAGATCGAGGGCCCCCGATGACCTGGTCCCTTGCCACCTACACCGCGCAAGGTAGCGAAGGACTCGGCATCCTGCGCGAAGACGGCACCCTCGTCACGCCCGCCGACCTCAAGCGCTGGGCCACCGCCATGGAATTGCTCGCCGACTGGCCCGCCGCCGAGCCGGTCCTGCGCAGCCTAGACGTCACTGACGCGCCCGCCGCCGAATACGACACGCTGCTCGCCCCGCTGCGCTGGCCGCGCAAGGTGATCTGCGCGGGCGTCAACTACCGCCGGCACATGGCCGAGATGGGCGGCGAGATCCCGGCCGACGGCTGGCGCCCGTTCTTCTTCCTCAAGGCCCCCACCACGTCGGTGATCGGCCCGCGCGACCCGATCATCGTCACAGACCCGGCCCGCGCCCGGTACGACTGGGAGGCCGAACTGGCCGTGGTCATCGGTACCGCCGGAAAAGACATTTTGGCCGAACGGGCCGTGGCTCACGTGGCCGCCTACTGCGTCGCCAACGACGTGACCGCGCGCGGTTACCACCGGCGCGAGGTGGTCCCGGCTGACGCGTTCGCCTACGACTGGTTCGCGGCCAAGTCCATGGAGGGCTCGCTGCCGCTCGGCCCGGGCCTCACCCCCGCGTTCCTGGTGCCCGATCCGCAGGATCTGCGGCTGCGCCTGTGGGTGAACGACGAGCTGCAGCAGGACGAATCCACCGCCGACATGATCTGCTCGGTCGCCGAGCTGATCGCGGCCGCGAGCCAGGTCGTCACGCTCGAGCCCGGCGACGTCATCGCGACCGGCACGCCGTCCGGGGTCGGCGCCGGACGCGGTCGCTACCTGCGCGGCGGCGACGTCGTCCGGGTCACCATCGACGGCCTCGGCAGCCTTTGTAACACCGTTAAGGAGAACTCATGATCTTCGTCAGCCACGCCCTGCCGGTCAACGTGCCGGACGAGCCACGTCTCACGCCCGCCAACGTGTGGGACGGCCTGGTGCTCAAGGCCAACAACGCGCTGCCGTTCGTACCCGCTATGACCTACTGCGAGGTGACCCATCGGCACAGCGACACGGTGTTCGACCGCGACATCGACTTCCGGGGCCAGCGCTTCACCGAGCGGATCACGCTCGAGCCCCTGTACCGGGTGACCTTCACCCGCATCGCCGGCCCTGTGCTCGGCACGATCGCTAACGAGATCGAGAGCACCGACGACGGTGACCTGGCCCTGCGGTTCAGCTTCGCCCTGGTCGTCCACGGAGTCGCCGGCGGGTCGGCCGAGGAGCAGGCGTACGCCGACTCCATGACCGGTGACTACCTCCAGGCCGTCGCGGCCACCCTGAACGCCATGCGCCGCCTGGCCGAGGCCGCGGTCGCCAGCTGACGGCCCGCAAACCGAAAGGAACACCCATCATGACGCCGTCTACTAGCATGCCGTCGACCATTGACGAGCAATTGCGACTAACCATCGCCGAGCAGCTCGCCGGGCAGTTCAAGGGTGACATCATCGCCCCCGACCACGCCGAGTACGAGCGGGCCCGCACGATCTGGAACGCCATGATCGACCGGCGGCCGGGCCTCATCCTGCGCTGCACGAGCACCTCGGACGTGGTGGCCGCGGTCACCGTGGCCCGCGAGCACGACCTGCCGCCGAACGTCCGGTGCGGCGGCCACAACGTGGCGGGCAAGGCCATGTCCGACGGCGGCCTGACCATCGACCTGAGCGGGCTGCGCGAGGTGACCGTGGAGGCCGGGCGCAAGCTGGTCCACGTCGGCGGCGGGTGCCGGCTCGGCGACGTCGACGCGGCGACCGCGCCGCACCGGCTCATCGTCCCGGCCGGCATCATGTCCGAGACCGGGGTGGGCGGCCTGGCCCTTGGCGGCGGCATCGGCTGGTTCTCCCGCAAGCACGGGCTGACCTGCGACAACTTCGTTTCCCTGGAGCTCGTCCTGGCCAGCGGCGAGGTGATCGAGGTGTCGGCGGACTCGCACCCCGAGCTGTTCTGGGCGCTGCGCGGCGGCGGCGGCAACTTCGGCATCGTCACCCGCTTCACCATGGCCGCCCACGACTTCGGCCCGATGATGCGCATCGGGGTTTCGGTCTACGAGCCGGAGCAGGCCGCGGCCGCGCTGCGCGGCTACGCGGCCATGGTGCCCACGCTGCCGCGCAGCGTCGGCTGGCACGCCGCGCTCAAACACGACATGCCCGCGCTGCCCTTCGTACCCCCCGAATATGTCGGAAAGCGCCTGCTCATGCTGGTCTCGATGTGGCTGGACGACGCTAACGATGACCAAGGCGCCGAGCTGATCGGCCGGCTGACCGAGATCGGCGAGCCCTGCATCAAGGCCACCACCGTGCTGCCGTTCGCGGCCGGCGTGCAACGTCTGATCGACACCGAGTTCGAGGACGGCCACCGGTACTACACCAAGGAGGCGCACGTCGCCGACCTGGCCGACGAGGCGATCGACAAGCTGGTCACCTTCTGGCAGGACATGCCGATGGAGGGCGAGGTCGAGATCATCGGCCTCGGCGGCGCCATCGGCGATGTGCCCGAAGCCGACTCGGCCTTCTCCAACCGCGGCTACCTGCTCTGGCTGAACTTCGCCATGCGCTGGGACGACCCGGCCGACGACCCCGACTACATCGGCCGGACCCGCGCCATCGTCGCCGACCTGGCCCCCTGGACCGGCCGCGGCGTCTACTTCAACATGCTGAACTTCGACGAGCTGGATCGGGTGGTCGAAGCCCTCGGCGGCCCGCAGAAGTACGCCGAACTCGGCCGCCTCAAGGCCCGGTACGACCCGGAGAACCTGTTCCGGATGAACTACAACATCCCTCCGGCGCCGGGGGACTAGCTGGCGACCCGGGGCCGTTGCACGGTCGACCTTCAGGCCGCCTGACGGGTTTGACCCTGACACCGTGAACGACAACGTGGCCCCGGCTGCTGGGAACTCGGCGTGTCTCGCGGATCATGATTTCCGGGCCGCCCCGTTCCTCTTCTCTAGATCGACTGTTCTATGTTTCGATCGATCGGTCTAGACTAGTGCCGTGCGAGCCAAGGCGGCTGACGGTGGGCGCACGTTCACCGAACTGGCCCGGCGGGCCCAGATCGTCCAGTGCACGGCGGAAGCGATAGCCGAGGTGGGCTACGCCGACGCGTCGATGGCCGAGATCGCCAGACGAGCCGGGGTGGCGAAGAGCGTCGTTTCCTACCATTTCTCGGACCGAGAAGGGCTCATGCGCGAGGTGCTGAGCACCGCTCTGGCTACCTACGCGACGTTCATGGAGCCCCGCATGGCCATGGCGGCGAGCGCTTCCGGCAAGCTCCGGGCCTACCTGACCGGAACGGCGGACTACGCCGCCGAGCACCGGAGCCTGCACGTGGCCGTGATCGAGATCGCCCTCAACGCGACCGCCGCCGACGGGCGGCCGCTCGTCGCGACGATGCCCCTTCAGGCACCGGAGCCCTCGGTTGAGGAGATCTTGCGCCAGGGGCAGCGCGACGGGGAGCTCCGGGATTTCGACGTGGCGGTGGTGGCCGGGGTGATCCGCTCCGCGATCACCCACGCCATGTCGATGCGGCAACGTGCGGACCCTGGTACCGACCTTGCGGCCTACGCCGACGAGCTCGTGCGCCTCTTCGACCTCGGAATTCGGCGGTGACCGGGTGGGTGCTCAGGTACCGGTGGTGATGGCTCTGGACGACCCGGGCGCCGTGCCGGGGGTGGTCGGGGGCAAGGGTGCTTCGCTGGCCCGCCTCGCCCGCGCCGGGGTCCGTGTTCCGCCGGGGTTCCAGGTGACGACCAGCGCGTATCTCGACTTCGTCGGCCGTGGAGGTCTCCTCGAGCCGGTCCTGGCGGCCATCTCTGCGGTCGACGTGTCCGACGCGGCCACGCTCGACGCGGCCGCGGCGCGCATCGGTGACCTGTTCGCCGGCCAGCCCGTGCCGGCCCCGACGGCAGCTGCGATCGCCGGGGCCTACGCCTGCCTCGGCGACGACGTGCCGGTCGCGGTCCGGTCCTCGGCGACCGTGGAGGACCTGCCCGGCATGTCCGCTGCCGGGCAGCACGACACGTACCTGAACGTCCGTGGCGAGGCGGCCGTGCTCGACGCGGTCAAGCGGTGCTGGGCATCGCTATGGTCGGCGCGCGCCATCGGTTACCGCGCACGCCGCGGCGTCGAGCCTGGCGAGGTGAGCATCGCCGTCGTTGTGCAGCAGCTCGTGCTCGCGGACGCGGCCGGGGTCATGTTCACCGTCGACCCGCTCGACGGCGCCCGCGACCAGGTCGTGATCAGCGCGAACTGGGGCCTCGGCGAGTCCGTCGTGGCCGGCGATGTCACCCCCGACGTCGCGGTCGTCGACCGGGCGTCGGGGACGCTCGTCGGCTACCAGGTGGGCAGCAAGGAGATCATGACCGTGGCCGACGGCACGGGCACCCGGGCGACCGACACGCCAGCCGACCTGCGTTCGGCGGCGGTCCTCTCGCCGGGCGAGGCGGGTGAGCTGGCCCGGGTCGGCCTGGCGATCGAAAAGCTGTATGACGAGCCGATGGACATCGAGTGGGCGCTCGCTGCGGGGGAGCCGTCCGTGCTGCAGGCCAGGCCGATCACGACTCCTGTTTCTCGCCCCGCCACCGGGCCGGGCGAACTGTGGAACGACAGCCTGAGCGGGGACTACCTGTGGAGCGACGGAAACCTCGGCGAGGCTCTCCCTGATGTCATGACGCCTGCCACCTGGTCGTTCGTCGAACTGCTCATGTCGAGGATGACCTTCCCGCCGAGTCTGCCTGGTTACCGTGGCTACGGGCGGATCGGTGGACGCTTTTACGCGAACGTGAGTATGTCGATCTCGCTCGAAGCCCGGGTCGGCATCTCGCCGCGCCGGTTCGCCGCGCTCTTCGGCCCGGTCCTGGGCAAGCTCCCTCCGGTCGAGGAGATCCCCCGTCCGCGGCTTCCCCGCTGGAAGGTCACCCGGTTGATGGTGCCAGCCGCGGTCGCGATGATCCGCAGAATCATCGCCAGTCATAAGCGGCTGCCAGAGTTCCTCGCCGGCGCGCCGGGCCGCTGCGAACGGCTCCGCGCCGAGATCGAGCAGACCACCGACGCCACGGTGCTGGCCAGCCTGTGGTCAGCGAAGGTCCAGCCGCTGGTCGAGGACGCCGGTGGCATGTTGGCTGCCGCCACGGGTGCGCAAGGCACCATACTGCTGACCGCTCCCGGCAAGCTGGCGACGCTGGTCGGCGAGGCCGACGCGGCCCTGCTGCTCTCCGGCCAGCAGGCCGGGGGCGTTCCCTTGGCCAGTCTCGGCCCGGCTACCGGCCTCGCCCGGCTCGCCCGGGGCGAGATCGACCGGGACACCTTCGCCCGCCAGTACGGACACCGCGGCTCCCACGAGCTTGAGCTGTCGATCCCGCGGCCCGCCGAGGATCCGGCCTGGATCGACGGCCAGCTCGCCGCCGTCGAGGACTCCGCCCACGACGCCGACGCGCTGCTGGCCGGCCGAGAAGCGGCCCGCGCCGCGGCCTGGGAGCGGCTGACCCGCCAGGACCCCAAGAAGGCAGCCGCGGCACACAAGCTCATCGCGCGCTGGGCGCCGGTCGCCCATGACCGCGAGGCGGCCAGATCCGAGGTCGCGAGGTCGGCATGGGTAGCGCGTACCTGGATACGACACGCCGGGCAGCTCACCGGTCACGGCGATGACCTGTTCTTCTTGGAACTGCCGGAGACCATCGGCCTGCTCCGCGGCGACCCGGCACCCCTGGCTAGCGCGCCCGCCCGCCGGGCCAGCTACCAGACCTACCAGGCGCTGCCGTCCTACCCGGCGCTGATCCGTGGCCACTTCGACCCCATCCGGTGGGCGGCCGACCCGAACCGGCGCAGCGACTACTACGACGAGCGCGCCCAGACGGCCAAGCCAGCCGGCGCGATCGCCGGATTCCCCGGCGCCGCAGGCGTGGTCGAAGGCATCGCGCGGGTACTGCGCACGCCCGAGGACGCCGCCCGGCTCGGCGACGGCGAGATCCTCGTCACCACGGTCACCAACATCGGCTGGACGCCGATCTTCCCCCGCGCCGCCGCAGTCGTAACCGACGTCGGCGCGCCACTGTCCCACGCCGCGATCGTGGCCCGCGAACTCGGCATCCCCGCGGTCGTCGGATGCGGCAACGCCACCATGCGCCTGCACAGCGGCGACCGGATCAGGGTCGACGGCAGTCACGGCACGGTCGAGGTACTCCACCAGGCGGGTTGACCCTGACACGGTGTCAGGGGGTACAACGGGAACCGTCATGTTCACCATCGGGGAGTTCGCACGGCACGGCCGCGTGTCGGTCCGCATGCTCCGGCACTACGACACGATCGGCCTGCTCCGTCCGGCCACCGTCGACGCTGCGACCGGATACCGCTTCTACCAGGCCGGACAGCTCGCCGAGCTCAATCGCATCATCGCCCTGAAGGACCTCGGCTTCACCCTGGGCCAGGTGCAGGCCATCCTGGCCGAACAGGTCAGCGCGGCCGAGCTGCGCGGCATGCTCAAGCTGCGCCGGGCCGAAATCCACGCTCAGATCGACGCCGAGACCGCCCGGCTGGCCCGGGTCGAGGCGCGCCTGCTGACCATTGAGGACGAGGCTCGCGTCCCGGTCGACGGGGTGGTGATCAAGCGCCTGGCGCCGGTCCGAGTGGGGGAGCTGACCGGCACCGCCGCCGGGTACGAGCCGGAGGCCATCACCCCGGTCATCCAGCCGCTTTACTTCGACCTGTGGCCGCTGATGGCCGGCGCGGGCGTCGCCGCGGCGGGCCCGGCCATCGCGTACTACGAGGACGCCCCGGCCGGCGACGGCGCCATTGTCGTCCACGCCGCCGTGCCCGTGGTCGCCGAGCCCGGCGGGGAGCACGGCTTCCGCGTCGTGGACCTGCCCGAGGTGGACAGCGCGGCGGCCATCATCCACCACGGCTCCATGGACGACGTACTGGCCACCGGCCAGGCCCTGGCCCGGTGGATCGACGCCAGCGGGTACCGCTCCGCCGGGTACGCCCGCGAGGTGACGTTGGAATGGTCCGAAGACCCTGATCAGTGGGTCACCGAACTGCAGCAGCCCATCGAAATGTGACTAGGGGATGAACCGATGTCAGCACCGGAGATCATGACCCGCGCCGAACAGCCGTACGTAG
>Ga0208240_1000031_pt1 | contig 12078 bp, 14 predicted proteins | sample MicForSoilPHH6_O_FD_188034 | JGI IMG/M metagenome (GOLD analysis project Ga0208240, IMG submission 188034) | Forest soil microbial communities from Harvard Forest Long Term Ecological Research site in Petersham, Massachusetts, USA - MetaG HF041... | ecosystem: Environmental > Terrestrial > Soil... | reverse complement strand
CTCGGCGATGTCGGCGCCGAACTCCTTCATCTCCACGTCCAGCCGGACGCCGACGATCCCGTCGGCGCGCAGCGCGTCGGCCTCGGCCTCCATCCGGGTCATGGCCAGCTCGCGCGCGTGGTACATGGCCTGGGACAGCACGTCGAGCTCCTGGTTGCGGCTCCACCGGCCGACCTGCAGCCCGACGTGGTAGATCGAGCTGCCCAGCACCAGGCCGAGCGGCCGGAATCCGGCCTCCCGGACCAGCAGGAACTCGTTGACCGACAGGTCGGAGGTGAAGATCGAGCCGGCCCGGCCGGGCTGCAGCTCGGCCAGGCGGCGCATGGCATCCTGCGGGACCCCGGCGGCATCCAGCTCCGCGGTGATGTTGCCTTGGTCGGTCATGCTGTCTCCTATATCCGGATCCTGGCCGCCTGGCGGCGCTGGGGGTCGAGCGACATGATGGCCAGCGTCGGTCTGCTGTGCTGCTGCTCGGAGTGCGCGAACCTGGCGATCGCGGTGCCGATGGTCGTGGCCTCGACGATGTGGTCGCGGCGGCCTTCCATGGCCGGGCATTCCCGTTCCCGCACCCGCATCTCCATGGTGGCGATCACCACGCCCTCGCCGCCGAGCCGCCGGACGTCGCGTTCCAGCTGCTGCCGCGAGTCGTGCCGGGCGTCGTTGACCAGCTCGGTATAGCCGACGACCTCGGCGTTGCCGGATCCCCACCGGGTCTGGCCGACGGTCAGCCAGTCGTCGTGCCGGGATCCGATGGAGATGCCCAGAGCTAGGCCGGCGGGTACCCAGCCCTTCATGATCAGCTTGGCGAATTCCTGCCCGGACAGGTCGGAGGTGAAAGGCGTCCGGCGGTGGCCCGACGTGTCCTTGTTCCAGTTGGCCAGGGGGGGCACCCCAGGCGCGCGGACGGCGGTGCCGATGGCCTTGAATTCCAGGCCGCCGGCCGGGAACGAGCCGATGGTCAGCCGCACGCCCACCACCCCGTGCCCGCCGAGTTCCTCGCACTCGGTGGTCATCCGGTCGATGGCCTTGTGCCGCGCGTCGTACATGGTCTTGACCAGCGGGGCGAACGACCCGAAGCCGCCTTGGCTGGAGACCTGGGTCACGGTGCGGGCCGGGACCCCGTAACCCCAGGACCCCCAAGCGCCCGGGCAGTTGTAGCCGCCGGTGTAGCCGATGTTGTACACGGCGGCACCGAGCACCTGGCCGACCGGCTCGAAGCCGACGCTGCGGATCGCGGCGAACTCATCCGAGGTCAGCGCGGAGCCCCACGTGCCGCTACGCCGGATCTCCTGCATCCGCGCCTCGGCGGCAGGAGGAAGATGTTCGCTCACCCCCTCAGCTTAGTCCTGTGCGTCCCATTCTTCGTTCCTACGCTGGGCGGTCTCCAGCGCGCGGGCCGCGGCCTCCGGGGTGGGGAAGGGGCCCAGCCGGTCCTTGCCCGGGGTGGGTCCGTCGTCGTCTTCCACGGTGTGCCGGGTAAGGCTGTACCACCATCGCTTCTCGTTGTCCATGCACATTAGACTCGCAAAGCATGGCGACAGTGCTTCATCCGGGCCGGCTTTCACCCACCCGCCAGGTTCCCGCGGATATCCCGCGGCCGGAGTACGTGGGCAAGAAGAACCCCAAGACCGGGGAGCCGGACGTCAAGACGCCCGAGATCATCGAGCGGATGCGGGTGGCCGGCAAGGTGGCGGCGCAGGCGCTGGCTGCGGTCGGCGCGGCTGTGGCCCCCGGCGTCACCACCGATTACCTGGACCAGGTGGGCCACGACTACCTGATCAGCCACGGCGCCTACCCCAGCACGCTCGGGTACCGGGGTTACCCGAAGTCGCTGTGCACCTCGCTGAACGAGGTGATCTGCCACGGGATCCCTGACGACACGTTGATCAACGACGGCGACATCGTCAACATCGACATCACCGCGTACATCGGCGACGTGCACGGCGACACCAACGCGACGTTCCTGGCCGGTGACGTAGACGAGGAGTCGCGGCTGCTGGTCGAGCGCACGCACGAGGCGATGATGCGCGGCATCCGCGCGGTGGCGCCCGGCCGGCCGCTGAACGCCGTCGGGCGGGTGATCGAGTCGTACGCCCGGCGGTTCGGCTACGGGGTGGTGCGGGACTTCACCGGGCACGGGATCGGCCGGACGTTCCATTCGGGCCTGATCGTGCCGCATTACGACGACCCGCACAGCGACGTGATCATGGAACCCGGGATGACGTTCACCATCGAGCCCATGCTCACCCTGGGCACGATCGACTACGACGTCTGGCCGGACGGCTGGACGGCGGTGACCAAGGACCGGCGGCGCACGGCACAGTTCGAGCACACCATCCTGGTCACCGAGGACGGCCACGAGATCCTGACCCTGCCGTTACATGGGTGATTTCGCGTTCGACGCGGACACCGGGGTTATGGCTTCTTCGGTTCGTGATGAGTTCGCGGCTGAGCTGACCGGGCGGTGGAACGGAACCAACGGTGCGGTCAACGGCGGGTACATGCTGGCTATCTGTCTGCGGGCGCTCGGGCTGCGGATGCAGTTCCCCGATCCGATCGTGGTCTCCGGCTTCTTCCTGCGGCCCGGGACGGCCGGGCCGGCCGTGATCGGCACGACGCTGACGCGCAGCGGGCGGACGACGGCGTTCGGGGAGGCGGTGCTGTCGCAGGACGGCAAGGACGTGGCCCGGGCGGCGGCGGCGTTCGCCGCGCTCGGCGGTGCCGCCGGGCCGGCTTTCGTAGCCGGCGCGCCGCCTGACCTGCCCGCGCCGGAGGAGTGCGTGGGCGTGCCAGTGGGGTCGTTCGGTCTGGCGACCATCGCCGAGCGCGTCGAGTTCCGGTCCGCGTCGCTGCCGGGCTGGTTCCGGGGCGAGCCGACCGGGCGGCCCGCCAGCGAGTTCTGGATGCGGTTCGCCGACGGCCGGGAGGCCGACCTTTACGCGCTGCCGCTGCTGGTCGACTCGACCGCGCCGTCGGTGCTCGAGCTCGGCATGACGTCGACCACCGTGCAGCTCACCGTCCACCTGCGCGCCCACCCCGCGCCCGGCTGGCTGGCCTGCCGGGCGGCGGCGCGGTTCGTCAGCGGCGGATACCACGAAGAAGACTTCGAGGTATGGGACTCGGCGGGCCACCTGGTGGCCCAGTCCCGGCAGCTGGCGATGATCCTGCCGCTTGGTTTACGCGTCTCCGCTTACGCGTCGCGCTTGAGGAACAGGACGGCGCCGACCACGAGCAGGACCGCGGTGTAGACGGCGAACACGGCGAACTGGTTCCAGGCCGAGAACAGGTGCCCCGGCGGCGGTCCGACCGTGACCGACAGGGCCCGGCCCGCCGCGTCCGGCAGCCACCGGTCCACGTCCTGATACCAGCTCTGCGGCAGCAGGTGCGCGAGGATCGGGACCACGAACAGCACCCCGATCACGGCGGTGATGGTGCCCGCGGTGTGCCGGACGATGGCCCCGACCGCGAACGCGAACAGGCCGCACAGCGTCACGTACAACGCGCTGCCGACCACGGCACGCAGGACGTTCGGCTGGGACAAGGTGGCGGTGTCGTGCGTGCTGCTCAGCAGCAGCTGGCCGAGGAAGAACGAGATGAACGCGGCGACGAAGGTGACCACCAGGGCGACGATCGCGAAGATGGTCGCCTTGGCGGCGTACACCACGGTCCGCCTCGGCATCGCGGTCAGCGAGGTGCGGATCATCCCGGTGGAGTACTCGGCGGTGAGCGTCATCGCGCCGAACACCACGATGACCAGCTGGCCCAGATAGAACAGGCCGGCCACGCTGGCCTGGGTCGGGTCGAAGCTGGCCCGGTCGCTAGGGGCCATGTGCGACCAGCTGGCCGCCGTCCCGCCGGTGATGGCCGCCCCGATGCCGACGCTGACCACCAGCAGCACGAGCAGCGTCCAGTAGGTGGACCGGACCGAGCGGATCTTGGTGAACTCCGAAGCCAGCGTGCCGCCGAAGCCGGCCCGGCCGGAGGCGGGTGGCAGCGCGGACAGGATCGGCTGGGCCTGGGTCGTGGTCGCCATCTCAGATCGCTCCTTCGCTGACCGGGGCGGGTTGCTCTGCTGGGCCCTCGCCGGCCCGGTACTCCACGCTGTCGGCGGTCAATTCCATGAAGGCGGCCTCGAGGGAGGCCCGGACCACGGTCAGCTCATGCAGCCGTACGCCGTGGTCGAACGCGAGGTCGCCGACCTGGGCCGCGGTGAGCCCGTGCACGGTCAGCGAGCCGTCCGCCTCGGTGGTGGCCGTCGGCCTGGCCGTCGCGGCGCCTGCCGTCGCGGCGCCTGCGGTCGCGGCGCCTGCGGTCGCGGCCGTCGCGACACCCGCCCTCGTAGCGTCGGGAATTGCCTCCGACACGGCCTTGGCCAGCAGGTCGGGCTGGGGGGTACGCACCCGGACGGTCTGGCCGGAGCTGCGCGCGATGAACTCCTCCATGGTGCAGTCGGCGAGCAGGCTGCCGCGGCCGATCACGATCAGGTGGTCCGCGGTGTTCTCCATTTCCGACATCAGGTGACTGGAGACGAACACCGTCCGGCCCTCGGCGGCCAGCGCCTTCATCAGGTTCCGGATCCACAGGATGCCCTCGGGGTCCAGCCCGTTGACCGGCTCGTCGAACATGAGCACGGCCGGGTCGCCGAGCAGGGTGCCGGCGATGCCGAGCCGCTGCGACATGCCGAGCGAGAAGCCCCTGGTGCGCTTGCGCGCCACGTCGGTCAGCCCGACAAGCTCGAGAACCTCACCCACCCGGCGCTTGGGCAGGTTGTTGGTCTGGGCCAGGCAGAGCAGGTGGTTGTAGGCGGACCGGCCACCGTGCACGGCCTTGGCGTCGATCAACGCGCCCACCTCGCGCATCGGATAGGCCAGGCCCGCGTACCGCTTGCCGTGGATCAGGGACGTTCCGGCGTCCGGGTAGTCGAGGCCGAGAATCAGCCGCATGGTAGTGGTCTTGCCTGCGCCGTTCGGGCCCAGGAAGCCGGTCACATGACCCGGCTCTACATCGAATGACAGGTCATTAACGGCGATCTTGGCGCCGTACTGCTTGACGAGCCCCCGTACCTCAATCATCGGATGAGTCCTCTCTAGTGGCACCGTCCGGAAAGTGCCACCACGGCTCATTCAGCCTATTACCTCTGTGTGGAGGACCGGTTCGCCCGCGCGTGAAGGCTGATCGAATATCCCGTACCCCTGCCGAGCAGGCCGTGCTGCTCACCATGCCGCTTGCCGTGCCGTTCGCCGTGCACCCGGACCGGGCCGGGGCGCAGCACTGCGCTGGCCGACGTGCCCTCGGTCGCCTCGCCGGCGATCATCGTGGCCACGTCGCAGTCGCAGCTCTGCCCGGCATCGCCAGGCGGCAGGACCATGAGCCAGGCCCGGTAGGCTGCGCACTCCTCCACCGTGATCTGGACCGGACGGTCCGGCTCGAAACGGACCAGGCCCCACCAGCGCTCGGGGCTGGCCGCGATCGACCGGAGCCGGCCAGCCAGGGTGCCGACCGTCAGGGTGTGCTCGGCGTGGCTTTCCGGGAAGTCAGCCGGTGATGCGGTTGGTGTGCCCGGTGCAGTGTGCCCCGCGGGGATTAGCAGGACGGCTTCGGCGAGCCTGGCGATCTCCGGAGCGACAGACATGTCGGCGGTCAACGGAACATCCTTCGTGAGCGTCATGGGCGGCGATGAGCCGCGGAGGCGACAACGGTCAGCTGAGAGTCGTTGTCAGCGACAACACGAAGGACAGGACACGCGCAGCATCAGGGCGGCGACACCCGAGTGGTCGCCGTGTTCGCGGACTGCGCGGCCTGGCATGGGCGAAAGCATACACGGCACGTGACCGCGAGGTGCCGAGGTTCGGTGTGTCGGCTGCGCCTCAGCGTTTGGCGTCCAAGCGCTGGGCGGCGGCGCGAGCCGACTCGGCGGTGACACCGTCGCCGGCCCAGGCCGCCGCGCACAACGCGCGCAGGCCGTCGATGCGCTCCCCGCCGCCGTCCAGCTCCAGCCGCTGGCCGTCGCGGCGGGCCGTCCAGCCGCGGCAGCGGTACGTCCCGTCTTGGCTGGTGACCTCGGGATGCGGTTCGAGCAGCCCGGCCAGATCCTCGGCCAGGTAGGTGGGGCGCTGCATGGGGGGCGCGAGGATGGCCTCCGCCGGGCTGGTTACCCCGGTCAGGACGAGCAGGCTGTCCGTGGCGACCCGCTGCGCGCTCTCGATGTCGGTGTCCAGCCGGTCGCCGACGACCAGCGGGCGTTTGGCGCCGGTCCGCAGCACCGACTCATGGTGCAGCGGGGGCTCGGGCTTGCCCGCGACCAGCGGCGTGACGCCCGTCGCGGTGGCGATCACCTGGATGAACGATCCGTTTCCTGGCTGGATACCGTAACGGGTGGGCAGCGTGAGATCGGCGTTGGACGCGACGAACAGGGCGCCCGCGGCGACGGCCAGGCCGCCTTGCTCCAGCAGCGAGTAAGTGATGTCGGGCGAATAGCCCTGGACGACGGCCCTCGGTTGCTCGGCGGCGACGCTGACCGGGCGCAGGCCGCGTTCCCGGAGAGCCATGCGCAGGCCGCTACCCCCGACCACCAGGACCGCAGCGCCCGCAGGGAGACGCTCGGCGAGCATCCGTGCGGCAGCCTGGGCCGAGGTCACCACGTCTCGCGCGGCGGCCGGGATCCCGAAGCCGGTGAGCAGGGCGGCGATGGCGGCGGGCGTACGAGAGGCGTTGTTCGTCACGTAGGCCAGCCGCATGCCCGCCGCGTCGGCCTTGCGGAGCGCCTCGGCCGCTCCGGGGATCGCGGCGGCGCTCAGGTAGACGGTCCCGTCCAGGTCGAGCAGCGCGACGTCATAAGCGGTGTCGAGAGGTTCGGTGCTGCCGCGCAGGCCTTGCTGCGGCGGGGGCGTCATCGGTTGTCGTCCGTCGCGGCGTCCCGCTGCGTGCTGGCATCGGGGCGGCGCTGCGTGCTGGCATCGGGGCGGCGCTGCGTGCCGGCATCGGGGCGGGGCTGGCGGGCGTCCTCCTGGGCGCGCAGGGTGGCGCGAACCGACCGCAGGGCCTCGGTGTAGTGCCTCGCATCGGGTCGCATCGCGGCAGCCAGGGCTAGGTACTCGGCCGCGGCGGCGTGGTGCCCAGTCCTGGCCAGGGCCAGTCCCAGGCCGAAGTGCGCGTAGTCGTCCGACGGGCTCGCCTCCACGATCATCCGGAAGTTGTCGGCGGCCTCGGCGTACCGGCCGGCGTCGAACTGGGCCCGCGCCAGAGCCTCCCGGACGCTGCGGGAGGCTGGCTCGGCCGTCGCGGCGCGCTGCAGTACCTGAGCCGCGGCCGCCGGGCTGCCGTTGCCGAGAAGTTCCATACCGCGCCGGTACCAGGCGTGCACATCTCCCTCAGGAAGCACCTGGCCAGGGAAGTTTTCCTCCGCCCGGGAATCACCGCTCGCGCTTGATCCTTCTGACATGATGTGCAGACCCTTCCGTCCGACTCTGGTTCCGGCCTCGTGCTGGCACCCTTCCGCGGCATCCGTTACGCCCGTGACCGGGTGAGCGGCATCGCAAACGTCACCTCACCACCGTACGACGTGATCAGCGGAGGCATCCTCGAGAACCTGCGGGCAGCCGACCCGCATAACGTTGTCCGTCTTATCCTGCCAGGCGAGGACGCTGGTGCGAGCCAGGCCGCGGCCAGCCTGCTGCGCGAGTGGCTGTCGGCAGGGGTGCTGATCAGGGACCGGATGCCCGCGCTGTACCTGTACGAGCAGGCCGACGAGGCCTCGTCGTGGCTCCAGCGCGGCATCATCAGCCTGGTCCGGCTCGGTCCGCCCGAGACGGCGGGCATCTTGCCGCACGAGGGCGTCATGCCGGGCCTGGTAGCCGACCGGAAGGCGCTGATGGCGGCGACAAGGGCCAACCTGGAGCCGATCTTCCTGATCTACGATCGCGAGGGCGCCGGAACCCGGCCTGATGAGGCCGGGCCCACGACCACCGAGATCATCGACCACGTCGCGGCCGAGCACACGCCGATCGTGTCGATCACGACCGAGGACGGAGTGAACCACCGGCTGTGGCGGCTCGGCCATCCCGACGAGCAGGACGCGATCCTGGCCGACCTGGCCGGGCGCCGCGCCCTGATCGCGGACGGCCACCACCGGTACGCGGCCTACCTGGACCTGCAGGCCGACAAGCGCGCGTCGGGGCTCGGGGCCGGGCCGTGGGACTACGGGCTGGCGTTCCTGGTCGACTCCGACGCCTACCCGCCGCGGCTGGGCCCGATCCACCGGGTGCTGCCGGGCCTGCCGCCGGAGCGTGCGGCCGAGCTGGCCAAGGCCGCGTTCACCGTACAGGACCTGCCCGCAGGCAGCGGCCTGGCGGGCGCGCTGAAGTGCCTGGCCGCGGCCGGGCGCGAGGGAACGGCGTTCCTGCTGGCCGGCGGTCCGGTCGAGGCGCCCGGCTTCTGGCTGCTCAGCCAGCCCGACCCGGTGCAGGTCGCGGCGTCGATGCCGGCCGGCGCCTCCGCGTCCTGGCAGCGCCTGGACGCGTCGGTGATGCAGCAGCTGCTGATCGGCCGTCTGTGGGGCATCACCGACAGCGAGCGCGACGTATTGATCAACCATGACGCGGCCGATGCGGTGCGCGCGGCGACCAGCACCGGGGCGACCGCAGTGATCTGCAATCCGCCCTCGTTCGACGCCGTCATCCAGATCGCCGCGGAGGGCGAGCGGGTGCCGCGCAAGTCCACGTCGTTCGGTCCCAAGCCGCGTACCGGGCTGATCCTGCGGACGTTCGGCCCGGCTGACTGAGGCCCGCCTGGTCAGCGGTCTGCGACAATGAGCCGGTGGACCAAGCCATCACCCCGCTGGGTCATGAGGTGTTCCAGATCGATACCCGGATGGCCGGGTACGACGGGATCACCGCGGGCTACCTGATCCGCGGCGACCGGCCGTGCCTGGTGGAGACCGGGACCGCGCCGTCTGCCCCGGTCGTCCGCGACGCCCTGACCCGGCTCGGGGTCGGCGCTGGGGATCTCGCCACCGTCGTGGTGACGCACATTCACCTCGATCACGCCGGCGGCGCCGGCGACATCGCGGCGCTGTACCCCGGGGCGCAGATCGTCGTCCACCAGCGGGGCGCGCGGCATCTGGCCGATCCGAGCCGGCTCATGGCCGGCGCCCGGACGGTCTACGGCGACGCGCTCGAGCGCCTCTTCGGCGTGCTCAGGCCCGTCCCGGCCGACCGCATCGTGGCCCTGGAGGACACCGGAACCGTCGACCTCGGCGGCGGCCGCCGCCTGGACAGCTACTACTCCCCCGGCCACGCCAAGCACCACGTGGGCCTGGTCGACTCTGAGACCGGCGACCTGTATACGGGGGACGCGGCCGGGGTCTACATCGCGGACACCGGAGATGTGCGGCCCGCCACCCCGCCACCGGACTTCGACCTCGAGGCAGCGCTCGCCACAGTGCACAGGTTCGCCGCCCTGCGGCCCACCCGGCTGCTGTTCAGCCACTACGGGCCGGTCACCGAGGTGGCGCAGACGCTGGACCGGTCGGCGGAGGAGATCCAGGTGTGGGTGGAAGAGACGCGGCGAGCCCGTGCGGCAGGCCTCGACCTGGACCATGCCGTGGCCATGGTGGTGGAACGGACCCTGGCCCGCTACGCGGCGTTCAACCCGGACGCCGATCCCGCGCTGGCCGTGAAGTTCGACCGGATCAGCGGCAGCGCGTCCAACGTCAGCGGGATCATGCACTGGCTGGACCAGACCGAGGCCGCGAAACCGACGGCTTAGCCCGCGGTGATGATCGCCTCGTGCAGGTCGAGCAGCCGCGGAATGTCAGCGCGGTCCGCGCGGCCCATGCCGCACTCGGTGGAGACGCCCCAGTCGCGGCGCCCGCCCGGGCTCGCGGCCAGGCCGGCATCGACGAGCCGTACCTGCTCGCTGGTGGTGCCCGCGGCCTGATCGGCCGGGTGGTACGGCACGAGCGCGAAGTTGAGCTCGGTAGCGGGATCGATGGTCAGGTCGGCCAGCGGCGCGAAGTAGCTCTCGTCGCGCTGATCCTGCGGCACGGTGAAGGACACGAAGCTCAGCGGCCGACCAGCCGCCGCGGTGACCGCGTTCAGCACGCGGACCTGCAGGGCTAGCGACTCGGGCTGCTTGAAATGCTCGTGCCCGTAATCCCCGTAGCACAGGTGCAGGCCGGCCGGGATCTCGGCGGGCACCTGGTCGACACACCGCACCAGGCCCGCGACGATCATGTCGAAGGCTTGTTCGCCGCCCGGCCCGAAGGCCTCCTCTAGAACGCCGAACTCCACCGCGACATCCCACTGCACCGCCACCTCGTCGGGCGGGAGCGCCGTGAGCAGCCGAGCCAGGTCGGCGAACATGGCCTGCTCATAGGAGCCCAGCAGAACCGCCTGCTGCTCCGGGACGATGTAGGCGCCGATAGAGGCGAGCGGCGTCGGGTACTGGACCTGGAAGCGTACGCCGACTGGGATGACGCCTTGGTCGCGGAGCGCGACGAAGGTCTGATACGACTCCAGATACGCGTCGGCGTACCCGAGGTCTGGCCAGCTCAGCTTCGCTGGATCGACTCCGTCGGCCAGCCGCAGCCGCGGCAGCTCTTCGTAGTCCCCGGCTCCTTGGTCGCCCATGTCAGCCATAACCAGCGTCGGCCACTGCAGGAACTTCTGCATCTGGAAGAAGATCCAGTTGTTGCGATCCCCGGTCTCCCCGTCCGGCACGCGCCGTAGGCCGGACGGCACCCGCGATACGATCTCGCGCATCACGGACTCGGTGTCGGCCAGGTTGACGCTGCCGTTGAAGTGGGCATGGGTCGGCATGGAACGGCTCCCCTCTAGCGACTTACCTTGAGTTCTACCAGGTCATTCTGCCGTAAGGGCCAGATGCCAGGAGGCCGTAGCAGGTTTGGGAGTTTTACGCCGCCGTGGGCACGGACTCAGCGGCAGCGGGCAGCAGCAACAGGTCGCCGAGCGGGCGCCTGGCTCGCGGCGCGGCCTCGCGGGCGGCTAGGGGCTCCGGCAACTCAGCGGTGCCGTCGCGGCGGCCGATGGCCAGGATGACGATGGGGGTCAAAGTGCTGTCGAGGCCGAAGTCAGCGCGGACGGCGGCGGTGTCGAAGCCGCCAATCTGGTGTACGGAAAGCCCGTCGGCTTGGGCCTGGGTGACCAGGGCGGCGACGGCCTGTCCGGTGTCGTACAGCGCCCAGCGCTGCGGACCGCCGTCGTCGGCGGCGGTGCGGGCCGCGACCAGGACGAGCGCGCTGGCGGCCCCGGCCCAGGCCTGGTTACCGGGACCCAGAGCGGCGAAGAGCCGCCCGTGGGCGTCCTCACCGCGCCGGGTAACCAGGAACCGCCACGGCTGGCTGTTCTGGGACGACGGCGCCCAGCGGGCCGCCTCCAGCAACGCGGTCAGCGCCTCGTCGCCGAGCTGGTGCTCTCGGTCGAATCCGCGCGGGCTCCACCGCTCGGCAAGCAGCGGATGAACCGGGACCGTGGTGCTGGCGGCCTTAGCAGGTGCATGACGTGTCATGCATCTCTCAACATGCATGATACGTCATTAATTCCAGGTACCATAACGCCGTGACTGACCGGTGGCTGACCGCGGACGAACAGCGGGCCTGGCGCGCCTACCTGCGGGTGGGAACGATGCTGACCGCCCGGCTGAACCGGCAGCTGCAGGCGGACTGCGGGCTCTCGCTACCGGAGTACGAGGTACTCGTGCAGCTCAGCGAAGCGCCTGGCGGAATGCTCCGCCCGTTCCAGCTCGTCCTGGCCCTGGACTGGGAGCAGAGCAGGCTCTCGCACCTGCTCACCCGTATGAGCCGCCGCGGGTTCGTCGTCAGGCAGCACTGCGTCGCGGACCGGCGCGGCGCGGATGTCGTGCTGACCGCCGCGGGCCGCGCGGCGATCGAGTCCGCGGCACCGGGACACGTGGCCGCAGTCCGGCGCCTGGTCTTCGACCAGATGGACAGCGAGCAAGCCGCGGCGTTCGGGCAGGCGTTCGAGGCCATCCTGGCTGGGCTAGAGGACCCTGGCAGGCTCAGACCGGATCGTTTGTGACGTCCTGCGGCTCGTCGGATTC
>Ga0208240_1000030_pt1 | contig 12168 bp, 11 predicted proteins | sample MicForSoilPHH6_O_FD_188034 | JGI IMG/M metagenome (GOLD analysis project Ga0208240, IMG submission 188034) | Forest soil microbial communities from Harvard Forest Long Term Ecological Research site in Petersham, Massachusetts, USA - MetaG HF041... | ecosystem: Environmental > Terrestrial > Soil... | reverse complement strand
CGACGTCGTCGAGCCAGGTCAGCGTGGCCGCGGCGAAGAACTCGCCGATCCGGTCGGACCATTCGCGCGGGAACAGCGGGTCGTATTCGGGCCACAGCACGGTCGTCGGTGCCGTGATCCGCTGGCCGGGTCCGGGCGCCCGCTCGGCCAGTGAGGCCGCGACCGAGCCCGCGCCCGCCCGGTACCAGGCGATCGAGGCGGCGAACGCGCCGGGCGGCCCGTACACCGATACCAGGTGGTCGAGATGCTGGCTGGTCGGATCGTAGCCCGGCCCGGACCAGTGCGACCAGAAGTGCCGCAGGTAGGAGCGGACCGCGTCCCGCTGGCCGTCGACTAGCTCGGTGCACAGCTCGAGCTGGTGGAACGCCTGGTACCAGAACTCCTGCTGGGCCTTCGGCTGCAGGATCCGGTCGCCGATCCCGGGCAGCGGCGGCGCGATGACCAGCGCGCGGACCAGATCCGGCCGGTCCCGCGAGATCGCCTGGGCGATCCGGCTGCCGATGTCGTAGCCGACCAGCACGGGCCGGGCCAGGCCGAGTTCGTCGATCAGCGCGATCAGGCTCCGGGCTTGCGCCACGGCGTTGTACTGCCGGGCCGGGTCGGCCTCGTGCTTGTCGGATTCGCCGAACCCGCGCAGGTCAGGCACGACCACGTCGGCCACGGCCGACACCGGGGGCGCGACGGCGCGGTAATCGGTCCGATCCCCCGGCCAGCCATGCAACATCAGCACGGCCGGCTTTCCTGGTCCCGGCCCGATCCGCTCGTAGGCCAGCCGGAAGCCGTCGACCGCTGTCTCCTGGCGCATGAGCACCAGTATCTCTAGTCCTGGTCGAGGGGCGCGGCGTAGATGACGGCGTCGCGGCCGCCGTGCACCACGGCGCGCTTCTCGGGACGCAGCCCGATCTTCTCCGCGACGCGCTGCGACGGCCGGTTGTCTGGGTGGATGATCGCGATCAGCCGGGTCGCGCCGAGCACGTCGCGGGCGAAGTCACGCGAGGCGGCCGCCGCCTCGGTGGCGTAGCCGCGGCCCTGCAGCGCGGGCAGCACGTGGTAGCCGACCTCCAGCTCGGTCACGCCATCCACCAGCTGGGGCGTCAGGCCGCAGTCGCCGGCGAAAACGCCGTCGGCCGTGCTCAGCAGCCACAGGCCGTATCCGTGCGTGCGGTACAAGGCGCGGTTCCACTCGATCCACCGGACGGCTTCGTCCCGGGTTTTCGGCCGCGGGTAGTAGGTCATGACCTCGGGGTCGCCGAGCAGGAGGGCCATGTCGTCCAGGTCGTCGGGCGTCATCTCGCGGAAGGTCAGCCGGGCCGATTCTGGTTGCATGTCAACGACGCTATCCGAGCCGGTACTCCCACCCTTCCTGCCAGGCGAAGTCCTCGGCCATCAGGTCTTCCAGCGGGACGCCGCCGAGAAAGTGGTCCAGCGCCCACCGGGTGGCGACGTGCCCGATGACCAGCACCCGCTGCCCGTCCCATCGCAGCGGCAGGTCACCGAGGAAGAGCCCGACGCGCGCGACGGCCTGGCGCCAGCTTTCGCCGCCCGGGTAGGCCCGGTCCAGGTGGTCGCGCCGGTTGGCATGCAACTCGGCCACCGGCATCCCGTTGCGCTTCCCGTAGTCGCACTCGCGCAGCCGCCAGTCGAGCAGCACCGGGATCCCGGACGCGCCGAAGGCCACCGACGCGGTCTCGGCCGCGCGGGCCAGGTCGGAGCTGAACACGGCGGCGATCCCGTCGTTCCGCCGGCGCTCACCCAGCCGCGCGGCCAGCGCCCGGCCCTGATCTGACAGCCGGCCGGGCCACCAGCCGGTGGCGTGCCCCTGCTCGTTGTCCACGGTAATGGAGTGGGTCTCAAACACCAGCTCGACGGCCATCAGCTCATCCTACGGACGAGCGTCCGCGGCGCGCCACGTGCCGGATGACCGCGCCGTGAGACCACGGATCGTTCGGCCGAAATAAATGCGCGCGGCGGGCGAGCCTCGTCCACCGCGGTCACCTCGTCACATACGCGGATCGTCGACTGTCAGTTGATATGACTGACTGCGACGGAGGAATGCGACCGATGGACGAACACGACTGGCTGGCCGAGCGGTTCGAGGAGAACCGGCCCCACCTGCGGGCCGTCGCCTACCGGGTGCTCGGCTCGGCGAGCGAGGCGGACGACGCCGTGCAGGAAGCCTGGCTGCGGTTCAGCCGGGCCGGGGCCGACAAGGTCGAGAACCTGGGCGGCTGGCTGACCACGATCGTGGCCCGAGTGTCGCTGAACATGCTGCAATCGCGCAGGCTGCGCCGCGAGGATCCGATGGACGCGGGCGTCGACCACGCAGTCGCGGGTGGGATGGACCCCGAGCATGAGGCGGTGCTGGCCGACTCGGTCGGCTTGGCCCTGCTCGTGGTGCTGGACACGCTGACCCCGGCCGAACGGCTCGCGTTCGTGCTGCACGACATGTTCGCCATGCCCTTCGACGAGATCGCTCCGATCGTGGACCGCTCCCCCGCGGCGGCCCGCCAGCTGGCCAGCCGGGCTCGCCGCCGGGTCCAGCAGGCCGACGCTCCGCCCGGAGCCGAGGCCGCCCGGCGGCGCGAGATCGTCGGCGCCTTCCTGGCCGCCTCCCGCGGGGGCGACTTCGACGCGCTGCTGGCGTTGCTCGACCCGGATATCGTGCTGCGGCCCGACGCCTTCGTCACACAGATGGGCGGGATTGGCGAGGTGCGCGGCGCGACGGCCGCCGCGGCCACCTTCTCCGGGCGCGCGAAGGGTGCCCGCTTGGCGTTCGTCGACGGCATTCCCGGGATGATATGGGCCCCGGGCGGCCAGGTCCGCGTCGTGTTCGACTTCATCATCAGCGGCGCCAAGATCGTGGCCATCGAGATGATCGCCGATCCCGAGCACCTGGCTCAGCTCGATGTCGTCCCGGCCTAATCCTCGAAGAACTCCCACTGGATGTTGTCCGGATCGCGGAAGGTGACCATCGCGTTCTGGCCGGCCCGGTCGCGGTGCAGGTCGGCGGGCACGTCTGCCGCCCGCAGGGTCTGGGCCAGCCGGTGCACCTCCTCCCGGCTCCCGCCGATCGCGATGTGATCCAGGCCGACGCGGAATTCGGTGAACTGGTCTCCCGCGGGCGTACCCGGGAGCACCGGACGCAGCACCAGCCGGGTGCTGGTGCCCGGCATCCGCAGCCGGAGTTTCTCACCGGGAAAGTCCTGGTCGACACCGAAGCCGAGGAGCCCCTCGTAGAAGGCGCGAGCGCGGCCCAGGTCGGTCACGTTCAAGGTGATGTGGTGATATCCCGTCGGCATCCAGCCAGGCTAATGACCACGGGTTACCGCGGTCAGGCCGGGGCGGCCGACCTAGGCACGGCGTTGGCCTGCACGACGTCAGAGTAGAAGCGCGCGCTGGACTTCAGGATGCGGTGCTGAGTCCCGAAGTCGACGTAGATGATCCCGAACCGCTTCTGGTAACCCCAGGCCCACTCGAAGTTGTCCAGCAGCGACCAGACAAAGTAGCCCGCCAGGCTGACCCCGTCCTTGATCGCGCGCGCGGCCGCCTCCAGGTGCGTATGTAGGTACCTGACCCGCTCGATGTCGTCGACCTCACCCTGCGGGTTCACGTAGTCCTCGGCCGCGCGGCCGTTCTCGGTGATGTACAGCGGCAGCCCGGGCGCCTGCTTGGACACCTCGTGCAGGAGGTCGTAGAGCCCGTCGGCGTCGACGAGCCAGCCCATCGTGGTCCGCTCCAGCTCATCCGGCCGGTACTCGACCACGCCCGGCACCCCGCTGCGGGCCGGCTCCTCGTTCCGCCGCAGGTCGGCTGGATCACCGGCCCGCAGGAAGATGGGCGAGTAGTAGTTGACGCCCAGGAAGTCCAGCCGCTGGCTGATCGTGGCCAGATCGCCCTCGGCGACCAGCGCGGCCGGCGGGAGCATGGCGCCCGGCGCGTGCGCCGGGTACCGGCCCTGCAGCACCGGTTCCAGGTAGATGCCGTTCACCATCGCCTCGGTGATCCGCCGGGCACTTTCCACGTCATCCAGCCGGCCGTCGCCCAGCACCCGGACCGGGTGCAGGTCCAGGGTGATGCCGACCTCGGCCGCGCCTCGGGCCCGCAGCACCTGGGTGGCGAGCCCGTGACCGAGCAGCAGGTGATGCGTGGCGGCCGCCGCGGCGTCAGCGTCGCGCAGCCCGGGGGCATGCTGGCCGTGGCGGTAGCCGTTGTTGGCCACCACCTGCGGCTCGTTCAGTGTGATCCACTGGGCCACCCGGTCACCGAGCGCGTCGGCGCAGATCGCGGCATAGTCGGCGAACCGCTCAGCGGTGTCGCGCATCGCCCAGCCGCCGTCGTTCTGTAGTTCTTGGGGCAGATCCCAGTGGTAGAGCGTGACCGTGGCCGTGATGCCGTGCCCGGCGAGTTCGTCCAGCAGCGCGCGGTAATAGTCCAGGCCCTTGGGGTTGGCCGGGCCGCGGCCGCCGGGCTGGACCCGCGGCCAGGAGATCGAGAACCGGTAGGCTTTAAGGCCAAGCGAGGCCATCAGGGCGACGTCCTCGCGGTACCGGTGGTAGGAGTCGCAGGCGACGTCGCCGGTGTCCCCGCCGCGGACGTTGCCCGGCGCATGGCTGAAGGTGTCCCATACCGACGGCCCCTTGCCGTCGATGCTCGGCGCCCCTTCGATCTGGTAGGCGGCCGTCGCCGATCCCCAGACGAAGTCGTCAGGGAACCCCAGGGCGCCGTTGGCACTAATCATCAGCCTCTCCCTTATTGTGCGACCGCGGACCGCGTTTTTGCCTGAAAGGGTCACCGGTCCGGTTGACGCTGCCCAGCCGCGGGCCCGGGCTCAAGCCGCCTGTGCTCGCTGGTCGCATCTAGATAACGCTCCTTGACCGGCCCTGTGCTGAGGGTTAGTGTAAGCGCTTAGATTTCTGGTGTAAACGTTTACATCACGTTTATGCAAGGGATGCCAGCAATGCCGGTGATCGGGAAAAAGTGGTAACTCTCCACGATGTCGCGCGCCTGGCCGGCGTCTCGACCGCGACGGTCTCCCGGGTGGTCCACGGCCAGGACCGGGTCCGGGAATCGACCCGTACCCGGGTCCAGCAGGCCATCGAAGAGCTCGGCTACGTCCCCGATGGCGCCGCCCAGAGCCTGTCTCGTCGCCGCAAGGACGTGATCGGCCTGGTGTGCGTCGAGCGCGAGGTCGACCATATCGACATCGAGAACGTGGGCCTGCTGTACTACGACGAGGTGCTGCGCGGGGTCGAGGCGTGCATCCGGCACCGCAACTGGTCGCTGCTAATTACCTTCATGCAGGGCGACCGGGCCGACTTCTCCCGGATGGATTCCCTGACCGGCAAGGTCGACGGGATCCTCATCGGTGAGGGGTTCGTGGCCTCCAGCATGATCGAGCGCCTCGCCGCGCGGGTGCCCGTGGTCATCATCGCCGGGACCCCGGGCGAGCGGGCGGCCGACGTCGTGGCGGCGGACAACTTCTCCGGCTCGGCCGCGATCATCACCCACCTCATCACCGTCCACGGCAAGCGGCGCCTGTTCCACCTCGACGGGCCGCCGAACTCACCCGACGCAGGCCAGCGGCGGCAGGCCCTGCAGTACGTGCTGCGCGGCCAGCCGCAGTGCCAGCTCGTCGGCTCTACGCAGGGGATCTTGAGCGTGCGCAGCGGCGAACTGGCCGGGGAAAACCTGCTGGCCAGATACCGCACGGCACTGCCCGACGCGGTCGTCTGCGCCAACGACCAGATGGCGATCGGGGTGCTTAGGGCCTTCGCCGCCGGCGGCGTGCGCGTCCCCGAGGACGTGGCCGTGGTCGGTTTCGACGACATCGCCCTCGGCAGCCTGTACGACCCGACGCTGACCACCGTCCACCAGCCGATGCGCATGCTCGGCGAACATGCCTGTGCCCGGCTCCTGGACCGGATCGCCGACCCGGCCCTGGGCCCGACCGTGGACCTGCTGCCGACCGAGTTGGTGCTACGGTCCAGCTGCGGGTGTTCTGGTGGGGCCCGCCAGCCGGTCCGGCCGCTCAGGGCCGACCGCGCCGACGCCGCGCCCCGCAGGCGGCCTGCCCGAGGGGCGACCCTCACCGTGGCGAAAGCTTAGGAGGCGCCATGTCATTCATCATCCGCCGGCTGATCTTCTACGTCGTCGCGGCCTGGGTGGCCCTCACGATCAACTTCTTTATCCCGCGCCTGGTGCCGGGGAACGCCGTCGAGAGCATTATGTCGAAGTTCCCCAACCTGCAGCCCTCGGCCTACCGCGCGCTCGAGGCGCTGCTCGGCGTGGGAAATCCGGGCTCGCTCTGGCATCAGTACTGGGCCTATCTCGGCGACGTGTCCCACTTGGACTTCGGCACCAGCGTCAGCGAATATCCGGCCCAGGTCTCGACCCTGCTCGGTGAGGCTCTGCCCTGGACGATCATCCTCGTGGGCACCGCGACCGTGATTGCGTTCCTAGTTGGTACCGCCCTCGGAATCGCGGCCGGCTGGCGGCACGGCGGAGGGCTGGACCGCGTCCTGCCCGGGCTCATGTTCCTGCAGGCGATTCCCTACTTCTTCTTCGCGCTGATCCTGCTCGAATTGTTCGCGGTCAAGGTCCACGTCTTCCCGATCGCCCAGGGCTACAGCCAAGGCCTGATCCCCGGCTGGAATTGGGCGTTCATCAGCAGCGCCATCTACCACTCACTGCTCCCGGCCCTCACCATCGTGCTCACCTCGATAGCCGGCTGGATGCTGCAGATGCGCAACGTCATGATCACGACCACCGGCGAGGACTACGTGGTCGCCGCCCAGGCCAAGGGCCTGCATAACCGCAGGGTCGTCCTCACCTACGCCGCCCGCAACGCGATCCTGCCGCAGCTTCAGGGCTTCGGCCTGGCGATCGGCTTCGTGGTATCCGGTGCCCTGGTCATGGAGATCGTCTTCTCCTATCCGGGGATCGGCCTGCTGCTGATCAACTCGGTCAGCTCGAACGACTACCCGCTGACGCAGGCGATCTTCCTGGTGATCACCTTCACAGTCTTGCTCGCCAACCTGATCGTCGACTTCATCATCGTGTTCGTCGATCCCCGCGCCCGAGCCCGGGAGGCCACACGATGACTATCGCACCGGCCATCAGCACCGAACTCACCGCCGTCACCCAGGAAGCCCCCCAGCCCGGCTGGTGGCGCCGGCTGCCGACCAAGGCCAAGGTGGGCGTGGTCCTGTTCGGCCTCTTCGTGCTCACGGCCATCATCGGGCCGCTTGTCACCCCGTACGATCCCTCGTACCAGAATCCCTCGCCCAGCGCATCGTTGAACGCACCCAGCGCGGCGCATCTGCTCGGCACCACGCAGAGCGGGCAAGACGTGCTGTCCCAGCTCCTGGTCGGGATCCGCCTCACCCTGGAGCTCGGGATCATCGTCGGCGTGGTGGCCACGGCGCTGGCCGTGATCGTGGGCGTCACGAGCGCCTTTCTCGGCGGTTTCTGGGACGAACTGCTGTCGCTGGTTACCAACGTGTTCCTGGTGATTCCGGCGCTGCCCTTGCTCATCGTCCTGCTCGGCTACTTTCCGAATAAGGGAGAGGCGCCGACCATCATCGTGCTTGCCCTGCTCGGCTGGCCGTGGGGGGCTCGGGTGATGCGGGCCCAGACCCTGGCCATCCGCAATCGCGACTTCGTGGCCGCGTCCCGGGAGACCGGGGAGAGAACCTGGCGGATCATCAGCTTCGAGATCGTCCCCAACGAGGTAAGCCTGATCGCGGCGAGCTTCGTGAACACCGTCCTGTACGCCATCGGGGCCTCTGTCGCCCTCGCCTTCATCGGGGTCGCCGACCTGAACAGCTGGAGCCTGGGCACCATGCTCTACTGGGCCCAGAGTCAGCAGGCACTGCCGCTCGGGGCCTGGTGGTGGTTCGTGCCACCGGGCCTGGCGGTAGCGCTCATGGGCACCGCCCTGGTGCTGCTGAACACGGGCATCGACGAGCTCGGCAACCCCCGCCTGCGCGACGCGAGCAGTGCCAGCCGGATCGCCGGGCGTTGGCTCAAGCCCGCGGACCCCACACCCGTGCTGAGCGACATCTCGCAGCGCCGCAACGGGTTCGCCGGCTTCCTGCACTCGTTCTCCCGAAGTTCGCTGCTCGACAAGGCCGAGGCGGGTGAGGGCCGATGAGCGCGGACCCAGCGGCCGGTCCCGCAGCCGGCTCATCCCTGGCCGACCCCGCCCCAGGCTCCAGTCCCGTGCTCGACATCCGCGACCTGTCGGTTGTGTACCGCACCCCGGGCGGCGATGTTCGCGCCGTGGACCATGTGAACCTCGCCCTCGGGGCCGGCGAGGTCGTCGGCTTGGCCGGCGAGAGCGGGTCGGGCAAGTCGACACTGGCCTACGGCGCCACCCGCCTGCTGCGCGCCCCCGCCCTCGTCACGAACGGCAGCGTCATCTACCGCGGGCGCAGGGTGTCCAGGCCCGCCGACATACTGCAAATGCGGCCGGATGAGCTGCGACGGCTGCGCTGGCGCGAGATCGCCATCGTCTTCCAGAGTGCGATGAACGCGCTCAACCCCGTGCTCAACGTCCGCGACCAGCTGCTCGACGCCATCCACGCCCACCTGAAGATGCCGAGGGACGAAGCCCACTCCAGGGCCGCATCCCTGCTCGACCTGGTCGGCATCCCGCGGTCCCGGCTGCGCAGCTATCCTCACGAGCTGTCCGGCGGCATGCGCCAGCGGGTGATGATCGCCATGGCGCTGGCCGCCGAACCGGAGATCATCATCATGGACGAGCCGACCACCGCGCTCGACGTGGTGGTGCAGCGGGACATCCTCGCCCAGATCGTCGAGCTCAAGGACCGCCTGGGCTTCTCGATACTGTTCATCACCCACGACCTCTCGCTCCTGCTCGAACTGGCCGACCGGGTCGCCGTGATGTACGCCGGCCAGTTTGTCGAGATCGCCACCTCGGACGAGATACACCGCGAGGCCGCCCACCCCTACACCAAGGGCCTGCTCAACTCGTTCCCGTCGCTGCGCGGACCCCGCCGCGAGCTGGTCGGCATCCCGGGCTCGCCACCTGATTTGCGTAACCCGCCCCCCGGCTGCCCGTTCGTGCCCCGCTGCGTATACGCCAGGCCAGAGTGCCAGGACGTGGACATGCGGCTGCTGCCGGTCACCACGTCCCCGGATCCGGACCACGTGACGGCCTGCCCGTTCGTGCTCCCGGACACTCCGGTGCCGCCGCCCGTGCCGTCCGCGGCCTCCGGGCGCCCAGCCGGGGAGCTGGGAACATGAGCGAACAGACCCTGACGTCCGCGGCCGCGGCACGCGGGCCGCTCGCCATGGAGGCGATCTCGCTCAGCAAGGACTTCCGGATCGGCCGCGGCCACACGCTGCACGCGGTGCGCGACGTCTCCTTCAACCTGTACCGCGGCGCGGTCGTCGCGCTCGTCGGTGAGAGCGGTTCGGGCAAGTCCACCGCGGCCAGGCTGCTGGCCGGGCAGGAACGGCTCACCTCCGGCACGATCCGGCTGGACGGCAAGCAGGTGGAGGTGTCCAGCCGTGGGGACTTCCGCCGGTACAAGAGCGAGGTCCAGCTCGTGTTCCAGGACCCGTTCTCCTCGCTCAACCCGATACATACCGTGCGCTATCACCTCGAACGCCCGGTGAAGCTTCATCAGGGCCAGGACGCAAAGGTCGGCCAGGAGGTCGTCAGCCTGATGGAGCAGGTCCGGCTCACGCCCGCCAAGCAGTTCCTGGCCAAGTACCCGCACGAGTTGTCCGGCGGCCAGCGCCAGCGGGTCTCCTTCGCCCGTGCGCTGGCCGCCCGGCCGAGCGTGCTGCTCGCCGACGAACCGGTGTCCATGCTCGACGTCTCCATCCGCCTGGAGATGCTCGCCCTCCTCGACGACCTCCGCCAGCGTTTCAGGCTCGCGATGCTCTACATCACCCACGACATCGCCTCGGCCCGCTACTTCGCGGACGAGATCCTGGTCATGTACGCCGGAGAGATCGTAGAGCGAGGCCCGGCCGAGGAGCTCACCCAGGTGCCGGCGCATCCCTACACGCAGCTACTGGTCGCCTCCGCGCCGGACCCGGACAACCTCGGCAGCGCGCTTCGCGGCGGCAGCCGGCGCCAAGGGCTCGCCACAGCATCCGGAAGGCCGCAGAACCTGGACGGCAGCGCGGCCACGCAGGGCTGCCCGTTCAATCCCAGGTGCCCGTTCGCTGACGACCTATGCCGACGGGAGGACCCGGCCCTGACGCAGATTTCGGACACGCGGGGCGCGGCCTGCTGGCACCTCGACGTCGCCGCGCCGGAACTCGTTTCCGGGCCACGACGAGATTCAGACACGACGACCACCTAGTCCACATAGTCCACAACCGATGAAACCCGAGAGAAGGACAAGACTGATGAGGAGATTGCATAGCCGAAGAAGGCTCATTGCACTGGCGGCCGCCGGCCTGCTCACGGCCGGACTCGCTGCCTGTTCATCGAGTTCAAGTTCAAGTTCGAGCGCGGGCTCAACCGGTAGCGCCTCGACCACGGGAAAGACCCTGGTCATGGAGAGCTCGCCGGAGACCACGATCACGCAGGCGTTCAACCCGTTCGTCCCCACCCAGTCCGCCTACGGCATGGGCGCGACCGGGCTCATCTACGAGCCGCTGATCCAGTTCGACCTCGCCTCGCCGACGGTCCAGTACCCGTGGCTCGCCACGTCCTATGCGTGGTCTAACGGCTACAAGACGATCACCTTCACGATCCGCCAGGGCGTGAAGTGGAACAACGGCACTCCGCTGACCCCGGCCGACGTCGCCTTCACCTTCAATATGGTGAAGGCCAACACGGCGATCAACAGCGGCGGCCTGAACATCTCCAGCGTGACCACGTCCGGCAACACCGTGGCGCTCACGTTCCCGACACCCCAGTACACCAACCTGGAGAATATCGCCGGCCAGGCGATCGTGCCGAAGGCGCAGTGGACCGGCGTCAACCCGGGGACCTTCACGGACGCGAACCCGGTCGGTACCGGGCCGTACATGCTGGGCAGCTTCACGCCGCAAGGCTTCATCCTGAAGAAGAACCCCTACTACTGGCAGCCCGCCGACGTCCAGGTCCCGACCGTCGACTTCCCGGCCTACACCTCCAACACCGGCGCGCTCAACGCACTGTTCAATAACCAGATCGACTGGACCGGGAACTACATCCCCGGCCTCCAGAAGAACTTCGTCGACACCAGCCCGTCCACCCACGGCTACTGGGAGGCGGCCGGCGGCGACGAGAGCCTCGAGCCGAACCTGACCAAGTGGCCGACCAACCAGCTAGCCGTACGGCAGGCGATGAGCCTCGCGGTCAACCGCACCCTGCTCGCCTCCGAGGGCGAAGCCGGTCTCGCGACCCCGATCTCCGAAGCGGGCGGGCTGACGCTGCCCACCTTCTCGGCCTGGGCCGGACCGGTGGCGTCAGCGACCATGCCGACCACCAGCAACACGGCCGCGGCCGAGCAGGTGCTGGAGAAGGCCGGCTTCACCAAGGGGAGCAACGGCTTCTTCGAAAAGGGCGGCAAGGAAGTCTCGGTGACGATCATCAGCCCGACCGCGTACACGGACATGGCTGAGGTCGACTCCATCGCCGCCCAGCAGATGAAGGCGGCCGGGATTGACGCGACGTACCAGGGCCTGTCCACGGACGCCTGGAACCAAGATGTCGCCAGCGGTGACTTCTCGGTGACCGAGCACTGGTCGAACGGCGGGATCAGCCCGTACAACATGTACAACGGCTGGCTGAACAGCACGCTCGCCTCCGGCTCGGCCGCCGTCGGCGACTACGAGCGGCTGAACAACCCGGCGCTCAACAGCGACCTGGCCGCGCTGGCCGGGGCAACGACGGTCTCGGCACAGGCCACCGCCCTGGTCCCGCTCGAGCAGTACATCGCGGCCAACCTGCCGATCATCCCGGTCACCACCGCGCCGGAGTGGTTCGAGTACAACTCGCAGAACTACACCGGCTGGCCGACCCAGCAGAACCCGTACGACAGCGGCCAGCCGTCGGGAACGAACAATGGTCCCGGCTCAGGCACCGATGAGGTAGTAATCCTGCACCTGCGTCCGCGGTAGCCCTCGCCGGGCTGTCACGGAGCAACAAGCGGGCCCGTTCCTGGCCGTCTCACTCGGTCAGGAACGGGCCTCACCCCA
>Ga0208240_1000029_pt1 | contig 12585 bp, 10 predicted proteins | sample MicForSoilPHH6_O_FD_188034 | JGI IMG/M metagenome (GOLD analysis project Ga0208240, IMG submission 188034) | Forest soil microbial communities from Harvard Forest Long Term Ecological Research site in Petersham, Massachusetts, USA - MetaG HF041... | ecosystem: Environmental > Terrestrial > Soil... | reverse complement strand
AGGAGCGTGCGCACGCCGCGGCCCAGCAGATCGGGCAGGAGATCGGAAACCACGTCCGTGGCCTGGCCAACGCCGATGCCGCCCGCGAGGCGAGCGTGGTGATCGCCGCGGTGCCGTGGGAGGGCCACGGTGGGCTGCTGTCCGGGCTGGCGGCCGAACTGGCGGGCAAGATCGTGGTGGACTGCGTGAACCCGCTCGGCTTCGACGACCGCGGCGCCTACCCGCTGCCCGTCCCCGAGGGCAGCGCCGCCGAGCAGGCCGCCGCGCTGCTCCCGGACAGCCGGGTGGTCGCGGCGTTCCACCACGTGTCTGCGATCCTGCTGCTCGACCCCGAGGTGGAGAGCATTGACCTGGACGTGCTGGTGCTGGGCGACAACCGCACCGCGACCGACCTGGTGCAGGCCCTGGCCGCGCGGATCCCCGGCGTGCGCGGCGTCTACGCCGGGCGCCTGCGCAACTGCGCTCAGGTCGAGGCCCTCACGGCCAACCTGGTCTCCATCAACCGCCGCTACAAGGCGCACGCCGGAATCCGGATCACCGACATCTAAAACCCTTTTTTTGCCGAACGGACCGTGGTGCCCGCTTCCCGGACGCCGCCCGCATCGGGTTCGGGCAGAACCCGATAAAATGGACGCTAGTCGCAGCCAGCCCAGGGTGTTCACGGCGTCATCCCGTGGTCTTCATCGAGACATCATCCGCACGCAACGACCCGTCCAGCATTCGGCCGGTCTGGACGGCGACGATGTGATGCCAGCCGGGGAAGGAAGACGATGCCGCCGACGAAGAGGAACAAAAAGGGCAACCGGCGCGGAAACCCCGCAGCCCGGGCCGCTCAGCCGCGGCCCCGGCCCACCGGCACCCCCCCGACCGGCGGAACCGGCGGAACCGGCGCATCCGCTAGCACCGCCCCGTCCGGCGCACCCCCCAGCTCGTCCCCGGCCCCGACCGTCCCGCCCGGTCTGGCCTCCAAGAAGACATCTCCCGGCTCATCGTCGGCCCCGGACGTCCCGCCCGGCCTGGCCGCCGCCAAGAAGGCGTCCCCCGGCCAGGACCTGCCCGTGGGGTTGACGTCGGCCAACAATGGCCTTGACCGGGGCGCCGCCCGGCTGGTCCCGCCCGTCACCGCGTCGGCCCGGTCGGCCCCCGCGCAGCCCGTCGGAGCCGCCGCACCCGCCTCCGCCCGGCCGACCGAAGCCGCCGCACCCGCCTCCGCCCGGCCGACCGGAGCCGCCCCCGCCCGTTCGCGCCGCAAGCCCGCGGCCGAGGCCGAACCAACGCCGGCTGCCACCGAGCCCGAGACGACGCCCGCCGACCCCGAGGACGACGTGCCCAAGTGGGCCGCCAAGGCGGTCGAGGAACTGCTGACCCCCACCTACTGGCTCGACCCCGGCGAGTCCGGAGGGCCGTTCAGCGCCACGATCCGCTTCTCCGGCCGCCGGACCGACGTGACCGGGAAGCCCCAGCCCCGTGACTCGTTCTGGCAGGAGGAAACGGTCGACGGGATCGTCCCGGGCAGCGGCCCGGTGGCCATCACGGCGGAGGTCCGCGGGATCAACCCGGGCGATTGGACGGTAACCGCGCGCTCAGTCGCCCGAACCGGCGGCCGGTCCTACCGGTCGTATCCGCCGCCTGGACATGACCCGGCCGGTGAATACCGGGTGCCCCCGCCCCGCCGGGTGGAGATCCCGGCGGAGGCAACGGCCACCGTCCACACCTCGACGCTGCTGCGCAGCAAGGTGCCCGGGATCGTCCGGTTCGCCTACGCGACCCTGGTCGGCTTGGGCGTCCTGGTCGGCCTGGGCCTGGAGGTGCTGCTGCTGAGGCACGGGCACTACGCCCTGTTCCGCCCGATCCTGTTCTCGGTGATCGCCATCATCGCCGGCGTGATCGGCGGGAAGACCTGGTATATCGCCGTGCACCGCGGCAAGAAATTCGACGGTTGGTGCATCCAGGGCTTCGTGGCCGGCGCCGCCGTGGTGGTCGCCGCGGCCGCCCTCGCGGGACCAGGCATCCCGGCTGGGGCCTACCTGGCAGCGGCCGCGCCCGCCCTGCTCATCGGCATGTCCATCGGCCGTCCTGGGTGTTTCTGGGCCGGCTGCTGTACCGGGCGGCCCACCGCGGCCCGCTGGGGCGTGTGGTCCTCGGACCGCCGGCTGGGCTGCCGCCGGGCCCCCGCCCAACTGCTGGAGGCGCTGTCCGCGCTGATCAGCGGGGGAGTGGTCCTGATCGTCGTGCTAGTCGACGGGCTCGCGCGGTCCGGTCCGGTCGCGGTCGTCGGGCTGGCCGCCTACACCCTGGCCCGCCAGTTCATCCTCGGCCTGCGAGCCGAGGATCGGGTATGGCCATACGGCCGCCGGGTAACCGGCGCGATCGCCGTCCTGGCCCTCATCGCCGGCATAGTCCTCCTCGTCAAGTAAGGCCCTCCCGGCCCCCTCCCGACATCGTGGATCGTTACCGCCCGCGGGCGGGTAGTAATGATCCACGATCCTTGAGATGACCGGATGGGCTCGTTATGAAGCGTTGGCGCGGCCGATTTCGGTCGTCGGCGCCCCGGATTATCGGGCCGCCCGCACCTGGAGCCCGGCGCAGTGCTTGGATTAGTTGAAAAGCTGTTCCACTCGACGGCGAAACAGTACAAGCCTGCGGAGGTTTTGGCGTGGACATCGGAATCGGCCTGCCCAACACGGTCCCCGACACCGAAGGCCGGACCCTCATCGATTGGGCTAGGCATGCCGAGGAAGCTGGGTTCAGTACCCTGGGCACGATCGGCCGCCTCGTGTACCCCAACTACGAGGAGTTCGTCGCCCTCAGTGCTGCCGCCGCGGTCACCAGCCAGATCCGGCTGACCACGGGCGTGCTGCTAGCACCGCTCTACACGAACTCAGCGCTGTTCGCCAAGCAGGCGGCCTCGCTCGACCGGCTCTCCGGCGGGCGCCTGGTCCTGGGCCTGGGTCTGGGCGGCCGGGAGGACGACTTCGCGGCCAGCGGCGTTAGCACGCAGGGCCGCGGACGGCGGCTGGAAGAGCAGATCGCCATGATGAAGCGGGTCTGGTCCGGTGAGGAGTTCGGCTACGCCGGCGCGATCGGGCCTGAGCCCGCCCGGCGTGGCGGCCCCGAGATCATCCTGGGCGGCGCGAGCGAGGCCACCTTCCGCCGGGTCGCCCGGATGGCCGACGGCTGGATCATGGGCGGCGGCACGCCCGACATGTTCGCCCAGGCCGCGGCGGGCGTGGATCAGGCCTGGCAGGACGCGGGCCGCCCGGGCCGGCCACGCAAGCTCACCCTGGCCTACTTCGGGCTCGGACCCGAGGCCCGCAGCCAGGCGGAGGGCTATCTCTTGCATTACTACGGCTGGCTCGGCGAGATCGCCAACATGATCGCCGGGAGCGCGGCGGTCAGCCCGGAGATGGTCAAGTCCTACGTCGCGGCGTTCGAGGCCAGCGGCTGCGACGAGATCATCTTCGTCCCCACCGCGTCCCGGCTCGACCAGATATCGCTGCTCGCCGAGGCGATCGCCTGACCGAAGGCCGACGTAGGCTGGTGGTCATGGGTTTCGAGCACATCCTGGTCGAGCGGTCCGGCGAGTTCGCCACCATCACCATGAACCGGCCGCAGCGGCGCAACGCACTGTCGCTGGAGCACATGCGCGAGCTGATTTCCGCGTTCGCCGAGGCCGGAAACAGCGACGCCCTCGGCATCGTGCTCGCCGGCAACGGGCCGGTGTTCAGCGCCGGGCATGACTTCGCCGATGTCGCCGATGCTGACCTGTCCGCGGTCCGCTCGCTGCTGATGACCTGCACCGAGCTGATGACGCTGGTGCAGCAGGTTCCCCAGCCGGTGGTAGCGCGCGTGCACGGGCTGGCCACGGCGGCCGGATGCCAGCTGGTGGCCAGCGCCGATCTGGCCGTGGCCAGCGAAGACGCCGGCTTTGCCGCGCCCGGGGGCAAGGGTGGCTGGTTCTGCCACACCCCGATGGTGGCCATCGCCAGGAACGTCGGCCGCAAGCGCGCCGCGGAGATGGCTCTGTCGGGCGACGTCATCGACGCGCGTACCGCGCTGGACTGGGGGCTGGTCAACCGGGTCGTGCCGGCCGCGCAACTCGACACCGCCGTCCAGGATCTCCTCGAGCGGGTCACCCGCGGCTCGGCGGAGAGCAAGGGCATCGGCAAGCAGGCGCTGTACGCCCAGATCGACCTGGACCAGCCCAAGGCCTACGCCTACGCCATCGAGGTTATGGCCGCGACCAGCCAGCTCCCCGACGCGCGGGAGGGAATGCGGGCGTTCCTGGACAAGCGCAAGCCGCACTGGAGCCGCGGGCGCGAGTAAGCAGCTGGGCCGCAACCCGAGGGACGCCCACCCGTCCGCGTAATCAGCGAAGACCACCCGATTACCGGTGGTAGCCGCTATTTTAAGTATTCCCCGAGTTACCCCCGGTAACGTGTGGACGAGCTGTGAATAATCCCGTGGATAACGACCATCATCTGCGGAAAACCGCCCGAGATCTGTGGAAATAATGTGGATACCGAAAAGAATTTAAATAGTCGGCGGATAAGTCTTGCGCGGCACTGGCCGACACGATAGAAATACTTTCACCGTTGGAAACGGGCACCATCCGGGGGAAACTCCGGGAGGCGGGAAAGACCGGGAAACCGGGCTTTCGCGCCGGGGCCTGGCCCTGGCGGGCGGCCCGTAGGGCCAGGAAGGCCGGGTGACTGGCCGATCGGGTTCGGCGGTGCCGACGAGGCCCCCTCCATCTCATACATGGAGGGGGCCTCGTTTATGTCTATCCCATCGGATAACGGTGGAAGGCGACGGCGTATTCGCACCCGGCGCCTAGCCCTACGTAGCCCGCCATGTTCCGCAGGAACTCATCGGGATCGAACTCGCGGCCCAGGCCGTCGATGTAGGCCTGGTGCTCGCGCAGCGACGCGACGCCCGCGTCGATGGTGGCGGTCACGTCCACGAAGTGAGTCGGGTTGCCCACCGTGGCCACGTAGGCGTCGCGGATGCCGGTGCAGGGCGGGCCGTCCTCGGGGAAGACCCACCCGTTCGCGGCATCCCGGCAGGCATCCAGCGCGGCCAGCCCCACGGCGCGATGGTCGGCGTGGTTGACCGGGCCCTCGTCGCCCCAGGTGAGGTCGAAGCTGGTGGTGATGACGACCTGGGGATCGAGCATGCGGAACATCCTGGCCAGGTCACGCCGCAGCGGTACCCCGTACTCGACCAGCCCGTCGGGATGGCCGTCGAGGAACAGCACCTGGCTCACGCCCACCACCGCCGCGCTGCGCCGTTCCTCCTCCATCCGCAGCGGCGCGACCTGGTCCGGAGGCATGCCGGCGATGCCCGCCTCGCCCTTGGTGGCGAGCAGGTAGCTCACCTGCTTCCCCTGCCCGGTCCAGCGGGCAATGGCGGAGGCCACGCCGTACTCCAGATCATCGGGGTGCGCCACCACCGCGACGGCCCTGTCCCAGTCCTCCGGCATCGGCTCCATCGCCGCCCCTTTCCGCGTTCTCCTCAGTCTCCGGCTCCCCACGGCGCCACAGCCGCAAGGATGGACTCGTGAGCACCGTATCCGACATCTCCTTTAGCGGCCCGGCCGGGACATTCAACCTGAGGGTGGCGGCCGTCATCTTCCGCGGCGACCAGGTCTTGCTGTGCACCGTTGACGGCCTTGACTACTGGTTCCTGCCCGGCGGACGGGTCCGCTTCGGCGAACCCAGCGACGTGGCCCTGGTCCGTGAGCTGGCCGAGGAACTCGGGCACGAACTGCCGCCCGGGCCGCTGGCGCTGATCGTGGAGAACATCTTCCGCAAGCGGTCCCTCGAGCATGAGATCGGCCTGTACTACAGGCTCACCTGGCCTGCCGCGCTGGCGCCCGACGATCTGGACGGCGGCATCGAGTCCGGCCACCGGTTCTGCTGGGTGCCGGTCCGCGAACTCGGCTCCGTCGACTTCCGGCCCGCCGGGCTGATTCCCGTCCTGCCCGAGCTGACCGGCAGCCTCCGCCACGTCGTGCTGAGCACCGCATGATCCCCGGCGGCCTGCATCACGTCGAGCTGTGGGTGCCTGATCTGACCCGGGCCCGGCGGGAGTGGGGCTGGCTGCTCGGCCAGCTCGGCTACGAGCCGTTCCAGGACTGGGACGATGGCTGCAGCTGGCGTCTGGGCGAGACCTACCTCGTCGTCGAGCAGTCACCCGCGCTGACCGCCACCCACCACGACCGCCTGCGGCCCGGGCTGAACCACCTCGCGTTCCACGCGGGCCCGCGCGAGGCCGTCGACGCCCTGGCCGCCGCGGGCCCGGCCGGTGGCTGGACGCTGCTGTTCCCCGATGCGCACCCGCATGCGGGCGGACCGGATCACTACGCCGCCTACCTGGCCAACACCGACGGCTTCGAGGTCGAGCTCGTGGCCTGGCCTCAGAAGTAGGGCTCAGCGGTAGGAGTGGTCCTCGTCCGGGAAGGCACCCGAGGTGACGTCCTCGGCGAACGCGGCCGCGGCCTGGCCGAGGATGCTGGCCAGGTCGGCGTACTTCTTGACGAACTTGGCGGTCCGGGGGGACAGGCCCGCCATGTCCTGCCAGACCAGCACCTGGGCGTCGCAGCCCGGACCCGCCCCGATGCCGATGGTGGGAATGGTCAGCGCCTCGGTGACCTGCGCGGCCAGCGAGGCCGGCACGCACTCGAGCACCACGGAGAACGCGCCGGCCGCCTGCAGGACCTTGGCGTCGTGCAGCAGCCGCTCCCCGTCCTCGCCGCGGCCCTGGACCCGGTAACCGCCGAAGGCGTTGACCGATTGCGGGGTCAGGCCCAGGTGCGCCATCACCGGGATGCCGGCCGCGACCAGCTCCTCGACCTGGTGCGCGACTCGCTGCCCGCCCTCAAGCTTGACCGCGTGCGCGCCAGTCTCCTTCAGGAAGCGGGTCCCGGCGGCCAGGGCCGCACCCGCGGAGCCCTGATAGGAACCGAACGGCAGGTCGGCCACGACCAGCGCCCGGCTGGTACCGCGCACCACGGCGGCGGTCAGCGGGATCAGGTCGTCGACGGTGACCGGGATCGTCGTGTCGTGACCGTAGACCACCATCGCGGCCGAATCGCCGACCAGCAGCACCGGAATCCCGGCCCGGTCGAAGATCCCGGCGGTTAGCGCGTCATACGCGGTGAGCATCGGCCACCTCTCGCCGCGGGCCTTCGCGGCGGCGATGTCGCGGACGGTGATCCGGCGCCCGGTGCCGGTCCCGCCGTACAGGGGCTCAGGGCCGGAAATGGATGTTGTGGTCCGCTGTCCTGTCGCGGCCACGGATGCTGCAGTGTCGTGTGACATTGTCACCAACCTCCATGTCTCGTGTCGCCCTCGCGGCGTACCCGGACGTGATCAATAATCGCATGCGCGCCGGGTGCGGTGGTATAGCCAGACTGTTCTGGAAGACTTGGGCAATGATCGATTTCGCGGATGTGGACCGGCTGGCGGCGAGCTATCAGCAGCGCGGCGGCCAGCCCGGGCTGGCCTATGGGATCGTGCTGGGCGGCGAACTCGTACACGCGGCCGGGCTCGGCCAGCGCCACGTCGGCGGACCGCCGCCGGATGCCGACACGGTGTTCCGGATCGCCTCGATGACCAAGAGCTTCACCGCGTCCGCGATCCTCGCACTGCGCGACGACGGGGTGCTCAAGCTCGATGATCCGGCCGAGGAGTACGTCCCCGAGCTGCGCGGCTGGCCGTCGGTGACGCCGGACTCGGCCCGCGTGTCGATCCGGAACCTGCTCACCATGACGGCGGGCTTCCCGACCGACGACCCGTGGGGCGACCGGCAGCAGGGCCTGCCGCTGGAGGACTTCGCCCGCTTCCTGTCCGGCGGCGTGCGCTTCAACTGGGCGCCGGGCACCCGCTTCGAGTACTCCAACCTCGGCTACGCGATCCTCGGCCGGGTCATCACCGCGGTCACGGGCGCGGCCTACCCGGACTACATCCGCCATCGCCTGCTCCACCCGCTCGGCATGACCCGCACCGGGTACGAAGCCGAGGAGTTCGAGACGCCCGGTGAGCAAGGGACGGGGCCCGGCGGCGTCGCCCGCGGGTACCGGCGCACTCCCGACGGCTGGTCGGAGGTGGCGTTCGAGGCGACCGGCGCGTTCGCCCCGATGGGCGGGATCTTCAGCTGCGTGACAGACCTCACGCGCTGGGTAAGCGGCTTCGCAGCCGCCTTCCCACCGGACGGCCCGGAAACCGGGAGCGCGCACCCCATCCGCCAGGCCACGCGGCGGGAAATGCAGCTACCGCAGGTACTGACCGGCTGGGACAAGCCGGCCGCCTTCCCCGGGGACGTGGCGCCCGCGCTGTCCGCCTACGGGTTCGGGCTGTTCGTGGAGGACGACCCGGCCTTCGGCCGGATCGTCAGCCACAGCGGCGGATACCCGGGGTTCGGCAGCAACATGCGCTGGCATCCGGCCTCGGGCACCGGCGTCATCGCGCTCGGCAACAGCACCTACGCCGGGATGATGACGCTGGCCACCCGGCTGCTGGACGTGGTGCTGCGGCACCGCGAGCCGCCCGGGTATGGCTACGGCGTCGCGCTCGCCCCCGCTGGGCAGCACGGGACCGGGCCCTGGCCGGAGACGCTGGCCGCCCGAGAGGCGGTCAGCGCCCTGCTGCGGTCCTGGGACGATACGCAGGCGTCCCGGCTGTTCTCGCTCAACGTGGCCCAGGACGCGCCGTTCGACGAACGGCGCGAGGTCATCGCGACGATCCGGGAACGCATCGGGGACTTCGGTGACGATGACGGTCGCCGCCCCGAGTTCGACACGCCCGCGCACTGCCGGTGGTGGCTGGCGGGGGAGCGCGGCGTGGTCCAGGCGCAGATCCAGCTCAACCCCGAACGCCCGCCGCGCGTGCAGTCCCTCACCTTGGCCGTGCCGCCCGCGGCGGGCTCGCCGCTAGGTGACACGCTGGCCGCGGTCGTGGCCTGGCTGAACGGCAGCGACGGCAACGACGGCACGGACCGCTACTGGCCGGACTCGATCCCGGTGGCCGAGACGGTGGACGCCGGCCTGCTGGCCCGGCGGCTGCGGATGGCCGCGGTCTGGGCCGGCCCGGCCCGCCTGGGCGCGTACCGGGCTGGTGACGGCGCTGCCTCGGTCGCCGTGGAACTGGCTGGCGAGCACGCCACGCTCACCCTGACCCTGGTCGTCGACCCGGCCTCCGGCGTGCTCCGTCAGGCCGACATGTTCCCGTAGCCCGTTCGGGGTCCGGGAGCAGGTACCACGGTCCGTTCGGAGAAATGGAAAAGAGCGCCGGAGCGGGACCGGCAGCCAACCACGGCCCGAGCCTGAATGTGACCTGGATCACAGGTGGAGCGCGGATTAGATTCCGATACGAGACTGTTCCGTATCGATAGTGGCGGTTCCTCTAGGCCCTGATCATGGCAACACACCGGTGGTCCCAGGCCTTCCCGGTTCCGCGCTCGGACTTCCCCGGGGTCGCCCTCGGGGGCAATACACCAAGTGATCCGGAAGGGACACATGGACACGCAGACGATTTACCGTCGCCGCTGGCTTATCCTCAGCGTGCTGATCGTCGGGCTGCTCGCCATCGTCATCGACAACACGGTGCTCAACGTGGCGCTCAAGACCATCGCCGAGCCACGCGGGGGCCTCGGCGCTAGCCAGAGTCAGCTCGAATGGGCGATCAACTCTTACACTCTCGTCTTCGCCGGCCTGCTGTTCACGTTCGGCGTGGTCGGCGACAAGGTCGGCCGCAAGCGCATGCTCATTATCGGGCTCGCGATGTTCGGCATCGCCTCGCTGCTCTCGGCCTATTCACGCACGCCCGAGCAGCTGATCTTCGCGCGGGCCGCGATGGGCCTGGGCGGCGCGGCGGTCATGCCGCAGACGCTTTCCATCATCTCCAACGTGTTCGAGCCCGCCGAGCGGCCACGCGCCATCGGCCTGTGGGCCACGGCGGTCGGTCTCGGCATCGCCACCGGCCCGGTGCTCGGCGGCCTGCTGCTCGACCACTTCTGGTGGGGTTCGGTCTTCCTGATCAACGTGCCGGTGACCGTCATCGGCGTCATCGCCGTCGCGATCCTGGTGCCGGAGTCCCGCAACCGCGAGGCCGGCGGGATCGACTACGTGGGCGTGCTGCTGTCCATCGCGGGCCTGGTGTCGCTGGTGTACGGGATCGTCCAGGGCGGCGACGGTGACCCGTGGCTAAGCCTGGGCGTGCTCGGCCCGATCGTGGGCGGGCTGGCCATCCTGGGCGCCTTCGCCTGGTACGAGGCGCGGATCGAGCACCCGTCGCTTGACGTGCGGCTGTTCCGCGACCGGCGGCTGTCCGCCTCGGTCGGGTCGCTCGGCCTGGTGTTCTTCGGCATGGGCGGCGTCTTCTTCTTCACCAGCTTCTACCTGCAGAACGTCCGGGGTTACACCCCGCTGGCCGCGGGCCTGCTGACCGTGCCGTTCGCGGCCGGGCAACTGCTGATGTCGCCGCGCAGCGCCCGTATGGTCCAGCGTTACGGGGCCAAGGCGGTCGGCGCGACGGGCATGTTCGTCATGGCCGGCGCCATCGCGGGTTACGCCAGCCTCGGCACCGCCTCGCCGATCTGGACGCTCGGGGTGCTGTTCGGCATCCAGGGCGCGGCGATCGGCATCAGCATGCCGGCCGCCACCGCCGCCGTCATGGACGTGCTGCCGCGCGAGCGCGCTGGCGCGGGTTCGGCGCTGACCAACACCGCCCGGCAGGTCGCGGTGGCGCTCAGCGTCGCCATCCTCGGCTCGATCCTGGCCGAGTTCTACCGGAATTCGCTCAGCCCGTCGCTGACCGGCCTACCGGCCGCGACCCGGAGCGCCGCGTCCTCCTCGATCACCGCCACCCAGGCGGTGGCGCAGCAACTCGGCAGCGCCGGACGGTCGCTGCTCGGGCCCGCGAACGACGCGTACGTGCACGCGATGCACATCACCACGCTGGTGGCGGCGGTCCTCGTGCTGGCCGGCGGGTTCGTGGTGCTGCGCTGGATGCCGGGCAAGCCGAAGCCCGCGCCAGAAATCTCGACGGCGAGCGAGGGCTCATACGAGTCCGAGCTGGCCATAATGGAAGAGAACGTGCTCAACACCGCTTACCGAGAGGGATGAGCAACCATGCAGCCCGTGATCCTGGATCAGGGGCCTGGCACTGACACGGACGCCGGGCCGGCCAACCGCCGGCCCGGCCGTCCGCGTAGCGAGCAGGCCGAGCAGGCGATCATCGAGGCCACGCTCGACCTGTTCGCCGAGCAGGGCTTCGAGGGAGTGTGCGTCGAGGCCGTCGCCGCCCGCGCTGGGGTCGGCAAGGCCACCATCTACCGCCGCTGGCCGAACAAGGAGGAGCTGCTGCTCGCCGCGTTCGGCTCCCTGAAGTCCCCGTTCCCCGAGCCCGAGGGCGTCTCGGTCCGCGACGACCTGCTCGCGATGGTCGAGGTGATGTGCGCGGACAAGGCCGACCCGCGCAAGGCGCGGCGGTACGCGCTGCTACTCGGCGAGGGGGAGAAGTACCCGCGGCTGATGGCCCGGTACAAGGAGACCGTCGTCGAGCCGCGACGCGAGGCCATGCGGGCGGTCATCCGCCGTGGCATCCAGACCGGCGAGCTGCGCCCCGACACCGACGTCGAGATCGCCATGCTCACGCTGACCGGCGTCATCATGGCGCACGAGAAGACGCCGGACCGCGAGTTCGACGGCGGCTTCGCGGCCCGTCTGGTCGACGGGCTGCTGCTGGGCCTGTCAGCCCGCAGCTGACCCTGCCGCTAGGCTTGCCAACCGTGGATCTCGCCGCGGAATGGCTGGACCGGCTGCGACCCGAGGCCGGCGGGTACGCCCGGCTGGCGCTGGAGAACATCACCCGGGAGTACCCCGTCCTGGTTTCCACGCTGATGACCGCGCCCGGCCAGTTCCCGTCCCGGCCCCGGGACCGGACTCCGGTGTTCTACGGCAGCTTCGACTGGCATTCCTGCGTGGAGATGCACTGGGTCCTGGTCAGGCTCCTGCGGCTGGCTCCGGACGAGGTACCGGCGGAGGAAATCAGGTCCGCGCTCAATGCCCAGCTCACCCCGGAAGGCCTGGGCCGCGAGGCCGAGTACGCCCGGCTAAGCGGCACCGGGCTGCGCCACTACGGCTGGGGCTGGGCGCTGACCTTGATGCACGAGCTGGCCACCTGGCCCGACGATAACGATGCCCGGCGCTGGGCGGCGGCCATGGAGCCGCTGGCCGCCACGCTGACGGCCAACTTCCTGGGCTGGCTGCCCAAGGCCACCTACCCGATCCGGGTCGGAGTGCACGCCAACAGCTCGTTCGCGCTGTCCCGGGCGCTGCCCTACGCGCGGCTGCAGGCAGAAGCCAGCCGGCCGGAGCTGGCCGAGGCCATCGAGCAGACGGCCAACCGCTGGTACGCCGCCGACGCGGACTACCCGGGCGGCTGGGAGCCGTCGGGCCACGACTTCCTCTCGCCCGCGCTGGCCGAGGCCGAGCTGATGGCCCGGCTGCTGCCGGCCGGCGAGTTCAGCGCCTGGCTCGGAACGTTCCTGCCGGGCCTGGCGGCGGGGGAGCCGGCCGCCTTG
>Ga0208240_1000028_pt1 | contig 12634 bp, 14 predicted proteins | sample MicForSoilPHH6_O_FD_188034 | JGI IMG/M metagenome (GOLD analysis project Ga0208240, IMG submission 188034) | Forest soil microbial communities from Harvard Forest Long Term Ecological Research site in Petersham, Massachusetts, USA - MetaG HF041... | ecosystem: Environmental > Terrestrial > Soil... | reverse complement strand
GATCGCCACCGACTACTGCGTGCACGCGACGGCCGCGGACGCGGTCCGGGCGGGCTTTGCCACCCGGGTGCTGCTCGACCTGACCGCGGGCGTGGCCCCCGGCTCGACTGCTAAGGCCATCGAGGACCTGCGCGCCGCGGGTGTGGAGCTCACGGGCGGCGGCTAGCGGCCGGAGATGGCCCAGCGGCGGATGGCGGCGATGCGGGCTTGGATCTGGTCGGCGGTGGCCTGCGGGAGCGCGGGGCCGCCGCAGGTCTGGCGGAGCTCGGCGTGGATGACGGCGTGGGGCTGGCCGGTGCGATGGCTCCAGGCGCCGACCAGGCCGTTGAGCTCCTTGCGCAGGGCGGCGAGTTGCTGGCGCGATATAAGCGGGGCGGCAGGGGCGGCTTGAGCGGGGCCGGCCTTGGCGGCGCTGGCATCGCGGGAGCGGGCGGCGAGCTGGGATTGCTGGCGCTTGCTGAGCAGGGTCCGGACCTGGTCGGGTTCGAGCAGGCCGGGCAGGCCGAGGAAATCCTCCTCCTCCGGCGACCCGGCCGCGGCGGCGGTGCCGAACTCGCCGCCGTCGTAGAGGACCCGGTCGAAGTGGGCCGAGGCGTTGAGGGGCTGGAAGGCGGGCTCGTCCATGTTGATATCGGGCGTGTCGCGCTGGCGCTGGGCCTCGGCTAGTTCGTCCGCCTCGGGCTCCTCACCAGTGCTGGAGGCAAGCACGTGGTCCCGTTCGGCCTCCAATTCGGCGGCGAACCCGAGCAGGACCGGTACCGAGGGCAGGAACACCGAAGCCGTCTCCCCCCGCCTGCGCGCCCGGACGAAGCGGCCTACGGCCTGGGCGAAGTACAGCGCGGTGGACACGCTGGTGGCGTACACGCCGACGGCCAGGCGGGGGATGTCGACGCCCTCGGAGACCATCCGGACGGCGACCATCCAGCGCTCGTCGGAGGCGGCGAACGAGGAAATCTTCTTGGTCGCCATCGGGTCGTCCGACAGCACCACGACCGGGCGCTTGCCGGTCAGGCCGCGCAGCAACGCGGCGTACGCGCGCGCGTCGGCGTGATCGCCCGCGATCACCAGGCCGGCCGCGTCGGGCATGCCGCGGCGCACCTCGGTCAGCCGCTTGTCGGCGGCCTCAAGCACCCGGCTGACCCACTCCCCCGCCGGGTCGAGCGCGGTGCGCCAGGCCTGCGCGATCTGGTCCTTGGTCATCGGGGTGCCGAGCGTGGCGGCGATCTCGTCCCCGGCCCGGGTCCGCCAGCGCATCTCGCCGGAGTAGGCCAGGAAGATCACCGGGCGCACCACGCCGTCCTCGAGCGCGGGCCCGTAGCCGTAGACGTAGTCCGAGGCGCTGCGCTGGCCGCCTCCAGGCTCGTTGGCATAGGTGACGAACGGGATGGGGTTGGCGTCGCTGCGGAACGGCGTGCCGGTCAGCGCGAGCCGGCGCCGGGCCGGGTCGAAGGCCTCCTTGACCGCGTCGCCCCAGGACAGCGCGTCCGCCGCGTGGTGGATCTCGTCGAAGACGACCAGCGTGCGGCGGTTCTCGGTGCGCTGGCGGTGCAGCGCCGGGTGCGCCGCGACCTGCGCGTAGGTGACGGCCACCCCGGTGAAGTCGGCGCCGGCCCGGCCCTGGGCGTTGCTGTAGGCGGAGTCGATGGCGATGCCGAACTGGCTGGCCGCCTGCGCCCACTGATGCTTGAGGTGCTCGGTGGGCGTGACGACGGTGAGCGTGGCGATCTCGCGCCGGGCGAGCAGTTCGGCCGCGACGGTGAGGGCGTAGGCGGTCTTGCCGGCCCCGGGCGTGGCGACCAGGAGGAAGTCACGTCGGGGCAGCCTGAAGTACTCGTGATACGCGTCCTTCTGCCACCCACGGAGATCACTGAGTTGAGGCGGAATGCTCACGAGGCCGAAACTCTACCGGCTGTCTCAGTCGTCGCCTTCGCCGCCCGGGGGCAGCATTTCGTAGATCTCCTTGCAGGTCGGGCAGACCGGATAGCGCTTGGGGTCACGGCTCGGCACCCACACCTTGCCGCAGAGCGCGGTGACCGGCGTGCCCGTCACCATGCTGTCGACGATCTTGCTCTTGTCGACGTAGTGCGCGAACCGCTCGTGATCGCCGTCACCATGCGACAGATCGGGCTTTGTATCTTCGCGGACGCGCGTGTCCTGCTCCGGAAGAACCTCAGTCTCGCTCACGTGTGCGAGTCTAGTTCAGGCGGCGTCTAATTGAGACTAGGGTCGTCGGGATACGTGGCCACGTAGGCGAGTTCGCCGCCCTGGCGGCGCAGGATGGCGGGCCACAGCCGGTCCGGCTCGGCGCTGAACGCGTCGGCCGGCTCGGCCGGCACCACGTACCACGCCCCCTCCTCGATCTCGGCCTTGAGCTGTCCGGAGCTCCAGCCGGCGTAGCCCGCGTAGACCCGCAGCGAGGCGACGGCGGGGGCGAGCAGGCCAGGCGGGGCGTCGAGGTCGACCAGGCCGAGCCGGGTCATGGCCGGGGCCCCCCCGTCCAGCGGGTGCCAGCCGACCGGCTCGTCGGTGCCGGGTACCAGGGCCAGAGCCAGGGCGCTGTTGGGCGAGACGGGGCCGCCGGTGAACACGACGGACGGGTCGGTGGCCAGTTCGGTCCACGGCTCGAGGACCTGGCCGACCGGGACCTCGGTGGGCCGGTTCAGCACCACGCCGAGGGTGCCCTGCTCCGGTTCGTGCTCCACGATCAGGACGACGGTCCGGCGGAAGTTCGGATCTCCCAGCAGCGGGGTGGCGACGAGCAGCCGACCCGTCAGAGCGTCCGATGCAATGTCGTCCATGTGTCTATCATCGGTCAAGTTGGGCGGTGGCCGCGTCTCTGACCGCGGCCGCGACCGATGAGGCCACGTCCGGATGGAAGACCGACGGGATAATGTAGTGGGGGCCGATCTCGTCGGGCGAGACCACGTCAGCCAGCGCCTGCGCGGCGGCGATCAGCATGTCGTCGGAGATCTGCCGGCTCTGCGCGTCGAGCAGCCCGCGGAACACGCCGGGGAAGGCCAGCACGTTGTTGATCTGGTTCGGGTAGTCGCTGCGGCCGGTGGCCACCACCGCGGCGTACTCGCTCGCCGCGTCCGGGTCGACCTCGGGCTCGGGGTTGGCCAGCGCGAACACGATGCTGTTGCCGGCCATGGTTTTAATGTTTTCGGCGGTCAGGATGTGCGGGGCGCTCAGGCCGATGAACACGTCGGCGCCGCGCAGGGAGCCGGCTAGGTCACCCGCGTACCCGTCGCGGTTGGTGTGCTCCGCGATCCAGCGCAGGCTCGGGTTCAGGCCTGGCCTGCCTTCGTAGACTGCTCCCTGATCGTCGGCCACCGTCACCTGGGTGGCGCCGGCGCCGAGCAGCAGCGTGAGGACGGCGGTCCCGGCGGCCCCGGCCCCGGCCATCGCGATGCGGACCTCGGGGAGCTTCTTGCCCACCACGCGCAGCGCGTTGGTGAGCGCGGCCATGACCACGATCGCGGTGCCGTGCTGGTCGTCGTGGAACACCGGGACGTCGAGCAGTTCGCGCAGGCGGCGCTCGACCTCGAAGCAGCGCGGCGCGCTGATGTCCTCCAGGTTGATCCCGCCGAAGCCGGGCGCGATGAGCTGCACGGTCCTGACGATCTCGTCGGTGTCCTGGCTGTCCAGGCAGATCGGCCAGGCGTCGATGTCGGCGAACCGCTTGAACAGCGCGGCCTTGCCCTCCATGACGGGCAGCGCGGCGTAGGGGCCGATGTTGCCCAGGCCCAGCACGGCCGAGCCGTCGGTCACCACCGCGACGGAGTTCCGCTTGATGGTCAGCCGGCGCGCGTCGTCGGGGTTCTCCGCGATGGCCATGGCGACCCGGCCGACACCCGGGGTGTACGCCATGGACAGGTCGTCCCGGTTGCGCAGCGGGACCTTGGAACGCATCTCGATCTTGCCGCCCAGGTGCAGCAGGAACGTCCGGTCGCTGACCTTGTGCACGGTCACGCCGTCGATATCGGCCAGGGCCGCGACGATGGCGTCGGCGTGCGCGGTGTCCCGGGCGGCGCAGGTGACGTCCACCCGCAGCCGCTCGTTGCCGCCGGAGGTCACGTCGAGTGCGGTCACCACGCCGCCGGTGTGCTCCACCGCCCGGGTGATCTCGCTGACCGCGCGGCCGCGGGACGCCACCTCCAGCCGCACGGTGATCGAGTAGGAAACACTCGGCGCCATCGTCACGTGGGTTCCGCCTTGCCGGTCTGCTGGTCTGCTTGGTCTCCAAGCGTACGGTGAGCACCGCGTAGGCTGAAAAGGTGAGCACGGAACACGCGGTGGTGGACGCTGAGATTGACGTCGCCCGGCTGCGCGTCGCCCTGGCCCGGCTGTCGCGCCGGCTGCGCCGCCACGAGCTGGCGGGCCTGACGCCCACCCAGCTCGCGGCGCTGGCCACGATCGGGAAGACCGGGCCGATGCGGCTCGGTGACCTGGCCGCCGCGGAGGGCATCGCCCCGTCGACGCTCACCCGGCTGGTCACCGCGCTGGAAGACAGCGGGTACGTGCAGCGGACCGCAGACCCCAGCGACGCGCGCGCGAGCACCCTGGCCATCACCGCGCACGGCCAGGAGGCGCTGGAGCGCATCCGCACCGAGACCACCCTGATGCTGATGGCCAGCCTGGAGCTGCTCACCCCGGGGCAGCGGTCCACGCTGGCCGCGGCGCTGCCCGTGCTGGAGCAGCTCGCGGACGCCCAGGGCGCGGTCGGCCGCTTACCCCTCGGCTTTGCTATAGCTGGCTAGCCGGCGGGCCAGTTCGTCGCGTTCCCTGGTCACCTCGGCGAGCTGCTGCTCCAAGTCGATGATGCGGCGGATGGCCTGCAAGGTGATGCCCTCGTCGGCCATGGAGACGACCTGCTGGATGACCCGGATCTCGTAGCGGGTATAGCGACGCTGGCCGCCCGCGGAGCGCTGCGGGGAGACGACCCGTAGTTCGTCGACACGGCGCAGGAACGCCTGCTTGATCGCGAGCATGTCGGCGACCTGCCCGACCGTGAACAGCGGGGTGTGCTCGTCCTCGAACGGTGACGGGGCCATGGTCTGCCTCCTTTCCGGGCCTCCTCCTGCCCAGATGGTAAGCGGCCGGCGGGACGCATCCGCGCCCGCCGGCCGCTGGTATTACCGAGCCGCTGCTGACCTGGGTCAGGCAGCGAGCTCCTTGTTCTCGTCGCCCTGGCGGACCTCCACCTTGCGCGGCTTGGCCTGCTCCAGAACCGGGATCCGGACCTCGAGGATGCCATTGTTGTAGGCGGCCTCGACGGCGTCGGCGTTCAGGTTCTTGGACAGGGACAGGCGGCGCGTGAAGGTACCGAACGTGCGCTCGCGGACGAAGAACTTGTCGCTCTCGGCGCGCTCTTCCTCCCGCTTGACGCTGACCGACAGGACACCGCGGTCCACGGTGACCTCAATCGACTCAGGGTCGATGCCGGGCACGTCAAACCGCAGCAGCACGTCGCCATCGCGACGGATGCCGTCCAGCGGCATAACGTTGGCCTGGCCAAACGCGCGCCGGGTGGCCCGGGCGAACGGGTCATAAGTAGTCAGGTACATCCTTGCCTCACCTCCGATTGGTGTATTGGGGACTCGGCCGGAATGTCCGTCCTTCATCCTCTACAGGCAAGGAACTTACAACTTGGTTTGTATATTCCCTTCGGTCAGAACAATAGAGCCGAGAGGGTGGACCGGGCCTTGGTCACCCGCGGGTCACGCGGCGGGAGGATGTCGAACAGGCTGACCAGGTGGACGCGGGCCCGGTCCCGGTCCTCGCCCGAGGTGCGCCGGACCACGCCGAGCAGCCGGTCGAACGCCTCCTCGATCCGGCCCGAGGCCAGGTCGATGTCGGCCACGGCGATCTGGGCCTGCACGTCGGCAGGGCGTTCGGCCGCGTCCCGGCGCGAGCGAGCCTGATCGTAGGAGCTGACCCGGCGGATCAGGTTGACCTGAGCCAGGCCCGCCTTGGCGATCGGGTCGCCCGGCGACGCGGCCAGCTCTTGCTCGAAGGCACTGGCGGCGGCGTCCAGGTCGCCGCGTTCCATGGCCTCGCGGGCCTCGGCGAAGGCGGGCGGAATCTGGTCGGCCTCATCGTATTCGCCGGGGGCGGTGCTCCCGTCGGCTTCGGTGTCGCCGGTGCCCGGAGGGACCAGGCCCATTTTCTCCGCGATGCCCATCACCTGACCCAGCCACTGGCGGACCTGGGCTTCCGGCATGGCGCCGAGGAAGCCGTCCACCAGCTGGCCGCCGATGACCGCGACCACCATGGGGATGCTCTGCACCTGCAGGGCCGCGGCCAGCTGGGGGTTCGCGTCGACGTCGACCTTGGCCAGGATCCACGTCCCGTCGGCCTCGGCGGCGAGCTTCTCCAGCACCGGGCTGAGCTGCTTGCACGGCCCGCACCATTCGGCCCACAGATCGATGATCACCGGCGTCGTCCGGGACCGCTCGACGACGTCGGTATTAAAGGTCTGCTCGCTGACCTCGATGACGGAGCCGTCGCTCGGCGCGGCAGATCCGGCGGACTCGGCCGCCTGCTGCCTGCGCTGCGCGGCCGCCTGCCGCGCACCCAGATCGACGGCCCCATAGAGCGAAAAATCCCGCGGCTGCATGACTCCATCCTGCCGCAATGCGTCCGGTGCTTTGATCCGGGCCTCCCGCTGCTTAGCTGCTGCGGGCGGGATTGGCGTAGCCGTGCGTGTAGGCGTAGCGGATGGCCTGGCTCCGGTCCCGTGAGCCGGTCTTGGCGAAGATCCGGTTGACGTGCGTCTTGACCGTCGCCTCGCTGACGTACAGCGCCCGGGCGATCTCCCGGTTGGACTTGCCCTCCGCGATGAGGCGCAGCACGTCGGCCTCCCGGGGGGTCAGCTCGTCCGGGTCGTGGTCCTGGTCGGGCTGCGGCGCGGGCGCGCGGGCGGCGGCCAGCAGGAGCCGCTGCTGCACCGCGGGGTCCAGCACGGCCTGGCCCGCGGCGGCGGCCAGGACGGCGCGGCCGATCTCGGCCCGGGTGGCGTCCTTGGTCAGGTAGCCCAGGGCCCCGGCCTGCAGGGCGCCGATGATGGACTCGTCGTCGGAGTAGGTGGTCAGCACCACGACCTGGGTCTGCGGATGGTCGGCCCGGATGCGGCCGGTGGCCTCGACCCCGCCCAGGCGGGGCATGTTCAGGTCCATGAGGACGACCTGGGGATCGGTGGCCGCGACGGTCTGCACCGCGGCCGCGCCGTCCTCGGCCTGGCCCACCACGGTGATCCCGGGCAGCGTGCCGAGCAGCAGGACCAGGCCTTCGCGGACGGCGGCCTGGTCGTCCGCGACGACCACGGTCACCGGCTGGGGGTTGTCTGTCATGCGGGAATCCTCAGTCTTACCTGCCAGGTTCGGCCGTCCGGGCCCGCTTCGAAGGTACCGCCCGCCAGGGCGGCGCGTTCGGCCAGGCCGACCAGGCCGAACCCGCTGCCGGTGTCGGCCAGCGGCCGTTCGGCGTGCTCTGACGGTATCGGGTTGACTACGCTGAGCGTGATCTGGTCCGGATCGTAACCGAGGCGCACCGTGACGGGCTGACCGGGCGCGTGCTTGCGCGCGTTGGTCAGCGCCTCCTGCGCCGTCCGGTACGCGGCCACGCTGGCCGCCGGCGGGATCGGCCGGGCCTCGCCGCTGACCTCGAGGTCCACCGCCGGGTCGTCGGCGGTGCGGAACTGACCGGCCAGCGAGGCCAGCTGATCGGGAAGCGGCACCTCGTCGTCGCGTAGCGCCAGCACGGCCCGCTTGGCCGCGGCCAGGCCGTCCCGGGTCAGCGTCCCGGCCCGGCTGATGCACTCGATCGCCTTGATCAGTTCCGGGTTGTCCGCAGGCAGCGCGTCCGAGGCCAGCAGCCCCTCGGCGGCCTGCAGGTTGACCGACACCGCGGCGAGCGAGTGGGCCAGCACGTCGTGCAGGTCACGGGCGATCCTGGCCCGTTCGGCGAGCGTGGCGGCCTGGGTCTCGGCCTCCCGGGCGCGGCGGGTCTCGACCAGCGTGCGTTCGGCCGAGACGGCCCGGACCAGGAACTCGTTGCGGGTCAGGGCTATGGTCCACACCCCCACGAAGGCCCAGGCGTAGCCCAGGAGTTCCGCGGTCGGGATGCCGACGACCAGCCCGGTAGTCAGGAACCCGGACAGCGTCACGGCCGTGATGCCCAGGGATGCCCTCGTGCTCAGCCGGGCGCCCGCGCTGAACACCGCGACGCAGCCGACGGCGACGGCCGGACTGTTCGGGGTCAGCCCGGCGAGCACGCCGCCCGCCGCCCCCATCACGACCAGGCTCGCGGCATTCAGCCGGTCCCGGCCGTCGGACAGGATCCAGGTGATCCACGCGGCGGCCGAGGTGGCCAGGAGGACCGCGATCGCCGTCCCGCGAGGACCGGCGGTGGCCGGACCGGGGCGGGCCAGCGACACCGTGATCACCACGACAACCAGACCCACGACCCGCACCGTGTCGATCACCCGGCCGGCATTCACCGAGCGGGCGCCGGGGACCGGATCCATCCGCGTGGTGAGGGAACGGGACACGCCGCACTCCTGACTGACTGAGCTCATGACCTGGCCTGCCGACCGATATCAACGTAGCTCGCCGCGGGCTCCCGCGCGCCGGCGCAAGGGTTGACCACCGGGTTGACTCCGGGTGGAGACGATAGCGTTGGTGGCATGAGGTTCGGCCTGGTCGGAACCGGGTACTGGGCGCGGGTTACGCACGCGCCCGCCCTGGCCTGCACCGAAGGCGCCGAGCTCACCGCGGTCTGGGGCCGTGACCCGCGGGCCGCGGCCGACCTCGCGGCCGAGTACCAGGCCACTGCCTACCACGACGTCTCCGCGTTCCTGGCCGGGATTGATGCCGTCTCGTTCGCGGTCCCGCCGGACGTGCAGGCTCTGATCGCCACGCAGGCGGCCATCCAGGGCAAGCACCTGCTGCTCGAGAAGCCGGTCGCGCTGACCGAGGCGGCCGCCGACGGCCTGGTCGAGGCGGTCGAGGAGGCCGGGGTGGCCTCGGTAGTGTTCTTCACCCAGCGGTTCCAGCCGGAGGTGCGGGCCTGGCTGGCCGAGGCGGAGACCCGCGGCGGGTGGGCCGGCGGCGTGTCGGCCTGGCTGGGCTCGGCGCTGGAGGAATCCAATCCGTTCAACACGCCGTGGCGCCAGGACAAGGGCGGCCTGTGGGACGTCGGCCCGCACGTGGTCTCGCTCCTGTGGGCCAGCCTCGGCCCGGTGACATCGGTAACCGCCGATCCCGGCCCGGCCGACGTGGCCCACCTGGTCCTGCACCACCGGGGCGGCGCGACCAGCACGACGACCGTCACGCTCAGCGCGACCGACGCCGCCGCGGGCTTCGAGGCGTACCTGTGGGGCGAGTCCGGCCGGCTGGCCGCGCCCATCGGAAGCCTGGACCAGGTCGCGGCCCTGAGCGTCGCGCTGGGCGAGCTCACCGCCAACGCCCGGGCGGGGCAGACCCGGCACCCGTGCGACGTGTGGTTCGGCCGGGACGTGGGACGGGTGCTGGCCGAGGCGCAACGCCAGGTCGATGCCCGGCACGCGGCCCGCCCCCGCACGTAGCATCTATTGTGCTACGGTGTCACGAATGAGTGACACCCCGCGAGATGCCCGGCCGGTCAGCCGCGCGGCCCGGACGCGTGAACCCGGCCGCCCCGCCTCGCGGGCCGAGGCGACCACCCGGGCCGCCGGGAGCACGCGCATCGGGATCAGGGAACTGCGCCAGCACGCCAGCATCTACGTCGACCTGGCGGAGAAGGGGTACACGGTGGACATCACGAACCGGGGACGCCTGGTGGCTCAGCTCGTGCCGGTCACGGAGCCCGGCAGCCCGCTGGAACGCCTGATCGCGGCCGGGCTCATCGAGCCCGCCGAGGAACGCGGAGGCGTCGGCGACCTCGATCCGTACCCGGCGCCGCCGGCCGGGCAGCCGACCGCCAGCGAGGTCCTCAGCCAGATGCGGCAATGATCTACCTCGACTCGTCGGCGCTGGTCAAGCTGGCCTTGACCGAGCCCGAGTCGGCCGCGCTGGTCCGCTGGCTGGGCGAGCGGTCCGGCCAGCCGCTGGTCTCCAGCGCGCTGCACCGGGCCGAGGTGCCGCGCGCGGTGTGGCGCGCCGAGCCCGGCGCGCTGCCGCGCAGCTACCGCGTGCTCAAGCGCATCGCGCGGGTGGCGCTGACCGCCGACGTGCTCGACAACTCGGCGACGCTGCCGCCGCAGGCCCTCGGCGCGGCGCACGCCATCCACCTGGCCGCGGCGCTGGCGCTCAAGCGGGACCTGACCGCGTTCGTGGCCTACGACGAGCGCCTCCTCGCCGCGGCCGCCGACGCCGGGCTCCCGGTCGCCTCACCCAGCTAGAAGCCGGCGGGCTCGGTGTAGGCGCCCCATTCGGTGCGGAGGGCGGAGCAGATCTCGCCGAGGGTGGCTTCGGCGCGGGCGGCGTCGAGCATGGGCGGGACCAGGTTGGCGTCGGTGCGGGCGGCGGCGACCAGGGCGGACAGGGACGCGTCGACGGCGCGGCGGTCGCGGCGGGCGCGGCGGCGGGCGAGCAGGGCGACCTGCTCGCGTTCGACCTCGGGGCTGATGCGCAGGATCTCCAGCGGGGCGGCGACGGTCTGGGTGTGGCAGTTCACCCCGACGATCTTCTTCTCGCCCTTCTCGAGCTTGCGCTGGTAGGCGAACGAGGCCTCGGCGATCTCGCCGGTGAACCAGCCGTTCTCGATGCCCTGCAGGATCCCGCCGGTCATCGAGCCGTCCGGGCTCATCTCGCGGATCTGGGCGAAGATCGCTTCGGCTTCGGCTTCGAGCCGGTCGGTAAGCGCCTCCACGTACCAGGAGCCGCCGAGCGGGTCGGCGACGTTGACCACGCCGGTCTCTTCCATGAGGACCTGCTGGGTGCGCAGGGCGGTCTCGGCGGCCGCCTCGCCGGGCAGCGCGAGCACCTCGTCCAGCGCGTTGGTGTGCAGCGAGTTGGTCCCGCCGAGGACGGCCGCGAGGGCCTCGACTGCGGTGCGGACGATGTTGTTGTCCGGCTGCTGGGCGGTCAGCGAGACGCCCGCCGTCTGGGTGTGGAAGCGCAGCCACTGCGTCCTTGGCGACCTGGCGCCGTAGACGTCGCGCAGCCACCGGGCCCAGATCCGCCGGGCGGCGCGGAACTTGGCGATCTCCTCGAAGAAGTCGATGTGCGCGTCGAAGAAGAACGACAGGCCCGGCGCGAACTTCTCGATGTCCAGGCCGCGGGACAGGCCAAGCTCCACGTAGCCGAACCCGTCGGCCAGGGTGTAGGCGAGCTCCTGGGCGGCGGTCGAGCCCGCCTCCCGGATGTGGTAACCGGACACCGACAGCGGCTTGTACCGGGGGATGTTCGCGCCGCAGTACTGCATCAGGTCACCGATGAGCCGCAGGTGCGGCTGCGGCGGGAACAGCCACTCCTTCTGCGCGATGTACTCCTTGAAGATGTCGGTCTGCAGCGTGCCGTCGAGCTTGGACAGGTCGGCGCCCTGGCGTTCGGCTGAGACCAGGTACATGCAGAAGACCGGGACGGCGGGGCCGCTGATCGTCATCGAGGTGGTGGTGTCGGCCAGGGCGATACCCTCGAACAGGACGTCCAGGTCGGCGGCCGAGTCGATCGCCACCCCGCAGTGCCCGACCTCGCCCAGCGAGCGCGGGTCATCGGAATCGCGGCCCATCAGGGTGGGCATGTCGAAGGCCACCGACAGCCCGGCGCCCCCGGCGCGCAGCAGCATCTTGTACCGCTCGTTGGTCTGCTGGGCGTTGCCGAAGCCGGAGAACTGGCGGATCGTCCACGGCTTGCCCCGGTAGCCGCTGGCGTGGATGCCACGGGTGAACGGGAACTCCCCCGGCCAGCCGATCCGCTCCAGGTCCGGGACGACCGCGCCGGGCGGCGGCCCGTAGACCGGGTCGACCTCGACCCCGGACAGCGTGGTGAAGTCCGCGTCCCGCTGGGCCGCCTGGTCAAACCGCTGCTGCCAGCGGCTGCGGCCCGCGTCCGATTCTGGCATGCGATCCCTCCGAGATAGTAGGACGTCCTACTATCTCGAGTGTATGCGCGGGGCGGCATGAAGGGGCCCGGCGGCGGGCACCATGCTCCGTTCGGAAAAAAAGAGAATTTTCTGTGCAACCGATGAGACAGCTGCGTCGTCTCTTAAGAGCGCAAGGCAGTCATCTATGAGAGGCAGGGGACAGCCGTTGCGTGCTGCGGTGGCCCGGACGTCACGGGGGCGCGCCCGGGCCAGGCTCGTAAAGGCTCCACGGGAAATGTGGTAGATGTTGCCGTATAACACGGGCGTTCTGGATGGCGCTCCGACCGGCCCCGACATGATTCTCATGCCGGGCGGCCGCGGCGCGCGGCCCGGCATCGAGGGAGATCCGGTGGGCACGGCTTCCGATGTCGATACCGACGCCGCCGAGGAGTTGTTCAAGAACACCTATCCCAAGCTGGCCGGATGGGTGCGCCGCCTGGTCAACGACGAGGACACCGCGCACGAGATCGCGGCGGAGGCGTTCGTCCGGCTGCTGTCCCGCTGGACTCGCGTCGAGAGCCCGCAGAGCTACCTTTATATGATTGCAACCAACCTGATCCGCGACCAC
>Ga0208240_1000026_pt1 | contig 12798 bp, 10 predicted proteins | sample MicForSoilPHH6_O_FD_188034 | JGI IMG/M metagenome (GOLD analysis project Ga0208240, IMG submission 188034) | Forest soil microbial communities from Harvard Forest Long Term Ecological Research site in Petersham, Massachusetts, USA - MetaG HF041... | ecosystem: Environmental > Terrestrial > Soil... | reverse complement strand
CCCTGGCAGTTGAAGTGGCTCAGTCCAGCGGGCCCGCATGCGTTGGCGTTAGCGGTCCAGTGCGTCCTCGGCCGCAGCACATCAAGTCTGCTCTTCGCCGGGTACGATGTCGGACGGCACCACATCGGTGTCGGGGCGCGTGGCTGCACGACGGCCGCTGGCCTTTTGCCAGTAGGCCTCTTTACCCAGCAACGACTCACCGAACCGGTCGAATTCGGCAATGACCTTCTGCGTCGCGGCGGTAACGGCCTCACCGGTCCGCTGGCCAAGTTCCTCCAGCTGCCGTGATACCTCTGTCTGGATCTGAGCGGCAACCTCGTCCTTCACCAAGGCACGCTGCTCCTGCCTGGCCTCGCGGACCGCGGCCCGCAGATCCTTCGTCGCGGCGTGGGCTTCGCGGATCATCTCCCGGCACTCGCTCACCGCCGCTTCCAGCCGGTCCAGTTCGCTCACGGCATCCTCCTCGCCCGCCGACTGGGCCAGGGCCGCTGCGATCCCGGCCGGCAATGCACTTCGCGCCCTGCACTGACGTCGTTCAGCGTGGCCAGCATTCCGGCTGCGACGTTGCGCGGTGCGGCTCAGCCACACTTAGCGGACCAGCAGGAAGGAACCAGGGCTTCGTCTGCGCGCCCGCGACCCAGCAGAGCGCCACCTGGCCAGGCTACCAACCAGCACGATGCCGCCTGGCCGGGGCCTACCTCGGCACCATCCCGATCGGCGACGCCATCATCGTGCTGTGCAGCAACGGCCCGAAGGCCACCGTCTGCGGCGTGCACGGCGCGACGGCCGTAGTGTTGCTGGCCACCGCCGCGCTCCTATTCACCTGACTACGTAGCTAGGCTGTGGAGTAATGGCCGAGACGGATGTGATCCGCACGCCTGACCAGCGGTTGCGGGTCTTTGTGAGTTCTACGCTGCAGGAACTGGCCGCTGAGCGGCAGGCAGTGCGGGACGCGGTGACCCGTCTGCGGCTGGTGCCGGTGATGTTCGAGCTGGGCGCCCGGCCGCATCCGCCGCGGCAGGTATACCGCTCCTACCTGGCGCAGAGCCAGGTGTTCGTGGGCGTGTACTGGCAGAGCTACGGCTGGGTCGCGCCGGGGGAGCAGGTATCCGGGCTGGAGGATGAGTACCTGCTGGCGGCGGGGCTGCCCAGGCTGATCTATGTGAAGTCGCCGGCGGCGGAGCGTGAGTCGCGCCTGGCCGAAATGCTGACCCGGATCAGGGATGTCGGTGACGTGTCCTATCAGCGCTTCTCTGCTGCCGCTGAGCTGCAGCGCCTGGTCGAGAACGACCTGGCCGTGCTGCTGAGCGAGCGGTTCGAGAGGGCGCCGGCGCGGGACGGCGCCGCGGACGGGGCGTCGCTGGCCGGGGCGGTGCCGGTGCCGGCGACGCCGCTTGTGGGCCGCGACGATGACGTTGCGGCGGTGGGCGACCTGGTGCGTGCCGAGGGCGTGCGCCTGGTGACCCTCACCGGGCCGGGCGGAGTCGGGAAGAGCAGGCTCGCGGTGGAGGTCGCGCAGCGGGTGGGTGCGGGCTTCGCGGACGGGGTGCGGTTCGTTGCGCTCGGCTCGGTCCCGGCGGCCGAGCTGGTGACGGCCGCGATCGCCGCCGCGCTGGGGCTGAGCACCTCGGGCGGTGCGCTGATCACCGACCTGAAGTCGTACCTGCGCGCCCGGCGGCTGGTGCTGGTGCTGGACAACTTCGAGCAGGTGATGGGGGCGGCTCCGCTGTTGGCTGAGCTGCTGGGCGCCGCTCCGGGCGTGGTGGCGCTGGTGACCAGCCGGATGGTGTTGCGGCTCAGCGGTGAGCACGAGTTCCCGGTGCCGCCACTCCCGGTGCCGCCGATCGGGGCCGGGGGGGATGCCGCAGAGGTGCAGCGATGCGCCTCGGTGCGCCTGTTCGTGCAGCGAGCGCAAGCCGCGTCCGCGGGTTTCGAGCTGACCAGCGGGAACGCCGGGGCCGTCGCTGAGATCTGCCGGCGGCTGGACGGGCTGCCGCTGGCCATCGAGCTGGCCGCGGCCAGGGTCAGGCTGCTGCCACCGCAGGCCCTTCTGGCCCGGCTCGACGACAAAATGGGGCTGCTGACGGGCGGAGCACGCGACCTGCCCGAGCGGCAGCGGACACTGCGGAACACCCTGAACTGGAGCTTCGACCTGCTGTCCGCCCGCGAGCAGGCGCTATTCGCCCGCCTAGGGGTGTTTGCCGGAACCTTCGACCTGCCCGCCGCAGAGGCCGTCGGCGCCGCCGGGCCGGCGGACCCGGGCCGGGCCGGGCACGTCATGGACACGCTGGGCTCCCTGGTGGACAGCAGCCTGGTGCAGCCGCAGACCCGCGACGGCGAGCCGCGCTTCGGACTGCTGCAGACCATCCGGGAGTACGCGCTGGAGCGCCTGCGCGACGGCGCTGACTGGCGGGAGGCGCACGACCGGCACGCGGCCTACTTCGGGGCGCTCGCCGAGCCGGGTCCAGCCGAGCTGCAAGGTCCCGGACAGCTGGCGTGGCTGGACCGGCTCGAGACCGAGCACGGCAACCTCGGCGCCGCGATGTCCTGGCTGGTGGAACACGACCAGCTCGAGTCGGCGATACAGCTGTCCTGGGCGACATGGAGGTTCTGGTGGCTGCGCGGCCACGCCGAGGAACTCGCCTCCTACGTGGACATCCTGCCCAGGAGCGAACACCTGCCGCCGCGGCAGCGTGCCCTGGCGCTGAGCGGCACCGGCTTCGGCCTCTTCGCGTCCGGGGACCAGGCCACCGCACAGCCGCTCCTGGAGCAGAGCCTGCCGCTGTACCGCCAGGCCGGGGACATGCTGGGCGCAGCCACGACGGCAGCCATGCTGGGTCACCTCCTGGCCTTGCAGCACCAGGACGCGCGGGCCAGCGAGCTGCTCGAACAGACGCTCGCCCCGCTGAAGGAGGCCGGCCACGACCGGCTCGCCGGACCCCTGCGTCTGCAGCACCTGCTGGACGTGGCGCTCGTGTGCAATTTCCTCGGCCAGATCCGGCTCAGCCAGGCAGATCACGACCGCGCAGCGCAGCTGTTCACCGAGGCCCTGAACGCGGCCCGCAGCGCGCAAGACCGGTTCACCATCCTCATCTCGCTCTACGACCTGGCGCTCAGCAACCAGGCACAGGGCGATCTGACCGGCGCGGCGGAACGCCTGCGCGAAGGGGTGTCGCAGTCGGCCGAGGCCAGGGACGAACCAAGCGTCGCCTACTACCTCGAGGCGCTCGCCGCGGTCGCCATCCGGCAGGACAACCTCGAGCGCGCCGCGCATCTGCTCGCCGCCGCAGGCGCGCTCCTGCAAGCCAAGGGCAGCGGCTGGCTGCACGCGCTCGTGCCCCGCGCCGCCCACGACGATGCTCTCCTGGCCGCGCTGCGCTCCCGCATGGGAGATGCGGCATTCGAGCGGGCCTGGACACGGGGACAGTCCCTGGGAGGCAGCCGCGCCGTTGAGTACGCGCTAGCGGAAGCATCACCTGAACCCACTCGCCCAGCCGGCCCGCCGAGAGCCGGCGATACCGGAGCCATCAGCTAGGCGCCCAAACCCCGACGGCAAGATCATCCATAGCCACGGTCCGCCACCCCGGCCCGGGTAACCGTCCCGACCTCGGTACGCCCGACCCCGGCCGGACCCGGCGGGGGAGGGGTGGCGGTCATGACTAGGTAGGCGCGCCAGGCCATATACGCCAGGAAGGCCAGCCCGGCGGCCAGGTAGCAGTTGGCCATCAGGGTCACCAGCCAGTGGAAGCCGTACTCGCCCGGCCCGCCGGAGTGCGGCGTGTACCAGAACGGCGCCACCGCGAACAGCAGGTAGCCCAGGCCTGCCACCACCCGATGGCCGGCCCGGACCAGGACGACCAGCGCGGGCAGGATCCAGACCCAGTGGTGGGCCCAGGAGATCGGCGACACCAGCAGGCCGGTGGACCCGGTGGCCGCCGCCGCGCCCAGCCAGTCGCCGTGCCGGGCCAGAATCGTGGCCGCGGCCAGCCCGACAGCGGCCAGCGCCAGCGGGATGACCACGTACCAGGCGCCCACGTGAGCGGCGCCGCCGGAGATCCGGATCGCGGCCGCGTACGGCGACTGGTTGCTGATGTACGGCGCCCCGACGCGGCTGGTGTCGTAGAACAGGTGCTCCCAATACTGTTTCGACGCGCCGGGCGCGACGATCAGCCCGATCAGCCCGCAGCCCAGGAACGTGGCCGCGGCGATGACGGCCGATTTCACCTTCCCGGCCAGCAGGAAGAACACGATGAAGATGGCCGGGGTCAGCTTGACCGCGGCCGCGACGCCCACGCCGACGCCCACGCCGGGGCCCGCGTTCCGGCCGTCGGCGACGCGCCAGACGTCGGTCAGGATGAGGGCCAGCAAGATCAGGTTGATCTGGCCCAGGAACAGCGTCTGGTACACCGGGTCCAGGGCCATCGCGGCCGCGGTCACGCCCGCGATCGCGAGCCGGGATGGCCGGTATCCCGCGAGCTTGAGGATCAGGACCAGGCTGTATCCGAGCGCCGCGACCGAGGCCAGGTCCCATCCGACTCGCGCGACGGCCAGCGGCAGCGCCGCGACCGGCACGAACACGACCGCCGCGAACGGCGAGTACGTGAACCAGTGGCCGTAGGCCAGGTCGAGGTAGAGCCGTGTGTCGTGGGTGACGGCGTGCCCGCTCCACATGTAAATCCGGAAGTCCAGCGCGCTATAGGCGGCGGCGAATCCGGTCACGACTGCGAGCTCGAGGCCCAGAACGCCGTAGATGACCGGGGCGACCCACCGTTTTGTCAGGTCACCGGACACCTCAGGCATCTTATCCGCCGCCGGTTCCGGCGCCCGGTGATCCCGCAGGACAGCTGGGCGGTCAGCCGGCCAGCAGCAGGTCGGCGCGCGCGGCGGCCATCACCTGGCCGCTGGCGCGATGGCGGCGGAAATTAATACCGGCCCGACGCAACTAGATGGGCGGCTGGGGAGTTAGTAATGCAGGGACGCGGGGCGGACGGGGCTCAAAACAATGATCCAAACCGAAACTGCGCATTGTCATTTCAACATCACAATGGGATTAATTGCAGGTGCCTGGACCTTGCTGATCAGCTCTGATTACAGAAGGTGATGTCGTGGCGACTCGCTATGGCATCACCATGACCCGAGCGCCCGAGGCGGGCGTTCCGCTGGGCCGGATCGAGACGCCGCGGCTGGTGTACGCGGTGATCGCGGTATGCACGGCAGGCGCCGCGTTTCTGCGGTTTTACCAGCTGACCAGACCGGGCTATCTGCTCGGCGTGACCGAGTACGACGACGGCGTCCAGTTCGGCGACGCCGTCCGGCTGGTCAGCGGCGTGATCCCGTACCGCGACTTCGTCGTGATGCAGCCGCCGGGGAGCATCCTGCTGATGGCGCCGGTGGCCCTGCTGGCCAAGGTGACCGGCAGCGCCTGGGGGCTGGCCATCGCGCGGCTGCTCACCGCGGCCGCGGATACGGCCTGCGTCGCCCTGATCGGCCTGCTGGTCAGGCACCGGGGTCCGGTGGCCGCGGGGATCGCCTGCGGGATCTACGCCGTCTACCCCGATGCCCTGATCGCGGCGCACACGTTCCTGCTCGAGCCCTGGCTGAACCTGTTCTGCCTGATCGGCGCGCTGCTGGTGTTCGATGGCGACCGGCTCACGGACGGCCGCAGGCTGGCCTGGGGCGGCGTGGCGTTCGGCTTCGCCGCGGCCGTCAAGCTGTGGGTCCTGGTCCCGCTGGCCGTGATCGGTCTGCTCCTGCTGCGCCGGCCGCGACGTCTCGGCCTGCTGGCCGGAGGAGCCGTAGTGGGCCTCGGCGCGCCGGTGCTGCCGTTCCTGGCCCTGGCCCCGACCAGGCTGGTCAGGGACGTGGTCACCAGCCAGTTCGCCCGGGCCAACGTCGCGCATCCACCGCCGCTGCCGCGGCTGACCAACCTGGCGGGCCTGTCGCTGTTCCCGCACCTGTCCAGCCGCCTGGTCGTCCTTCTGCTGCTCGCCGTGGCGGCCATCGCGGCCATCGGGTACATGGCGGCCTGCTGGGCCGGGGCCCGGCTGCCCACCGCGCTCGACTGGTACGCCCTGATCGGCCTGGCCGCCGTGACCGGCATGCTGCTGTGGCCCTACGGCTACTTTACGCACTACGGTGCCGTCGCCGGGCCGTTCATCGCGCTGGTCCTGGCCCTCCCGGCCGGGCTGCTGCGCCCCGCCGAGCACCGCCTGCAGATCGTGCCGCTGCTGGCCGTCTGCGCGATCGCCGTGGTCGTGGTCGCCGCGTTGGGCCTGCGCCAGTTCGCCACCGAGACGCGTCTGCACGGCTGGACCCGCCCTGCCGCCCGCGCGGACCGGCTGATCCCGCCCGGAGCCTGCGTACTGACCAATGACTCCTCCCTGACCGTCAGCGCCGGGCGGTTCGTCCCGGCCACGCCGGGGTGCCCGGCCATGGTGGACGCCTACGGGACCCTGCTGGCCATGACCGACGGCCGCAAGTTCCTCGCCTCCCCGCGCGAGGTGCGCTCAGTGACCGCGCTGTGGAGCGCGGACTTCGCCCGCGCGCCGTACGTCTGGCTCGAAACCGGCAGCCAGGGCCAGATCCCGTGGACCGCGTCTCTGTACGACTACTTCGCCGACCACTTCCGGCTGCTCGGCCTGGTCAACGGCCCCGGCGCGCACGACGTCCCGAAGGGCGGCCTCTACGTGCGGCGATAGGCCCGGAAACGTTTCGGCCCGGGTCTAAACGTCGGCGGGTAATGCTAAAGGCATGAGTCCGGGGCCCGGGGTACCCGGATCAGGTCCGCGAGTCGTCCGGAAGGGGCATCACCGTGACGCGCGGCAGTCAGCCACGCAGCATGACCGAACCGGCGGCCATCCGCCGGGACCACGCCCATCTCACAGAGCCTGAGGACACCACCAGAAACAGTGCGATCGCGCTCCTGTCGGTGTGCCTGGGCTTCTTCGTCATCCAACTCGACGTCACGATCGTGAACGTCGCGCTGCCGGCCATCCAGCGCGAGATCGGCGGCTCGCTGGCCGGGTTGCAGTGGGTCATCGACGCCTACACCCTGGCCCTGGCCTCGATCATGCTCACCGCGGGGTCGACCGCGGACCGGATCGGGGCCAGGAAGGTGTTCGTGCTCGGGCTGACCGCGTTCGCGGCCGGCTCGGCCGCCTGTGCCGCGGCGCCGTCGCTGGGCGTCCTGATCGCGGCCCGCGTGCTGCAGGGCCTGGGTGCGTCGGCTCTGCTGCCCTGCTCGCTCGCCCTGCTGGTGCACCAGTTCCCCGACCCGCGGGCGCGGGCGCGTGCGCTCGGCGTGTGGGGCGGCATGGGCTCGCTGGCCATGCCCGCCATGACCGCCGTCGTGGTGGGCGCCGCCGGGCCCGAGCACGCGGGTGTGGCCAGCGGCATCCTGAACGCCGCCCGGCAATCGGGCGGAGCCCTCGGCGTGGCCCTGCTCGGCTCGCTCCTCGGCTCCGGGCACGCGCTGAGCCTGCACGTCCCGCTGGCCGTCGCGGCCGGCGGCTACCTCGTCGCGCTGGCCCTGGCCTGGATCGCCATCCGCGACCGAGGCTAACCCGCCGAGCGGGTCGCGCCGAGTGGTCCCGATGCGCGACGATTGACGCTTGGCGGAAGGGGGATCGGGTTGGCTCGCACGCCCTTGCGGGAGACTGACCCACCGCGGGTCGGTTCGTATCACCTGCTGGCCCGGCTCGGCGCGGGCGGGATGGGCGTCGTGTACCTGGCCTCGGGCCAGGACGGCCGCCCGGTGGCGCTGAAGGCGCTGCGGCCAGAAATGGCCGACGACGCCGAGTTCCGGACCCGGTTCACCCGCGAGGTAACGGCGCTCACCCGGGTCCGGGGCGTGTGCACGGTCCGGGTCCTCGATGCGGACACCACCTCGGCCCGGCCGTTCCTGGTCACCGAGTACGCCGAGGGACCCTCGCTGGCCGAGTACGTCGACTCCCGCGGGCTGATGGACCCGCAGATGCTGTACGGCCTGGCCACCGGGCTGGCCGAGGCGCTGACCGCGATTCACGCGGCCGGGATCGTGCACCGCGACCTCAAGCCCTCGAACGTGCTGCTCACCGGGGGCGGCCCGAAGGTCATCGACTTCGGGATCGCCCAGATGCTGGACGCCACCGCCGTCACCCGGGCCGGGATGACGGTCGGCTCGGCCGGCTATATGGCGCCCGAGCAGATCATGGGCCGGGCGGGCACGGCGGCCGACATCTTCAGCTGGGCCGTGACCATCGCCTACGCGGCTAGCGGGAAGCCGCCGTTCGGCACCGGAACCTCCGAGGTCATCCTGTACCGCATCCTGCACGAGACGCCGGACATCGCCGCGGTCCCGGCCGCGCTGCACGCCCAGGTCGCCGCCGCCCTGGACAAGGATCCGCACGGCCGGCCCACCGCGCCCGAGCTGCTGAGCCAGCTGACCCGGACCGCCGCGGTGCCCTCGGCCGGATCCGACAATCCCACTCAGACGGTGCTCGCCCAGACCTGGCATCCCGCGGGACCCCCGCCCTCCACCCCGTCGCGAGCGGCCTCGTCGTGGAGTACCCCGTCACGAGGTGCCCCACCACCGGACACGCGGCCACCGGACACGCGGCCACGGGATGCGCCGCGGCGGACGGGCATGCGCCGCCCGGTCCTGCTCACCCTGGTCCTAGCGGTCGCCATCTTGCTCGGCGCCGGCGGCGCGGCCCTCGCCTTCGCCCTGTCCGGGCACCCCTCGACCAGCGGCAACACCCCATCAGGCGGTACGAGCCACAGCCCGACCGCGCCCGCCACCTCGGCCGTCACGAACAGCTCGGCCGGTGGGTCCTCGCCGTCAAGCGCCTCAAGCAGCCCAAGCGCCTCAAGCAGCCCAAGCGCCCCAAGCAGCTCGAGCAACTCAAGCAGCCCAAGCGCCACGACGGGGACGACCAGCCCGAGCCAGCCCGCCGCGTCCACCCCCGCGCCGGGCTGATCGACCGCCATGCCTGTCGGCTGCTACCTACCCGAACAGCTGGGCACAGAGCGCCTCGCAGCGGTTCAGGGCACGAACACCACGCGGCCTACGGTGCTGCCGTCGGCCAGCCGCTGAATCCCGTCGGCGACGTCGGTCAGGCCGAGCCGCTCCCCGATCAGCGGGCGGATCTGGCCGTCGGCCACCAGCTTGGTCAGCTGGACGTGGCAGTCCCGGATCAACTGCGGGTCCTTGGTCTGGTACAGGCCCCAGTGCAGCCCCACCACCGAGTAGTTCTTGATCAGCACGTGGTTCAGCGCCGCGGACTGGATCTCCCCGCCGGCGAACCCGATGATCAGGATCCGCCCCTCGAACGCGATGCACTTGGTCGACCGGGCGTACGTCTCGCCGCCGACCGGGTCGTAGACCACGTCGGCGCCGCGGCCGTCAGTGACCTCCTTGACCACCTCCACGAAGTCCTGGCTCAGCCGGTCCACCACCACGTCGGCGCCGAGCGCCCGGGCCACCTCGGCCTTGCGCTCGCCGCCGACCACGCCGATGACCCGCGCTCCGGCCGCCTTGCCGAGCTGGACCGCACCGCTGCCCACCCCGCCCGCTGCGGCGTGCACCAGCAGCGTCTCCCCGGGGGCCAGCCGGGCCCGCCGGTGCAGCCCGAACCACCCGGTCTGGTACGTGATGAAGAAGGCCGCGGCCTCGGCGTCGTCCAGGCCCTCCGGGGCCGGGAAGACGCTGCTGGCGTTCATGACCGCGAGCTCGGCGTAGGCGCCCGACGGCAGCGAGGACCCGCCCAGCACCCGGTCCCCGACGGCCAGGCCTTCCACGTCCGGGCCCACCGCGACGATCTCGCCGCACAGCTCGATGCCCGGCGTGAACGGCAGCGGCGGGCGGACCTGGTACCCGCCCCGGCACATAAGCACGTCGGGGAAGTTCGCCGCCGCGGCGCGCACCCGGACCAGCACCTGCCCCGGCCCCGGCGCGGGCTCCGGCACCTCGGCCAGGGTCAGCACCTCCCGCGGCTCACCCAGCTCATGTACCAGCCACGCCTTCACAGTCCCGCCTCCTCGATCCTTTGCTGCATCCGGTTCATGCCGCGCAGCCACTTGTCGGGGTTGGCGGCCCGCAGCCCGTAATAGTCGTGCACCTGCGGGTGCGGCAGGATCAGGAACCGGCCGTCGGCCAGGCCTTCCCACAGCGCCTCGCCGACCTCCTCGGGCTCGATCGCCGCCTCCCGGAGCACGATGTCCCCGGCCCGGCCGGAGGCGGCCAGCATGCTGGTCCGAACCCCCTGCGGGCAGATGCAGTGCACGGCCAGCCCGCGGTGGCCATACGTTGCGGCCAGCCATTCCGCGTAGGCCTCGGCGCCGTGCTTGGTCACCGAGTACGGTGCGGCCCCGAGCATGGTGAGCAGCCCGGCCGCCGACGCGGTCACGACGAAGCAACCCTGGCCGCGGCCCAGCCAGCCGGGCAGGAGCTCCCGCGAGGCGCGGACGTGGGCCATCACGTTGAGCTCCCAGGACCGCTGCCAGGACGTCTCGGGCGCGTCCGGGCCGGTGCCCTCGGCGATCCCGGCGTTGGAGCAGAAAATGTCGATCTCGCCGAGGTGCCCGCGGGCCCCCGCGATGAGCTCGCGGACGCCCTCCTCGGTGGCGACGTCGCCGGGTACCGCGTACCCGCCGATCTCCTCGGCCACCGCGGCCGCCGCCGCGGCGTCCAGGTCGTTGACCACCACCCGGCCGCCGCCCGCGGCCAGCCTGCGGGCCAGGGCCCGGCCGATCCCGGCGCCGCCGCCAGTGACGACTACTCCCGATCCCTCGACGACCGTCATCCGCGCACCCACCATCAGCGTCAAGCAGGGGACCGTAAGCCCCAGGCATCCTCCGCAGGGTATCGCGGCCGGGGCCGACGCAGCAGACCCGCCCTACTGGCCAGTAGCCAGGCCGATCAGTGCCCCGCCAGCCACCCGAGGAGTACCATGACGAACGGTGGCACCGGCCGCCGCTGGGTCCGCGGGCAGAGCTGCAAGCTCACCGGGTGCATGACTGCGATCGACGGCGAGTCTTTCCCGCCCGAAGCGAGCGGACCCCGGGCGTGAGGGAAGGACTGCCATGCCCGGTGGGTCGCGCTCGCTGCCCGGCCACCCGAGCCTTCGCTACCTCAAGCTCGAGGCCAAGCGCCGCCTCGCCGCGGGTGAGTTCCCCACCCTGCACGACGCCCAGGTCGCCATCGCCCGAGAGCACGGCCTGCCCACCTGGGCCGCCCTCAAGCAACGCGTCAGCGAGACACCGGACAGCCACGCCCTGGACCAGCTCCGCTGGATCATCGCCCGCTTCGCAGATGCCGACCGGCCGGACTGGATCACGCCCACAGACGACGAGCTCAACCAGCACTTCGACGAGCACTTCCTGGCCGTGCTCCCGCCGCCCGCCTTGATCAAGACGATCAGTAACATGGCCGCGGACCTGCGCGGAGATCCGGTAGTTCTCGGTCAGACCCCGGTGCAGGCCTACATTCAGCTCCAAGGCATGCACTACATCGCGGTCGCCGAGCCCGACCCGCCGCACCGCCTGACCGGCCTGCGCGGGTACCCGGTCGGCAGCCGGGTGCACGATCCCCGGATCGCCGAACCCCCGGTCCGCACCCGGGGTGAGGTGCCCGCCAAGGTAGCAACCATCGCCGAGCAGGCCTTCGCCGAACTAGGCCTGACCGCCCTCCTCCTAGCCGGCGGCGACCACCAGACAACGCAACCATGGATCCTCACCAGAGGCTGGGCCCACCTGGACCGCGGTGAGCCCCTGGACCCCGCCCACCGGTTCCCCGCCCCCGGTGTCACCGCCCTGGTCACCGTCACCGCGGTGCTCAGGCTCACCGCCCAGAACACGATCGACCTCGACCACCCCGCCAACGATTACCTCACGAGCATCAGAATGGCCGACGACACCATCACGGTCCGGGAACTGCTCAGCCACACCGCCGGGGTGGGCAGCCCCACCGAGCTCAACGCCGACCAGGTCCCCGAACTCCCCGGCTTCCTCGGACCGGTCGTCCACGCCAGCAGCCCGCGCGGAACCGTCCACCCCAGCAACGGCGGCCTCGCCGTCCTCGGCCAGCTGGTCGCCGACGTCACCGGGACGCCCTACGCCGACGCCGCCGCCCGGCTCGTCCTGGCCCCGCTCAGCCTCAACGACTCATCCTTCCCCGCCCGCGTCGCCGACATAGACCCGCGGGCGGTCACCGCCTACAACCTGACCATCAACGGCATGTTCGAAACGATCCCGGCCCAGGTCGCCGCCCTCCAGGCGGTGGGCGGGCTGTGGTCGACGGGGGCCGATCTCGTGCGCCTGGGCCTCGGGTGGTCAAGCCTGCTGCCCGAGGCCCTCGCGCACGAGGCGCTCACCCCGCAGTCCGGCCCGGGCCCCGGCGGCACCCGGATCGGCCTGGGCTGGATCATCACCCCGCGCGGCGACGTTGCCAGCCACGCGGGCGCCAGCCTCGACGCCACGGCGGCCGTGACCACCCGCATCCGCGATCAGCGGACGCACGTCGTGCTGACCAGCCGCATGATCCCGGTCAACTCCATCGAGACGCGCCTGCTCCGCGCGTGGACCAACCCATAAAAGAGAACGGGGAAACACCCATGATCGAGGTCGACCACCTGGTCAAGCGGTTCGGCGCGGTGACCGCGGTGGACGGGCTGAGTTTCACCGTGCGTCCCGGCCACGTAACCGGCTTCCTCGGCCCGAACGGCGCGGGCAAGACCACCACGATGCGCGTCATCCTCGGCCTGGACGCCCCCACCAGCGGCACCGCCCGAGTGAACGAAAAGAGCTATGCCGGCCTGATCC
>Ga0208240_1000025_pt1 | contig 12874 bp, 12 predicted proteins | sample MicForSoilPHH6_O_FD_188034 | JGI IMG/M metagenome (GOLD analysis project Ga0208240, IMG submission 188034) | Forest soil microbial communities from Harvard Forest Long Term Ecological Research site in Petersham, Massachusetts, USA - MetaG HF041... | ecosystem: Environmental > Terrestrial > Soil... | reverse complement strand
CGGAGTCCTACGGTGAGCGCGCCACCACCCTGCCCCCGGTGGCGATCGTGATCGCGGCCTACAACGAGGCGGGCGCGATCGGCCCGGTCATCGAAGAACTGCCCGCGGAGGTGTGCGGGCTGGCCACGACGGTCGTCGTGGTCGCCGACGGCTGCGCCGACGGCACCGCCAAGGAGGCCATGACGGCCGGGGCGATGGTCGCCGACGTGCCGGTCAACCGGGGCCAGGGCGCCGCGCTGCGGCTCGGCTACCGGCTGGCCCGGGAGGGTGGCGCGGCCTACATCGTGACCACCGACGCCGACGGCCAGTACAACCCGGCCGAGATCGAGCGGGTGCTGGCCCCCGTGGTGGCCGGCGAGGCGGACTTCGTGACCGGGTCGCGCCGCCTGGGCAGCCAGGAGACCCATGACGCCATCCGTCGGGCGGGGGTCCTATTCTTCGCCGGCTCGCTCAGCCTGCTCACCGGGCAGAAGATCAGCGACACGACGTTCGGGCTGCGGGCCATGCGGGCCGAGGTGACCGACGCCGTCCGGCTGGAGCAGCCTCAGTACCAGGCCTCCGAGCTGCTGATCGGGGTCATCACCCACGGCTACAAGGTGGCCGAGGTGCCCGCCACCATTCACCGGCGGCGGATCGGGGAGAGCAAGAAGGGCCAGAACCCGCTCTACGGGCTGCACCTGCCGGGCGTGAACAACCTCTTCTACGGGATTCGCTTCGCCCGGGTCATCTACGGCACCTGGTGGCGCGAGCGTCAGCGCTCGCGGTCCGCGTCCGCGGGCCGGTCGGAGTCCTCGGCGTCGCCGGGGTCCGTGGCCCGGGCGGCGAAGATGTCGGGTCCGGGGTCGGTCGACGCGAGCGCCTCTTCAGCGGCGGCGGGCCCGGGCCGACCGGGCGACCCGGCGAAGAGGACGTAGTGGAAGAACAGGAACCGCAGCAGGAACGTCCCGATGTTGGCCACGCCGTAGATCAGGTCCACGTAGAGCACGCGCTTGGCGCCGGTCAGGTTCATCCAGCCCGCCGAGTGGTAGGCGAACTTGGTCGCCAGCGTGAGGATCACGATGACCATGGCGGAGACGATCCAGAACGGCAGAGTCTCCTTCAGCAGGTTCGGGCGGCCCTTCCGCTTCCACGCCCACCGGCTGAGCACATAACTCACCAGGGCGCCGGAGAACCATGCGATGATGCTGGCCCAGGTGGCGGTCAGCGCCAGCGGACCGGCGCAGATGGTCAGCACGACCTCGGTGGTAGCGAACGCCGCGATCGCCGCGACCGCGAAGCGCCCGAAGCGGATGCCGAGCGTAGTGCGGACCTTGCGGGTGATCGTCTCGCCCAGCCGATTGGATGTGATCGTCATGGATGTCCTAGGTTAGCTAGCCGACCAACACACGAGAAGCAGGTATACAGTACGGAAACCGCAGGCCGGGAAAGCTACCCTGGCAGAGCCGCCCGATGCGACCTCAGAGGAGCGTGTTCAGCATCCGCACTCGTAGCACGTTACCGCCCCCGTGCGGAATCCCGCACAACGGCACGAAAAGTCAAGCCAATCTGACCGATGGAACTTCTAGGAGCCGGAGCATGAAAATCTTGGTGTTGGGCGGGGACGGGTATCTCGGCTGGCCCACTGCACTGCACCTGTCGGAGGCAGGTCACGAGGTGGCCGTCGCCGACAACTTCGTCCGCAGGCACTATGACAACGAGCTCGGAGTCGAGTCCCTGGTCCCGATCGAGCCGCTGCAGAACCGCATCGCGGTATGGCAGGAGCTGACCGGGAAGAGGATCGGGCTGTACGTCGGCGACCTGACCGACCCGATCTTCACGTACCACATCATCAGCGACTTCGAGCCCGAGGCCGTGGTGCACTTCGCCGAGCAGCGGGCCGCTCCGTATTCCATGATCGACCGGGCGCACGCGGTGTACACGCAGCAGAACAACGTGGTCGGCAACCTGAACGTGCTGTACGCGATCGCCGAGACCAACCCGGACATCCACCTGGTCAAGCTCGGCACGATGGGCGAGTACGGCACGCCGAACATCGACATCGAAGAGGGCTGGCTGGACCTGGAGCACAACGGCCGGACCGACCGGGTGCTGTTCCCCAAGCGACCCGGCTCGTTCTACCACCTGTCCAAGGTGCACGACAGCCACAACATCGAGTTCGCGTGCCGGATCTGGGACCTGCGGGCCACCGACCTGAACCAGGGCGTGGTCTACGGCCAGCAGACCGCGGAAACGGCCCGGGACGAGCGGCTGGCCACGCGGTTCGACTACGACGCGGTGTTCGGCACGGTGCTGAACCGCTTCGCCATCCAGGCGGTCATCGGCCACCCGCTGACCGTCTACGGTTCCGGCGGCCAGACCCGCGGCATGATCGACATCCGCGACACGGTCCGCTGTATCCAGCTGGCCTGCGAAAACCCGGCCAACCGGGGTGAGTTCCGGGTGTTCAACCAGATCACCGAGTGGATGTCGGTCAAGGACATCGCCGAGACCGTGGCGCGGGCCTACCCGGGCGACGTCACGATCGAGAACGTGGAGAACCCGCGGGTCGAGGCGCCGGAGCACTACTACAACGTCAAGCACACGGCGCTGATCGAGCTCGGCCTCGAGCCGCACCTGCTGTCGGACACGCTCATTGAGTCGCTGTTCGACGTCACCAAGCGGTACGCGCACCGGGTCCGCCTGGAGGCGCTGCGGCCTACCGTGAAATGGCGCTCCCCCACCGCCAGCTGAGGCTGATCCCGCGAGGGGGAACCACGGCCCGTTCGGTAAAATGATCTTTTTAATGCCGAACGGGCCGTGGTGCGTGTATGGGGACCTGCATTTGTGTGACCTGTGGCAACCATTTCCCCGACCCGTGCCCGGAGATATGCACGGTTTGTGCGGACGAGCGGCAGTGGGTGCCGCCGGGCGGGCAGCGCTGGACCACGCTGGCCGAGCTGGCCGCGGCCGGGCACCGGTCCGACATCAGGCCGGTCGAGCCGGGGCTGACCGGGATCGGCGCGGATCCGCCGGTGGCGATCGGGCAGCGGTCGCTGCTGGTGTCCACATCCGAGGGCAACCTGCTGTGGGACCCGTCCGGGTTCATCGACGACGCGGCGGTGGCCGCGGTGCGGTCGGCGGGGGGCTTGCGCTTCGTGACCGCCAGCCATCCGCACTTCTACGGCTGCATTGCTTCGTGGGCCCGGTCGTTCGGGGCCGAGATCCTGGTCCCGGCGGACGACGTGGCCTGGCTGCGGGCCGACGCGGAACTGCCGGTGCGGCTGTGGTCGGGGGTTCTGGAGGTACTGCCCGGCGTGACGCTGGTGCAGTGTGGCGGGCACTTCCCCGGCAGCGCGGTGCTGCACTGGGCTCCCGGGGCTGGGGGCCGCGGGGTGCTGCTGTCCGGGGACACGATCTTCGTGACGCCGGGCGAGGACCGGGTGTCGTTCATCTGGTCGGCGCCGAACCGGCTGCCGCTGTCCGAGGCGGCGGTGCTGGGCGTGGTCTCGGCGGTGGAGCCGTTCGCGTTCGACCGGATCTACGGCGGGTGGTGGGCCCCGGTGCTGCGGTCCGGCGCGTGGGAGACGGTCCGGCGGTCCGCGCTGCGGTACATCGAGCACCTGAACGGGACGGCGTGACATGGGTTATTTCGCCAGGCACCAGGAATGGCTGGCCCAGCGGGACCGGGCCGCGTAGTCCCGGAGCGCGATCACATAGCGCCCGAAGGTGACGAAAGGTTACAAAGTACGATTTGGCGCTTCGGTTCCGGAGATAAGCCGAGAAATCATACCTGAATGTGCTAATTAACTTTGTACCGGATCTCGCGAGCTGAGATTCGGGACGGCGCTTTCTTTGACCTCGGCTCAACGCGGGGCATGAAGCGTGCAGGGGGTCGCAGTGCAGGTGTGCCGACCAGCGTGCAGTGCACCCGGTGGCGTGCGCAGCTTATCCAGGGCGCCCGCCCCGGGGCTTAGCCTCCCGGGCGTTTGAGCGCCGGGCTGCCCTGTCCTCTGAATCGTTCACCTGAGTCCTGCGAAGAGGTGCCATGGCCACCGACCCGCTACCGCCCCGCACCAGATCCGCGCGGCTGACGCTGGTCAGCCTGCTCCTGATCCCGCTGCTGTCGCTGGCAGCACTGTGGGGGTTCACCGCCAGCATCACGCTCGGCAACGTCATCCGCGACCAGCACTACAACAGGGCCGAAAACGCCATCGCGCCCAGCGTCATCGCGCTGGCGCAGACGCTGGCGGGCGAGCGCGCGCTCACCCTCATCTGGCTGGGCACCGGCCGCCAGTCTGCGCCGATCCAGGCCCAGCTGCAGGCCGTACGGCACAGCACCGACACCTACGCCGCGGCGGTTCACAGCTCGATCACCTCGGTGGGCGGGCTGGTCGGCACGACGGCCAGGACGCGGTTCGGCCAGTTCCTCGCCGAGCTAGCCGCACTGGGCCAGATCCGCGCGGCGGTCAACTCGGGAGCGGACAGCCAGGCTGCGGCGTACAACGCCTACAGCGCCATCACCGCCGCCGAATACGGGGCCTTCCAGATCTCGCTGCCGCCCGGCGACCCGGATCTGAGCCTGATGACGCAGTCGGCCATCGCCGAAGGCCGGGCGGAGGACTTCACCGGCGGCGCGGTGGCCCTGATCGAGGGGGCGCTCGCGGCGCGCGGCCTGATGCCGCAGCCGGATCGGGTGCTCCTCGCAGAGACCGCGGGGCAGCAGAACCTTGAGATCAGCAACATGTACTCGCTGGCCGATCCGGCTATGACCGCGATCTTCAAGCAGATCTACGACACGCCCGCCTACCACCAGCTCCTGGCCACCGAGAATCAGATCGAGGCCAGCCCGGCCAACCGGCCGATACCGGTCAATCCCGCGACCGTCCAAGCCAGCGCCCTGGCGTTCCAGGCGTCGGTGGTGGCGAACGAACGGCAGATCGGTAACCTGCTGGCCGCGCAGTCGAGGAAGCTGAGCGACGGCTTGCAGACGCAGCTTTACCTGGCCACCGGCCTCGGCCTGGCCGCCCTTCTGGCCTCCGTCTTCGTCATGGTGCGATTCGGCCGCAGGCTCCGGGTCGAGCTCACGAACCTGTACGACAGCGCCAGGCAGATGGCCAACGAGCGGCTGCCGCGGCTGGTCGAGAGGCTGCGCGGCGGCGAGGACATTGACGTCCAGGCGGAGTCCCCGCCGATGAAGGCGGGCCGGATCACCGAGATCGTGAACGTCGCGCAGGCCTTCGCTACCGTGCAACGCACGGCCGTCGAGGCCGCCGTCGGCCAGGCCAGCCTGCGCAAGGGCGTCAACCAGGTGTTCGTCAACCTCTCGCTGCGGAGCCAGTCGCTGCTGCACCGGCAGCTCGGCATGCTCGACACCATGGAGCGGCGCACCAGCGACCCGGCCCTCCTGGGGGACCTGTTCGGCCTGGACCATCTCACCACCCGTATGCAGCGGTACGCCGAGAGCCTGCTGATCCTGGCCGGGGCCACGCCGGGCCGCGGCTGGCGCGACCCGGTGCCGGTGGTCGACGTCCTGCAGGCGGCGGTCGCGGAGGTCGAGGACTACGTCCGGGTGGACGTGATCACCGAGTCCGCCGACGCCGTGGCCGGGATCGCGGTGAACGACGTCATCCACCTCATCGCCGAACTGGTCGAAAACGCTACTGCGTTCTCCCCGCCGAATACCCGGGTGACGATCAGCGGCAGTGTCGTCGCTCACGGCTTCGCGGTGGAGATCGAGGATCGCGGGCTCGGCGTAGCGCCGGACGCAATGGCCGCCATCAACGAGCAGCTGGCCACCCCGCCCGAGTTCGACCTGGCCAGTAGCGACCAGCTCGGCCTGTTCGTGACCAGCAAGCTGGCCGCCAGGCACGGGATCAGGGTGACGCTGCGGATGTCTCCCTACCGCGGAACCACGGCCATCGTCGTGCTCCCCTGGGAGATCATCGTGCCCGAGCACGAGGCCGACGCCTGGTTCGGGTCCGGCGGCGTCAGGGAGCTGTCGGCGGCGGCCGCGAACAGCCCGGCGTACGAAGCCGGGCCGTTCGCTGCGGCCGGGAACCGGCAGCGCGGTCCGGCGTTCGGAATGACCGGCCGGCACCGACTCGGACTCCCGCCATCCTCACCGGAAGACGACGGGACCGAGCTGGCCGAAGAGCCTGAGGCGCCGCTGGCGGACACCGCGTACCGGTTCGCGGAGCTGCCCGAGACCGCAGGGGACCAGCCCGGACGGTCGGCGTCCAGCCCGGCGCAAGCGCAGTCCGGATCGCCGATGGCGGCCGCGGTCTGGGCCATTGGATACGCAGAGCCCAACGGGTCTGGCGGGTCGGCTCCTGGCCTTACCGGGTCGGCTCCTGGCCTTACCGGGTCGGCTCCTGGCCTCACCGGGTCGGCTCCTGGCCTCGCCGGGTCGGCTCCTGGCCGGCCCACGAACGGCACGGCAGCCGGCGGGACTTACCTGGGCCTGCCCCGGCGAGTGCGCCAGGCCAGCCTCGCCCCGCAGCTTCGCGGCGGGCTCGGCGCCGAGCCCGCTACCAGCCTCCTTCACCCGGGCGAGGCCGCCGAGTCATCGGCACGTTCACCTGAGCAGGCCAGCAGTCGGCTGTCCGCGCTGCAAGACGGATGGCTGCGCGGCCGCCTGGACGATCTGGACAGCCTCGTGGCCGACCCTTCGGAGCCGGACCTCGGCGGGCGGCCGGAAGGCACATCAGGCGGGTAAGTGGAACCGAACGATCGTGAGGTTGAATCATGACGCAGACGAAGAGCAACGGGGACCAGCTCGGCTGGCTGCTGGACAACCTGGTCGCACGGGTCGCGAACGTCCGCCAGGCGCTGCTCCTGTCCAGGGATGGCCTGGTCGTGGCGACGTCACAGAACATGAGCCGCGAGGAAGGCGACAACCTGTCGGCCCTGGCCGCGGGCGTGCATAGCCTGGCCCGCGGGGTCGGAAAGCAGGTCGGCAACCAGGAGGTGCGGCAGACCATCATCGAGATGGATTCCGCGTTCCTGTTCGTGATGGCGGCCGGGCAGGGCACCTGCCTGGCCGTGCTCGCCTCGGCTGATGCCAACCTGGGCGTGATGGCCTATGAAATGGCCATGCTGGTGCGACGGATGGGCGTGCACCTGACCGCCGGGCCGAGGCAGGCCGATCACGAACCAGTCGTGAGCTGAGCGCATGAGCGCACCCAGGGACCGGTGGCTTGACCGGGAGGCGGGACCGATCGTGCGGCCGTATGCCGTCACGAAGGGACGCACCGCGCCCGCTCCCGGGTCGTACGTCGGGTTGATCGACGTGGTGACGGCAGTCGCCGGTGCGCGGCTCCCGGCCGACGCGCGCCTCAACCGCGACCACCGCCGGCTCCTGAGCTACTGCCATCAGCCCATCACGGTGGTGGATCTGGCCTCCGACATCGACCTCCCCGTGGGGGTGGTCCGCGTGCTGCTCAGTGACCTGAGACAGTACGGGGCGCTCCGGATCGTCGCGGCTCCCGGGGGACCGGCAACCCACGAACGTCTACTGAGGGACGTGCTGGATGGACTACAGACACTCTGACACGGTCGAGGCGGAAGTGGCGCCCGCCACGGCCAAGATCCTGATCGCGGGGGGATTCGGAGTGGGCAAAACCACCCTGGTCGGCGCGATCAGCGAGATCCGCCCGCTGTCCACCGAGGAAGTCCTCAGCGATCGCAGCATCGGCATCGACGACACCAGCGGCGCGGACCGCAAGACCACGACCACGGTGGCGATGGATTTCGGCCGGATAACCTTCCGGGCCGACCTGACCCTGTACCTTTTCGGCACGCCCGGGCAGGAACGTTTCTGGTTCATGTGGGATGAGCTGGCCTACGGGGCGGTGGGGGCGGTGGTGCTGGCCGACACGCGGCGCCTGGCCGACTGCTTCGCCGCGGTGGACTACTTCGAGCACCGCGCCACGCCCTTCCTCGTCGCGGTCAACTGCTTCGACGGCGCCCCGAGTTACCAGCCGGAAGATGTCCAGATCGCCCTGGACCTCGACCCGGACACGCCCGTGATGCTCTGCGACGCGCGGCAGCGCGATTCCGTCAAGAAGGTGCTCATCGCCCTGGTCAGGCACGCGATCGCCACGAGCATGGCGCACCCGGAGTACCAAGGCAAGCCGCTGCCCGCGGGCTAGCGCGCAGCCGACGGGGCTCCGCTTAAGCGCCGGGGCGGAGGGTCCAGGCGTCGGTGGCGGCGTCGCGGCGCAGCTCGTAGACGCTCGCGGTCATGTCCTGGCCCGGTGACGCCTCGACCCGCCAGAACTCCAGCTCGGGCTGGCCGGGCTCGGCCTCGGGATCCTGCCACCACTCCCGGTTGATGACCCAGTGCTCGAGGATGGCGTGGACGGTGTACAGCCGGCCTCGCCACACGAACCTGGCGGGCCGGCCATCGTCGCGGGCCTGGACGTTCACCGGCTCGCCGTACACAGTGTTGTCCCGCTCGCCTCCGGGACGCTCTTCAGGCACCGTCTTCCCTCGTCGCTCGTGCCTCGCTCCTCGGTCCAGACGGCGCCGCGCCCCTTTGGCTCACGGGGATACGGGCAGTGCCGTCTGTGATCGATTTGGTCGGCGCCGGGCGGGTTCCGACGTCGTTGCTCGAATATATGTTCACTCGAACTAGTATGCAAATAATCTTTGCCATCTGAGCTGCGAATACTCAAAAATGTCAGTGCTCCTCGGCATAGTGGAGGTAATCCGGCCACCCGAGGGAGGCAAACATGTGCTGGATCTGCGACCATCCGGGCGCCACCGAGCGCGATTACACCGAGCACATGCGGCGGCTGATCACCGCCTACGGCTGGGCCGTGCAGGGCGTGGAACGAGACGGCATCCACCCGCCGTGGGCCTACACCGTCGGGCTCACCTCGCACCGGCGGTCGGAGCTCGTCATTACCGGCATGGGCCTGACCCGGGCCACCGCGGTGCTCAACGGCATGGCCGCGCACCTGTTGCACGCGGACGAGCCGGAGCCGGGGACGCAGGCGGCGCTGCGCGACGGGCCGCTGGTCGAGATGGTCAGGGTCGCCGTGCCCTGGGCGCACCTGAACCTGGCGGTCGAGCTGTACGGCAACCGGATCCGCGGCCTGCAGCTGGTGCACGCCGACAAGCGCGGGAACTGGCCCTGGGACCGCCGGTACCAGGGGGTCCGCGGCGGGCAGCCGATCCTGGGCTGCCGGGAGCCGCCCGAACGGCGCAAGCGGGTCGGCTAGGAGCGTTATGCATAACGCCAACCTTGAATAAACACCAGCGCTCAATCGCGCCTCAATCGCGGCTGAGGACCGCGCTGGCAAGCTCATGGCTGGGGATGGGGTTGGGGGCAAAAGGCTGGGGGTGGGCCTCGCGCCGGTCTCGGGGGAGCCGGCGCGAGGCAGCTTCGACGCTAGGGCTGCCAGCCGGGGGACGGGAAGGCCACCAGCAGGTCGCGGACCTGGGCGGCGATGCGGTCCAGGACCGCTTCGTCGTCCTTGGTGGCCGCGATGATGGCCTCGTCCATCCAGGCGGCGATCAAGGCCATGTGCTCCTCGCGCAGGCCGCGGGTGGTGATGGCCGGGGTGCCGATCCGCAGGCCGGACGGGTCGAACGGCTTGCGCTGGTCGAACGGCACCGTGTTGTAGTTGGTCTCGATCCCGGCCCGGTCCAGCGCCTTGGCGGCCGGCTTGCCGCCGATGCCCTTAGCGGTGAGGTCCATCAGGATCAGGTGATTGTCGGTGCCGCCGGAGACCAGGTCGAAGCCGCGGGACAGCAGCGCGTCGGCCAGCGCCTGGGCGTTGGACACCACCTGGCGGGCGTAGTCACGGAAGCTGGGCTCTGCTGCTTCGTGCAGTGCGACCGCGATCGCGGCCGTGGTCTGGTTGTGCGGACCGCCCTGCAGGCCGGGGAACACGGCCCGGTCCACGGCCTTAGCGTGCTCGGCGTCCGACAAGATCATGGCGCCGCGCGGGCCGCGGAGCGTCTTGTGCGTGGTGGTGGTGATCACGGGGGCGTAGCCGACCGGCGACGGGTGCACGCCGCCGGCGATCAGCCCGGCGATGTGCGCGATGTCGGCCACCAGCAGCGCGCCGGACTCGGCGGCGATGTCGGCGAAGGCCGGGAAGTCGATGATCCGCGGGATCGCGGTGCCGCCGCAGAAGATGATCTTGGGCCGTTCCTTGAGGGCTAGGTCGCGGACCTCGTCCAGGTCGACCGTGCCGGTGTCGTGCCGCACCCCGTACTGGACGGCGCGGAACCACTTGCCGGTCGCGGAGACCGACCAGCCATGGGTGAGGTGGCCGCCCATGGGCAGCGCCATGCCCATGATCGTGTCGCCCGGCTGGGCGAAGGCCAGGTAGACCGCGAGGTTGGCGGGCGAGCCGGAGTACGGCTGCACGTTGGCGTGGTCCACGCCGAACAGCGCCTTGGCCCGGTCCTGGGCGATGGTCTCGATCGGGTCGATAAACTGCTGGCCCTCGTAGTAACGCCGACCGGGGTAGCCCTCGGAGTACTTGTTGGTCAGCACGCTGCCTGACGCCTCGAGCACGGCCACCGAGACGTAGTTCTCCGACGGGATGAGCCGGACCTTCTCGTACTGCCGACGAGCCTCATCGCTGATGAGCTCGGCGATCTCGGGGTCGGAAATCTCGACGGCCGGGATGGGCGGGATGTGCATGACAGGACCTCCTCGCAGATGAGGCTACACACCCCGGCGCGCGCAGGTCACGAGGGCGGGCCCCAAGGACGTTCGGTACCGTCATCAGGGTCACCACAAGACAACGAGAAAGCAGACATGGCCACACGAATCATCCTCGACTGCGACCCCGGGATCGACGACGCGCTCGCGATCGCGTTCGCGCACGGGCACCCCGGCATCGACCTGGTCGGCATCACCACGGTAGCGGGCAACGTCGGCCTGGCCAGGACCACGGCGAACGCGCTGGCGGTGTGCGAGTACATCGGCGCGGCCGGGACCCCGGTGACGGCCGGCTGCGCCGGGCCGCTGCTGCGCCCGGCGCTGGACGCCCGGCAGGTGCACGGCGAATCGGGGCTGGGCGGGGCGGTCTTGCCGGCGCCGACGGCGAGCCCGGCGCCCGGACACGCCATCGACTACATCATCGAGACCATCCGGGCCGCTCCCGGTCAGATCACCCTGGTCGCGACCGGGCCGCTGACCAACATCGCGCTGGCGGTCAAGCGTGAGCCGCGGCTGGCGGACTGGGTGCGGGAGTTCGTGATCATGGGGGGTTCCGCGGGCCGGGGCAACGTCACGCCGGCCGCCGAGTACAACATCTGGGCGGACCCGGAGGCCGCGGCGGTCGTGTTCCGGGCCGGCTGGATCGTGGTCATGCTCGGCCTGGACGTGACCCTGCAGACCGGAGCCACCCCGGCGGTGCTGCAGCGGATGCGCGAGCTGGGACCGCTCGGCACCGAGCTGCTGCTGCCCGCCCTGGACCAGTACAAGTCGGTCAGCGGGCCGTCGGGACCGCCGGTGCACGACGTGTGCGCGGTGGCCTGGGTGGCTGCGCCTGAGGTGTTCGGCCTGGTCCCGGCGCGAGTACAGGTGGAGACGGCCGGGCAGCTGACCTCGGGGATGACGGTGACCGACTTCGAGGCACCCGGTTTCGGGGAGCAGGTCGACGGGGGCAACGCCCGGGTGGCGATGTCCATCGACGTCGACGGCTTCTGGGAGCTGACCCTCGGCACCTACCAGCGGGTGGCCGCCGCCATGGCGCGCTGAGGCCGCCCGGCCGGCAATAAGCAAATTCGCGGATCACTCTCAGCCTGCGTACAGCTTGAACCGGGCGATCCCCAAGACCCATAACCCACCCTTACTGGCATGACCAACATGTATGGCACCCCGGCCGGGCCTTCGGGCGGTCCCGGCCCGGAGGGCCTACCCGATCCTTACCCGCAGTACCCTCCCGCGCAGCACTCTCCCGCGCCGGGCCGCAAGAAGCGGATGCTTCGCTGGGGAACCGGCATCACCCTGGCCGGCTTCCTCGCGGGCGGCGGGATCGCCCTGGCTGTCACCGGCGGCTCGAACCCGGCCGTGGCCAGCCCGGCTGCTTCGGGGGTTCTGGGGTCCAGCCAGGCCGAGGGCGCGACACTGAACTCCGAACTCAACACCGCGAGCAGCACCCCGGCCGCCGTGTCGGTGCCGCGTATCAGGCGGGCGCTGGCGCGGCTGCGTGCCCTGGGCGGCGTGGACGGCGAATTCACCTTCCACAACAGCACGGGCTACCACACTCTCGCCTTCGAGCGCGGCACGGTCCAGTCGGTGAGCGGGAGCCAGGTGGTGGTCCGCGCGCCGGACGGCACGACCTGGACCTGGCTGATCGTGAGCGACACGGTGGTCCGGCAGAACGGCAGTAAGACCACCACCAGCGCGCTGGCCACCGGCCAGACCGTGTTCGCCGGCGGTCCGGTCGTCGGCGGGACCAAGGATGCCCGGCTGATCGTGATCAGGCCGGGCTCGGGCTCAGGGTCTAGCTCCTCCAATTCGGTATCTGGGCCATCAGGTACGTCGGTGAGCTAGGCGCCCGGACATGCCGCGGCGCGCCCCGGGGCGGCGGGCGCGCCGCGGCATGCTACGCACTCCTATCCTGCTTCTATGCTGGAGGATGAAACGTGAGATGCCATGGCAGACGGTGACCGTATCCCCAAGGTGCTCGTCGTAGACGACGAGCCGAACATCCGTGAGCTCGTCGAGGTGGCGCTGAAGTTCCACGGCTGTGCCGTCGCGGTCAGCGCCAGCGGCAGGGACGCGCTGCACCAGGCCGAAGTCTACGAGCCGGACCTGATGATCCTCGACGTCATGCTGCCCGACATGGACGGCTTCGAGATCTGCCGGACGCTGCGCGCGGACGGCAACGACGTTCCGGTCATCTTCTTGACCGCGCGGGACACC
>Ga0208240_1000024_pt1 | contig 13026 bp, 14 predicted proteins | sample MicForSoilPHH6_O_FD_188034 | JGI IMG/M metagenome (GOLD analysis project Ga0208240, IMG submission 188034) | Forest soil microbial communities from Harvard Forest Long Term Ecological Research site in Petersham, Massachusetts, USA - MetaG HF041... | ecosystem: Environmental > Terrestrial > Soil... | reverse complement strand
AAATGAGGGGAAGAGGCACCCTCGCGTCCCTGCTCACACAGCTGTACGCCCTATCGGCGGATCGCACGGTCGATTTCGGGGCTTTTGGGGGGAAGATATCCCAGAATGAAGAATATTTGGGCAGGATTTATTGTCCGTTAGCAACACGTTACGCTCCGTCCGTCGTCCGGGCGGGCCGCCGAGCGATTACGCCGGGACGGTAGCGTGGCAGCCGTGAGAACCGCGCTGGCATCCGGACACCTGCTCCGTGCCGTCGCGTCCGGGTATCACGGTCCGCCCGAGTTGACGGTGACCCGGGCATTCACCGAGTGGACGTTCGACCCCTGGATGGCGGCGCTCGTCGTGCTCCTCGGCGGCGCCTACCTCGTCGGCGTCCGCCGAGTGCGGGACTGGCCGGTGGCCCGCCCGATCTGGTTCTGCGGCCTCGGCCTGGGCTTCCTGATCATCGCCACGATGTCGTGGGTGGGCGTCTACCAGTCCGTCCTGCTGTACCCTCGGGCGGTTCAGACGGTGCTGCTGGTCCTGGTCGTCCCGCTGTTCCTGGCCCTGGGCCGCCCGCTCACGCTGTTCGCGGCGGTGTTCCCGCGCGCGGGCGCCCGCCTGGAGGCGGTCATCCGCTACCGCCCGGTCCGGATCCTGACCTTCCCCGCGATCACCACGTTCGCGCTGGTCGCCGTGCCGTTCGTGATGTACTTCACGTCCTGGTACACGGCGGCCTTCCACAGCACCACGGTGCGGGAGCTGACCTACCTGGTGCTGATGGTGCCCGGCCTCGTGTTCTTCTGGACGCTGCTGCGCGTCGACCCGGTGCCCAAGCAGTACGCCTACGCCGTCTCCATGTGGATTACCGGCGCGGCGGTGATCGGCGACGCGTTCTTCGGGATCGCGGTCATCGCCGACCAGAACCTGATCGGCGCTTCCTACTTCCACGCGCTGGCCCGGCCCTGGGGCCCCACGCTGGCCACCGATCAGGTCATCGCCGGGGGAGTGCTCTGGGTCCTCGGCGACCTGGTCGGCCTGCCGTTCCTCGCCGCCCAGCTCATCCACATGATGCGCGAGGACGAGTCCGACGCGGCCCGCATCGACGCCGAACTAGACGCCCAGCAAGCCCAGCTCGAAGCAGCCCGTCTCGCGACCTCCCCTTCCCCAGCTCTCCGCCCGGGCCAGCCCCCCACCGAAGCCACCCCAATCACCCCACCCACCTCAGCCGACGAAGCCGATGAAGCTGACCCCGCGGCTCTCGACGAGCCCCAGGAGCCGCAGCTCTGGTGGGAAACCGACCCCCGCTTCACCAGCCGCTTCAAGCCCAGCAGCTAGGCTCCCAGCGCCCCGCTGCCACCCGGCGCGGGCAGACGGCGCGGCGGGGGCTAGATGGCGCGGCGGATGAACAGGGCCCAGCCGCGGGGGAGGTCCTGGGCGAAGACGAACTCCTGGGCCTTCATCGCGCACCAGGACGGTACGTCGGTGTAGGCGGCCGGATCGTCGGCCAGGACCGAGACGATCGCGCCCAGCGGAACGTCCCTGATCTGCTCGGCGAGCATGATGATGGGGATCGGGCACTTGCGGCCGAGCGCGTCGATGGTCAGCGCGGGAGCCAGGCCGGGGGGTGGCGCCACGGTCCGTTCGGACTCTGAAGAAGCGGCGGAACCGAAGGCACCCTCCGAGCGATCCGTACGGCGGGCCTCGGGAACACGCCCGAACAGGCGCAGTCGGCGTCCGGTCATGAGCACACCCTCACGGTCCCATCATGCCCGCCGCTGCCTGCGGTACGCGCGTGGAGCCGCAAAGATAGCCGCGAAGACAGCGGAGGGCACAGCCGCGAGGACGACAGAAACGAAGATGACGGAAACATGTGGGGGTCGCCGAAGGCCGGCGGCCATCGCGCGATACTGTTTGCACGACACGCTGTAGCAGAACCGAGGAAGGCCCTCGCCTTGACTACCGATCACGCCGGACCGGGTTCGCCAAGATCCGGGCTCAAGAGGTCCCCTGGTCCCCGCCGGGTGCGCATCGCTCGCGCGATGGGGGTGACCGCCGCGGTAGCCGCGGGAGTCCTCGGCCTGACCGGCTGCACGAACGACACGTTCACCCGGCTTGGCTTCCCCAACCCGATCACCGAGCAGGGCAAGACCGTGCTCACGCTGTGGCAGGGATCCTGGATCGCCGGGCTGGCCGTCGGCTTCCTGGTCTGGGGCCTGATCCTGTGGGCGGTGATCTTCCACCGCAAGCGCGGCAACACGCTGCCCCCGCAGGCGCGTTACAACATGCCGATCGAGATCATGTACACCGCGGTGCCGTTCGTGCTGATCGCGACCTTCTTCTACTACACCGCCAAAGACGAGAACTACATCGACAACATCTCGCCTCATCCGCAAGTGATCGTGAACGTGCTGGGCTTCCAGTGGAGCTGGCAGTTCAACTACCCGCAGTACCACGTGACCAATGTCGGCAACATTTACGGCGAGGGCCCGCTGCCGGTGCTGGAGATCCCGACCGGGGAGACGGTCGAGTTCAACCTGACCTCCGCCGACGTCGTGCACGCGTTCTGGGTCCCGGAGTTCCTGTTCAAGCGGGACGTCATCCCCGATCACCCGAACCACTTCCAGATCACGGCCACGCAGACGGGCACCTTCATCGGGCACTGCAGCGAGTTGTGCGGCCTGTATCACAGTCGCATGCTGTTTACTGTGAACGTCGTGACCCCGAAGCAATTCCAGGCGTACATGGTCGCCCAGCAGGCGGCGCAGTCAACCGGGAGCACGCAATGAGCACCATCGAGCAACCGGTCGTTGGGATCCCCCAGAGCAGGACCGAACGCAAGGGGTCGATCCTCGCGTACTGGCTGTCGTCGACCGATCACAAGATCATCGGCCACCTGTACCTGATCACCTCGTTCTTCTTCTTCCTGTGCGCCGGGGTCATGGCGCTGCTGATGCGGATCCAGCTGCTCGGGCCGAACCAGCACTTCGTGTCCGACCAGCAGTACAACGAGCTGTTCACCATGCACGGCACGCTGATGCTGCTGCTGTTCGCCACCCCCTTGTTCGTCGGGTTCGCGAACGAGCTGATTCCGCTGCAGATCGGCTCGCCCGACGTGGCGTTCCCGCGGCTGAACCTGCTGAGCTACTACCTGTTCACGTTCGGCGGGCTCATCCTGCTGGCCAGCTTCATCACCCCGGGCGGCTCGGCGTCGTTCGGCTGGTACGCGTACTCCCCGCTGACCAGCGCGATCTACTCACCCGGCGTCGGCGCCGACATGTGGATCATGGGCCTGGTGCTGTCCGGGTTCGGCACCATCCTGGGCGGGGTCAACTTCGTCACCACGATCTTCTGCATGCGGGCGCCGGGCATGACCATGTTCCGGATGCCGCTGTTCACCTGGAACGCGCTGCTGACCTCGATCCTGGTCCTGATGGCGTTCCCGGTGCTGGCCGCCGCGCTGCTGGTGCTGGAGATCGACCGGCGGCTCGGCGCGCACGTCTTCGACGCCGCCAGCGGCGGCGCGATCTTGTGGCAGAACCTGTTCTGGTTCTTCGGCCATCCGGAGGTCTATATCCTCGCGTTGCCCTTCTTCGGCATCGCGACCGAGATCATCCCGGTGTTCAGCCGCAAGCCGCTGTTCGGCTACAAGACCCTGATCGCGGCCACGATCGCGATCGCTGGCCTGTCCATGACCGTGTGGGCGCACCACATGTTCACCACCGGCGCCGTGCTGCTGCCGTTCTTCTCGTTCATGACGTTCCTGATCGCGGTGCCGACCGGGGTGAAGTTCTTCAACTGGGTGGGCACCATGTGGAAGGGGCAGCTCACCTTCGAGCCCCCGATGCTGTTCACGATCGGGTTCCTCATCGTGTTCCTGTTCGGCGGCATCACCGGCATCATCCTGGCCTCCCCGCCGCTTGACTTCGCGGTGTCCGACTCCTACTTCGTGGTCGCCCACTTCCACTACGTGCTGGCCGGCACGGTGCTGTTCGAGATGTTCGCCGGGTTCTACTTCTGGTGGCCGAAGATGACCGGCAAGATGCTGAACAGCCGGATCGGCAAGGCCCAGTTCTGGGTCATGTTCATCGGCTTCAACATGACGTTCCTGGTCCAGCACTGGATGGGCGTCGAGGGCATGCCGCGGCGGGTCGCCAACTACCCTGACCTGCCCGGGAACGTGACCACGCTCAACCTCATCTCCTCCGTCGGATCGTGGCTGCTGGCCCTGTCCATCCTCATGTTCTTCTGGAATATGTACGTGACCTGGAAGCACGGGGTGCGGGTCACCGAAGAGGACCCGTGGGGCTTCTGCAGCTCGCTGGAATGGGCCACGTCCTGCCCGCCGCCCCGGCACAACTTCTACCGGATCCCGCGGATCAGGTCCGAGCGGCCCGCGTTCGAGGCGCACTACCCCGACATCAAGTGGGGCCGTGCCTCGCACGGGATCGAGCAGGAGATACCGACTCTAGAAAGCGCGGTCGGAAATAGGGGGTTGGGGGCGTGAAGGTCGAAGGCTGGCTGTTCCTCGGCTCCGGGATCTTCTTCGCCGGCGCGGACATCGTGTACTGGTACACCTCCAAGGACCCGACCGGGACCACCGCGCTCGCGCTGGCCGTGGGCCTGGCCCTGCTCATCGGCTTCTACGTGCTGTTCACCGGCCGCCGCCTGCCCATGCGGCCGGAAGACGACAACGAGGGCGAGATCGCCCAGGGCACCGGCGAGATCGGGTTCTTCAGCCCGCACAGCTGGTGGCCGCTGTTCCTCGGGCTGTCCGCGGCCACTCTGGTCATCGGCGTGGCCATCGGCTGGTGGCTGTTCCTGATCGGGCTGCTATTCACCGTGTTCTCGACGGTCGGCTTTGTCTTCGAGTACTACCGCGGCCATTTCTCCCACTGAGCGGGCTCAGTAGTAGTACGGGAACCGCGCCCAGTCCGGGCGGCGCTTCTCCAAGAACGCGTCCCGGCCCTCGACCGCCTCGTCGGTCATGTAGGCCAGCCGGGTGGCCTCGGCCGCGAACACCTGCTGGCCGACCAGTCCGTCGTCGATCAGGTTGAACGCGTACTTCAGCATGCGCTGGGAGGTCGGGCTCTTGGCGTTGATCTTGGCCGCCCACTCCAGCGCGACCCGCTCCAGGTCGGCGTGCGGCACCACGGCGTTGACCATGCCCATCCGATGCGCGGCCTCGGCGTCGTAGACCTCGCCCAGGAAGAAGATCTCCCGGGCGAACTTCTGGCCGACCTGGCGGGCCAGGTAAGCCGAGCCGAACCCGCCGTCGAAGCTGCCCACGTCCGCATCGGTCTGCTTGAACCGGGCGTGCTCGCGGCTGGCCAGGGTGAGGTCGCAGACGACGTGCAGGCTGTGGCCCCCGCCCGCGGCCCAGCCGGGCACCACGGCGATGACCACCTTGGGCATGAACCGGATCAGGCGGTGCACCTCCATGATGTGCAGCCGCCCGGCCCGGGCCGGGTCGATGGTCTCGGCCGTCTCGCCGTCGGCGTAGCGGTATCCGTCACGGCCGCGGATCCGCTGGTCACCGCCGGAGCAGAACGCCCATCCGCCGTCTTTCGGCGACGGGCCGTTCCCGGTGAGCAGCACGCATCCCACGTCGCCGGACATCCGCGCGTGGTCCAGCGCGCGGTACAGCTCGTCCACCGTATGCGGCCGGAACGCGTTCCTGACCTCGGGCCGGTCGAAGGCGATGCGGACCGTGCCCGACTCCACGGCCCGGTGGTAGGTGATGTCGGTGAAGGAGAACCCGTCCACGGGACGCCACTGCGAAGGGTCGAAGATCTCAGAAACCATGCCCCCATTGTGGCCGAACCGCTGGTCCGCCAGACCCGGGTCCTACTGAAGCGTTGTGAGGCCAGACTGGTAGGCCATGATGACCAGCTGGATGCGGTCCCGGGCGTCGAGCTTGGTCAGCAGGTGCGCCACGTGGGTCTTGGCCGTGGCCGGGCTGATGGTCAGCTCCTCGGCGATCTCGGCGTTGGACAGCCCCCGGGCCACCATGGTCAGGACCTCTCGCTCGCGTTCGGTCAGGACCCGGGCGAGCAGATCGGTAGTGCACCGGCCGCCGACGGCGGTCTTCACCGCGGGATCGAGAAGGTCAGAAACCTCGGACGCGCCGGGCGCGGGTGTGGTGCGGGCGAACTCGCCGATCAGGCGCCGGGTCACGCTCGGCGCCAGCAGCGCGTCCCCGGCCGCGACGACCCGGATGGCGGTCAGCAGCTCGGCCGGGAGGGTGTCCTTGAGCAGGAACCCGCTGGCGCCCGCGCGCAGCGCCGCGAAGACGTACTCATCCAGGTCGAAGGTGGTCAAGATGAGCGCGCGGACGTCGGTGCTCTGCGTGATCTGCCGGGTCGCCTCGATGCCGTTCATGACCGGCATGCGCACGTCCATCAAGATGACGTCGGGCCGGGCCCGCCGGGCCACCTCCACCGCCTCCGCCCCGTTGCCCGCCTCGCCGACCACGATGAAGCCGGGTGTGGCCGAGATGATGCCGCAGAAGCCCACCCGGACCAGGGCCTGGTCGTCGGTGACCACCACCCGGATGGGCGCGGAACCGGTCATGCGCTCGCGGCGGGCAGTGGGATGCGCGCGCTTACCCGGAACCCGTAGCCCGACAGCGGCCCGGCGCTGAACTCGCCGCCGAGCAGGGTGACCCGTTCGCGCATGCCGATGATTCCGTGTCCGGCGCCGGGCAGGCTGGCCATGGGGGCAGGGCCGTCGTCGGGCGGGTCCGGCGTACCGTCCAGGACCCCCACGCCGTGCAGCCCGTTCTGCGACATCAGGGCGGTCCCGTTCGGCCCGGGGCTCCCGTGCCGGGATACCCCGGCGCCCGCCAGCTCCGGGGCCGGCATCCCGGCGCCATTGTCGGTGACCTCGATGGTCAGCTCGTCGTCCCGGTAGCCGAGCAGGACCCGGCACGAGCTCGTCCGGGCGTGCTTGACCACGTTGGTCAGCGCCTCCTGCACGATCCGGTAGGCCGACAGGTCGATGCTCCCCGGCAGGTCGCGCGGTCGGCCGAAGCGCGTCACTTCGACCCGGACACCCGCGCCCGCGGTCCGCGCCACCAGCCGGTCCAGGTCGGCCAGCCCGGGCGCGGGGTACAGCGGCACGCTCGCCCCGCCGGACGGCGCGGGGGGCCCTTCAGGAAGCCCGGAGCCAGCGGGTACCAGCCCGGTACCGTCGCCGCGCGCGTCGGCGTCGTCGGCCTGCCGCAGGGCGCCCAGCATCCGGCGCATCTCGTCCAGCGCCTCGCGGCTGGTGGTCTGGATCGCGCCGAGCGCGGCCCGGGCGTCACCGGGCTGCCTGTCGATCACGTACTGCCCGTAGCCCGCCTGAACCGCGATCACGCTCATGCTGTGCGCCACCACGTCGTGCAGTTCCCTGGCGATCCGCAAGCGCTCCTGCGCCACCGCCTTGCTGGCCGCCTCGTCCTGCAGCCGGACCGCGTACCGGCGGCGCTGGCGGACGCTGTACCCGCTCCCCCAGGCGATGATCACGCAGAGCGCGACCGGGATCAGCGGGCTCTCGTTGAAGAGGCCGCCCTGGCCGGCCATCAGCACGATGGCGACCGCGACCAGGGTGACGTACACCGCCACCAGGACGCGCACCGCGTCCCGCTTCTTCTCGTAGGTGGCGGCCACCAGGTACAGCACGTAGGCGACGGGCAGGAAGTAGATCAGGGCGCTCGCGTTCGGGACGGTCAGCGTGCTGATCAGGAAGGAGCCGATCAGCAGGACACCGAGCATGACCACCGGATGGCGGCGGCGCAGGGCCACCGCGAAGCCCGCCGCCAGGACCAGGAGCACGGCGACCGGCCCGGCCAGCGACAGCGGCCAGTAGCGCGTGACACCGATGTCGGGCGGAAAGTTGTATCGGACCAGGGCGTGCTTGACGTCCACGAACAGGATCAGGGTGGTGAGCCCGCCGGCCATATAGTCCAGCGCGGCCCAGTGCTTGGGTCCCAGCCGTTTGGTCAGCGGCGGGCGCTGCCGGGTGGCCGGATCATCCGAGGTGGTGCGCACATACCTACCGTAACCGCCACGGCCGCCCGTGGCGTCATCCTGCAGGTGTAAGCCGCGGCGACGAGCTGACGCGGCACGCGCCACGCGACATGCCGCAACTTCACTCTCTCGGATGATGACGGCGCGCCCGCCCGCTGGCACGGTAGCACCATGCCACCCAACCAAGCCTCCGAGCCACCGGAGCCACCCCCGCCCGCCAGCAGGGCGATCAGCGACGCCGTCATCGAGACCAGCGCCCTGACCAAGGTATATCCGGGGAACGTGATCGCCCTGGAGGGGCTCACGGTCAGTGTCGCGCCGGGGGTCACCGGACTGGTCGGCGCCAACGGCGCGGGCAAGTCGACCCTGATCAAGATCCTGCTCGGGCTCCTTCCGCCGACCAAGGGCCAGGCCAAGGTGCTCGGCTACGACACCGAGACCAGCGGCGAGACGATCAGGACCCTGCTCGGGTACATGCCCGAGCACGATTGCCTGCCGCCCGACGTGACCGCGACCGAGTTCGTGACCCACCTGGGCCGGATGTCCGGCCTGCCGCCCACCGTGGCCAAGGAACGCGCGGCCGAGTCGCTGCGTCACGTCGGGCTGCACGAGGAGCGGTACCGCCTGATCGGCACCTATTCCACCGGCATGAAGCAGCGGGTCAAGCTGGCCCAGGCGCTGGTCGGCGACCCCCGGCTGCTGCTGCTCGACGAGCCGACCAACGGGCTCGACCCGGCCGGGCGCAGCGCCATGCTCGACCTCATCGAGCGGATCGGGGCGGAGTTCGGCATCTCCATCGTGGTCGCCTCCCACCTGCTCGGCGAGATCGAGCAGATCTGCGATCACCTGGTCGCGATCGAGGCCGGGCGGCTGCTGCGGGCCGACACGATCACCAGTTTCACCAAGGCCAGCCAGGTCCTCGCGGTCGAGGTCGACGAAGGTCTCGCGCAGCTGCAGCAAGAGCTCAAGGCCCGCGGCCTGGCCGTCACCCTCGCCCAGCGGACCCTCCTGGTCCCGCTGGGCGGCGACGACACCTACGACGTGGTGCGCGACGCGGTCGCCGACCTGGCCCTGCCGCTGTGCCGTCTGGAACAGCGCCGGCACCAGGTCGAGGAACTGTTCCGCGACGAGGAGAGCCAGGAACATGTCTGAACCCCAAGGCGCCGCCGGCGTCATCCACGACCTCGGCTACCGCCGCTACGACGGTCCGCGGCTGGGCCGAGGCCAGATCGTCAGGGCGCTGACCTGGCACAGCTTCCGCTCCGCGTTCGGCATCGGCCGGGGGGTGAAGGCCAAGATCATCCCGATCCTGGCCTGTATCGCGATATGCCTGCCCGCCTTCGTGAACGCGTTCGCGGTGGCCCGGGGCAACCCCCGGCTGTTCGGGTACGACGTCTACTCCCCGCAGCTGCGGGTCATCGTGGTGACGATCTTCATCGCCGCGCAGGCGCCCGAACTGGTATCCAGGGACCTGCGCAGCCACGTGCTGCCGCTGTACTTCTCCCGGCCGATCAGGCGCGGGGACTACCCGCTGGCCAAGTACATCGCGCTCACCGCGGCGCTCCTGCTGCTGATCGAGGTGCCGCTGCTCATCACGTACGTGGGCACGATCGCGTCGTCCAAGAACGGCCACGGCGTGTGGGACGAGACCAAGGCGCTCATCCCCGGCCTGGGCGTGGGCCTGATGTGGGCCGTGCTCATGGCGGCGGTCGGCCTGGTCCTGGCCTCTCTCACCGGTCGCCGCGCCTACGCGACCGGGATCGTCGCCATCTCCTGCTTCCTGACCTGGACCGTGTCCGAGGTGCTGATCCAGGCCGAGGGCGGCATGTACTCCACCTCGACCGGGGCGCGGATCGCCGGGCTGTTCAGCCCGTTCAACATCCTGGACGGGATACGGATCTGGCTCGGCGGCACGTCGCCGGGCGAAGACGCCAATCCAGGTCACTTCGGCCCGCTCTACGGGGTCGTCGGGGTCCTCCTGCTCGCGGCCTGCCTCGGGGGCCTGGCCGCGAGGTACCGGAAGGTGAGCCGAGCATGAGCATCGAGCTGAAGAACGTCTCCCGCTGGTACGGCAACGTGGTAGCGGTCAACGACGTCACGATGTCGATCGGGCCCGGCGTGACCGGGCTGCTCGGCCCGAACGGCGCGGGAAAGTCGACGATCATGCACATGATCGCCGGCTTCCTGCCGCCGTCCCGCGGCGAGCTCACCATCGGCGGCGGGCACAGCTGGCACAACCCGGATATCTACCGAACCGTCGGCCTCGTCCCCGAGCGGGACTCGGTGTACGCGTTCCTGACCGGCGAGCAGTTCGTCGTCGCGACCGCGAAGCTGCACCAGCTCCCGGACCCGGCGGCCGCGGCCGCACGAGCCATCGCCATGCTCGACATGGCCGACGCGGCGGACCGCAAGATCGCCACCTACTCCAAGGGCATGCGGCAGCGCATCAAGGTGGCCGCCGCGCTCGTGCACGACCCGGAGATCCTCGTCCTGGACGAGCCGTTCAACGGGATGGACCCGCGGCAGCGGCTGCACATGATGGACCTGCTGGACAAGCTCGGCAGCGAGGGCCGGATCATCTTGTTCAGCTCACACATCCTGGAAGAGGTGGAGCGGCTGTCCGGCACGATCCAGGTCGTAGTGGCCGGGCGCCTGGCCGCCTCCGGTGACTTCCGCGCCATCCGGCGGCTGATGACCAGCCGGCCGCACGTGTTCACCGTGCGGTCATCCGATGACCGCCTGCTGGGCGGCACGCTCATCGCCCGGCCCGCGGTGACCGCGGTCGAGCTGACCGGCACCGGTCTGCAGGTCCGCACCTCGGATTACGGCGCGTTCTGCCGTGACATCGCGGTCCTGGCCCGTGACCACGACATCCGGCTGCGCGAGGTGCAGCCCACCGACGAATCCCTCGAAAGCGTCTTCGCCTACCTCGTTGCGGACTAAGGAGCAGTTGTGTCTTCCGGCTTGTTCAACCCGACGGTGGCCTGGATAACGACCCGCGCCACCCTAGGCCGCAGGCGGGCGCTGCTGTTCGCCATCCCGGCCGTAATCCTGATTGTGGTCACGATCGCGCTCAAGGCCAGCCGCCCGCCGTCCCGGCCCTGGCCGTCGCACGTGCTGGGCACGTTCGGCTTCTCGGTGCTGCTGCCCCTGACCGCGCTGATCATCGGCTCCAGCGTGCTCGGCGCCGAGATCGATGACGGCAGCGCCATCCACCTCCTGGCCACCCCGGTCCGCCGTTCATCGGTGATCATCACCAAGTTCCTGGTGGCCACCGGGCTGACCATCGTCTTCGCCGCGGTGCCCGAGCTCATCGCGGCCCTGATCTCCGGCGGCGGTCAGACCGAACAGGTCGTCAGATTCACCCCGAACGGCCCGGTCACCACTGTTCCCGCCGCCGTCATCAACAACGCCGATTTCGCGATCGGCCTGTTCGTCGGCGCTCTGGTCTGCGCGGTGATCTACAACGCGATCTTCATCATGGTCTCGGTCGCGACCACCCGCGCCATCGCGGTCGGCCTGCTCTACGTGCTGATCTGGGAGGCGTTGCTGTCGAACTTCGTCAGCGGCGCCCGCCTGCTGTCGGTCAGCCACTACGGGCTCGGCATCGCCAACGGGATCGCCCACGACAGCACGCTGAACGCGGGCCTGTCCGTGGCGACCTCCGTGGTCATGGGCGTCATCGTCACGGCGGCGGCCCTGGTCCTGGCGGTCAACCTGCTGTCCTCCTTCACCCTCAAGGGCGAGCCCGCTTAGCGCCAGGTCCGGACCGTAGCGCCACGGCTCGCCTGTCGATGGTGCACGGGTTCTCGGTGTATTGGCCCGGTTGCCCGGCCGCACCGGCTGTGGCCAGGACAGCCACGGCCAGCAGAACCCCCACGACAGCGGTGGCCGTATCGGGGATCGTATACAGGCCGTGGAAGCCGGACATGGCCGCCTGCGGGGCCGACGCGGCACCGATCAGCAATGCAGCCAAGCCTGCCCAGCGCCGGCCGGCCTGGCATCTGCGCGCGGTCCGCACGCTCAGGACGGCCGCGGCCAGCCCGGCCGCGGCCAGCCCCGCGGTCGGCGCCGGGTGCCGGGCTGCCGCCAGGACCATACCGCACCGGGTCAGGTCCAGCATTGCCGCGGCGAACAGCATGACGGCGATCAGATGCCGGCCGGGCCTAGGCCTGGCGGCAGGTGCTGCCTTCTCGCCATCGGCGTCGGCAGCGGTGATGTCCCAGGGCATGCGGTCGACCATCAGCAGGCGATCGCGTCGCGCTCTTCGAGGTGCTGACGCAACGCATCCAGCGCATAATGCAGCCGTGATCTGGCTGTGCCGTGCGGTATGCCGAGCTCGCGGGCGACCGTGGCCATGGTTCCGCCCCGGTAGAAGGTTTCCACGAGCACGCTCTGGTGCGCGGGCGACAGGTGCTGGAGTGCGGCAGAAACGAGCTGTCGGTCCAGGACCTCGTCCAATCCGGAATCGGTCCCGATCTCGACCGACGGCTCTTGCGCGCTCATCGGCCGGGCCCGAGCGGCCCGGTTAGCGTCGATCAGCAAGTTGCGCGCGACCCGGTACAGCCAGGGCCGGACCGGCCGGTCATCGGCACTCAGCTGGGGCAGGTGACGCCATGCCCGGATGAAGGTTTCCTGGACGATGTCATCCGCGCTCGCCCGGTCCGGACAGAACTGCTCGACGTAGCCGTGCAAGGCCTTGGCGTAGTGCGAATACAGCCGACGGATCGCGGCATCGGGATCGCCGGCCAGGTCGCCGCCGGGAGCTTGTGCGTCAGAAGCCATATCTACTAATACGGATAGTAAGAAGGTTACGTTCACCGTGCCGTCGCAGTTTCGGCGGGAGACGCCTGCGGTGCGGACGTTTCCCGGAGGCTTTTCCCAGGCAGGCGACGCCGCCATCGAGCAGTCAAGCGCCCGGACCTCCGGTGAGTTCCCGGCCCGCGGGCCGCATCGAGGCGGCTACCGGAAGAAAATCAGACGATACCTGAACCGTAGACTTGCCCTATGCGTGATAGTAGATAACGGCCTACCC